>Ga0209025_1000069_pt1 | contig 290193 bp, 216 predicted proteins | sample AraplaMF_Col_mLB_FD_184256 | JGI IMG/M metagenome (GOLD analysis project Ga0209025, IMG submission 184256) | Arabidopsis root microbial communities from the University of North Carolina, USA - plate scrape MF_Col_mLB (SPAdes) (version 2) | ecosystem: Host-associated > Plants > Roots >...
ACCTTCTACCTGCACCTGAAGGAATGCGAGTTCCGCTTCAATCATCGCCATGACAACCTCTATCTGGCGACCCTCAAGTTGCTACGATCGAACCCCCTCTGAGGGCTCGTTTGCTTCCTAAGACCCTTTACAAAGTGGGCTAATTGACGTGGCGGGTAGTCCGAGGCGGTGGTGACGCTTCGCTCGTGTCGGAACAGTGCCGCGGAAGTGGCGAATCTTTGCTTTGTTCTAATTTGCATTGGCGCCGGGCTTGAGCAACAGCAAAAGCGAATCCCCCGGCGCAGTCGGATCATCGCTCGGGTTGTACTAGCGCAGGCGCCAGCCCCCTCTTACAAGGTGGGCTAATTGACGCTACGGAATTTCGAGGCGGAGGTAACGCTTCGCACGTGTCGAACTTCTCTCGATAAGCGGCCAGTCTTTCCTCGTTAGAACTTGCGTCAGCGAAACGCGGGATGCCTCCACCGAAACGCCTGGACCTCCGACGAACCCATCCCGCCACCGCGCCGCAGTCCCCCTCTTTGACAAAGAGGGGTTAGGGGAGATTTGCTCTTCGCCCGCCAAGCCAATCCCAATCGCTCGCGTAAAAAAACCACCACGGCGAGCGTCGTCGAATCGCTACCGCGGCAATCGCCGCAACCGTTCCACCGCCGTCTCCACATCGCTGAGCAACGGCAACGCCAGATTCCAATCCTGCGCCCGCGCCGCCTGCTCCAGGGCGTCGGCGGCTTCGCTCAGTTCGACCGCGCCGATCAGCTGCGCCGCGCCGCGGATGCGATGCGACGCATGCTGCAGCAGGCTCAGGTCGCCGTCGCGGTGCGCGCGGTGCAGGTCGGCCAGGTCCTGCGCGGTCGCGGCGAGGAAATCGTCGAGTACGTCGCCGGCCTCGCTGTCGCTGTCCTCGAGCAGGCGCCGCAGCACCGCGACATCGAGCACGCGCGCGCGGTCGCGGCCTTCGAGCGGGGACGGCGGCGGCGGTTCGTCCGGGGCGGTATGCGGCAGCCATTGGCGCAGGCTCGCGGCCAGGCGCGCGACCGCGATCGGTTTGATCAGGCAGTCGTCCATGCCCGCGGCGAGGCAGGCCTCGGCCTCGCCCTTCAACGCTGACGCGGTCAGCGCCAGGATCGGCGTGCGGCGCGGATCGCCCAGGCCGATGCCGGCGCGCGCTTCCTCTTCGCGCAGCGCGCGCGCCAGGCCGTAGCCGTCGAGTCCGGGCATGTGCACGTCCGACAGCAGCAGCGCGTAGCGGCCGCTGCGCCAGCGTTGCAGCCCTTCTTCGCCGCTGGCGACGGCTTCGCAGGCGTAGCCGGCCAGCGCGAGCTGGCGCGCGATCACCAGACGGTTGGTCGGGTGATCGTCGATCAGCAGGATCAGGCTGCGTTCGCGCTCGGCGGTGGCGAGGTCGGGCAGCGGTCGCGGCAGCAAGGCCGGATGGGCCGGCAACGCCGCCGGCGCGGCGTCCAGTTCGGCCTGCGATGCGCGCGCCAGGGCGACGCGCAGGCGCAGGGTGGTGCCGATGCCCGGTTCGCTGTGCAGGCTGATTTCGCCGCCCATCAGTTCGGCCAGGCGCTTGCAGATCGCCAGGCCCAGGCCGGTGCCGCCGTAGCGGCGGGTGGTGTCGCCGTCGGCCTGATTGAACGGTTCGAACAGGCGCTGCTGCTGTTCGGCGCCGATGCCGATGCCGGTGTCGGTGACGCGCAGGCACAGCAGGTCGCGCGCGGGTGGTTGATCGCTCTGGTCCGGCACCGCGTTGCCCGGAACGATAGCGGTCGAATCGCTGGCGTCCCTATGGGTCGAATCCGCGGCTGCCGCATCGCCGCCGTCCGCGGCGGGATTCGACCCTTCGCGCCCCTCGTATTCGAGTGCGACTTGAATCGTGCCGCGCTCGGTGAACTTGACCGCGTTCGACAGGAAGTTGCCGACGATCTGGCGCAGCCGCAGCGCATCGGCGTGATGCGCGGGCGCGATCCGCGGGTCGATCTCGCAACTGAGTTGCACGCCGCGGCTGGAGGCGGCGCCGAGAAAACCGGTGACGGTGGCGCGCAGCAGCGCCGGCAGGCTGACCGCGTCGGTCGCCAGTTCCAGCCGCCCGGCTTCGATCTTCGAGAAGTCGAGAATGTCGCCGATGATCTGCAGCAGCGATTGCGAGGAATGCTGGATCACTTCCAGCGCGTGCCGTTGCTCGGGGTCGAGCCGCGAATGCGACAGCACTTCGATCATCCCGGTCACGCCGATCATCGGCGTGCGGATCTCGTGGCTCATCGCCGCCAGGAACGAGGACTTGGCCCGGTTGGCGTCCTGCGCGCGCGCTTCGCTGGCGCGCAGCGCGCGTTCCAGCCGCTTGAGCGCGCTCAGGTCAGCGGCGACCACCAGCAGGCCCGGCGCGTCGTCCTCGCCCTCGCGCGTGGCCGAGACCGCGAGCAGCACCGGCACCCAGGTGCCGTTGCGATGGCGCAGGCGGGTTTCGCGCGGCGCGGCGCGGGTGCGCGCGAGTTCGCGCAGCGCGGTCCAATCGGTCAACACCGGCTGTTCGAGTTGCGCGCTCAGCTCGGCCGCCAGGGTCCGCAGCGCGCGCGGTTCGAACACCGCCTGCAGCGATTCGCGTCCGACCAGATCGGCTTCGCGCACGCCGAGCAGGCGTTCGGCGAACGGATTGACCAGGGTGAAGCGACCCTCGCCGTCGACCGCCAGGATCGCGGTCTGCGCCGAATCCAGCAGCGAGGCCTGGAAGCGTTCGCGGCGTTCGAGTTCGGCGCGGGTGCGTTCGTTGCGGATCAGCTGGCCGGTTAGTTCGGTCTCGAAACCGAGCACGTCGCGGCGCATGTCGATGAAGGCCTGCATCACCGCGCCGAGTTCGCCCGACGGCAGTTCGCCGGGTTCGGCGGTGTAGTCGTGCTCGCGCATGCGCCGCGCCAGCCAGGTCAGCCGGTCGATGCCGCGCGAGGCGTTGCGCAGCACGCGCCGGCCGATCAGCGCGGCCAGCCCGAGCGCCAGCAGCGACACCACCAGCCGCAGCAGGCTGACTTGCTCGCTGCGCACCAGATCGGCGCGCACCACCGCGTCGGTCTGGGCGAGCTCCAGGTCGGACAGGATCTGCAGGCGCTGGGTCAGCGGGTCGATCGCCGGGTACAGGCGGGTGTCGGCGAAGCGGCCGAGCGCCGGCAGGTCGCGACGGCGCAGGATCGCGCGCAGCTCGGCCGCGGCCGCATCGGCGGTGTGGCGGGCCAGCGCGGCGGCGTGCAGTTGTTCGGTTTCGTGCGCGCTTTGCGGCAGGGTCTGCAGGCGCAGCCAGGCCTGGTCGATGCGGCGTTGCGCGCCTTCGACCCGGGCCAGGCCCTCGTCCCAGCCGACCAGGTCGTTGCGCACGCGGAAGGTGGTGTCGACCACGTCCAGGCCGTAGCCGTCGGAAATGGTTTTGATCAGGCGCAGGCCGAGCAGGGCGTCGTCCTGCAGCGTCTGCAGGGTGCGGCGCGCGCGCTGCTGTTCGATTTCGTCGATCAGCAGCACGCTGGCGCCGGCCAGCAGGAACAGCGCGAACAGGCCCCACAGCTGGTGGCGGATGCTGAAACGGTCGAGCCAGGCGAACACGGCGGCTCAGTGCTCGGGCCGGCGCCAGCGGCTGAGCATGGCCGGCAGTTCCTCGCCGGGCACGGCGTCGCCGATCAGCCGGCCCTGCGCGGTGGTGCAGCCCAGTTCGGCCAGCATCTGCCAGTCCTCGATGGTTTCCACGCCCTCGGCGACCGCGTCCAGGCCGAGCTTGCGCGCCAGGTCCAGGCTGGCCTCGACCACTGCGCGCTTGCGCGGCTGTTGGCTGGCGCCGGCGACGAATTCCTGGTCGATCTTCAATTCGGTGAACGGCACCTGCGACAACTGCGACAGCGACGACCAGCCGGTGCCGAAATCGTCGATCGACAGGCCGAAGCCCTTCAGCCGCAGCCGCGCCAGCACCGCCAGGCCGCGCGCGGCGTCGGCCATCAGCGAGCTTTCGGTGAGTTCGAGCACGATCTCGGCCGGGTCGACCCCGGCCTCGCGCACGATCCGCTGGTAGCGGTCGGCGGCGCCGGTGTCGTCCAGGGTCGAGGCCGAGACGTTGACTGACAGCTTCAGGCGCAGCCCGGCGCGGTCCCAGTCGCGCTTCCAGCGGCAGGCCTGGGCCAGCATGCGTTCGGTCAGTTCGTCGAGCAGGTGATCGCGTTCGAGCACCGGCACGAAATGCTGCGGCAGGATCACCCGGCCGTCGCCGCGGCGCCAGCGCGCCAGCGCTTCCACGCCGATCACCCGGCCGTTGCTCAGTTCCACCTGCGGCTGGAACCACGGCACGATGTCGCCGTTGGCCAGGGCGGCGCGGACGGCGTCGGTGGTGATTTCGCCGGGGTGGGGGGGTTCTACGTCGGCCTTGAGTTCGCGCAGGCTTATCAGGGCATTCGACAGTTTGGCTTTGGTCAGCGGCTTGGCCACTGCCTCGAGCACGCGCAGGCCGCAGGCGCGGGCCATGGTCTGGACGGTATGCAGCAAGGCCGCGTCGAGCGCGCTGACCACCAGCACCGCGCGCGCCAGACGGCGCTGGGCGAGGTGGTCGATGAATTCGATCCCGTCCATGCCGGGCATGTCCAGATCGACCATGACCACGTCGGGCGGTTGCGTCATGGCCTCCAGCAGGCGCAGCGCGCTGGCGCCGTCGGCGGCCTCGTAGGCGCGGGCGACGCCCAGCTCCGACAGCAGGCGCAGCGCCATGCGGCGCTGGAAGCCGTGGTCTTCGACCACCAGGACGCTCAGTGCCGATATGGACATCAGTTCCCCGGCCGCGCAACGCAACCACAGGCCGACCGCGTCGGCCGCGTACGGCGACTTTAGCCGTGTAGGGAGTTCAACGGGAACAACCGGCGCGAACGGCCGGTGCGAGGCGCGGCCGGCGTGACCGGCGACCGGCGCCGCATCGGCCGCCGGTCACGCTATCGGTATTGGTATCGGTATTGAATTGGTGGCGGCACGCGCGCGTCGGCGGGTGCCGCGGCGAGGCACACCTTGCGTGCACCCGCGCCCCGGCCGCGCGATTCAGCCGATCGCGCTCACGGCCACTTCGGCGGCTTCGCGGCCCAGGCCTGCTGCACTTCGGCCAGGGTCGCGCGCTCGCTGTCGCGCCACTCCGGCAGCAACTCGGCGTAACGCGCGCTGGTGCGCCACTGATCGGGCTCGGTGCGCACCGCGGCGGCGTACCACTGCACCGCTTCGTCCTTGCGACCCAGCGTCCACAGCACCAACGCGTAGGTCGGCGGCATCCATGAGGCGTTGACGGTCCGCGCGTTGTGCACCGTGGCCCACAGCCTGAACGCGTCTTCCGGCGCGCCGGCGCGGAACTGGTCCCAGGCGTAGTTCCAGTTGATCGCGCGCCAGAACGTGCTGCCGCCGTCGACTTCGCGCAAGGCGCGGCCGTACAGCTGACGGCCCAGGTCGTTGCGGCCGGCCTGCATCGCCAGATGCGCGAGCTGGGCGGCTTCGTTGGGCGCGTGCGTCTTGCGTTCGAGAATCTTGGCCAGGCGGTCGGTCGCCGCGTCGCCGGTTTCGCGCACCGCGATCACCGGCTTGGTGGTCTGCGCGTCGGCGTCGAAGTAGAACTCGTTCGGCTTGGGCAAGGTCTGGGCGCTGGCGGCGCCGGAGAACAAGGCGGCGGCGAGTGCCGTGGCCAATAACAATTTACGCGTGAACATGTACGTGGATCCCCCTGTAGGCGCTCATATGCTAACCGTTCGAATGCCGGTTCCATGAACGGGCGCACAGACTTCGCCCAATTGCGCATAGTCGGCGGCTGGAAAGCATGCTCTCGCGTATGTTAAACGCGAGGCTCGGTCGGCTTGTTGCGGGCTTTGCGATCGAGCGGATTTGCCGCGCTTGCGCGTAGCGGTGGCGGCGCAATCGCGGCGAAGGTTTGTCGTAAGCGCCGTGGCGCGGTCGCGGCTTGCGCCGCTCCTGCCGTTTGGGTTGTCGGTTAATCGGCTGGGTGCAGGGTGACCGCATCCAGCGCCCACAGCGGGTCGTGGGCGCCGCTGGCGAACACGAAGCACAGGTCGTGGCGACCGCTGCGCGCCGGCAGTCTGGCGCGCAGCGTGGTGATCCCGTCGGAGCGCTTGGCCGCGGCCAGCGGCAGGCGCGCGATCGGCGCGCTCTTGCAATCGTCGAGACGGACTTCCAGCGCGCCGCCCTGCACCGCCTTGCGGGTCACGATCTTGTCGGTGTCGTGCCAGAGCTGGAAGTTGTACGGCAGCTGGCCGACCTGGACCTCGATCGCGCCGATGCCGTCGAGCGCGGCCGCCGGATAAATCCAGCACGGATCGATCAGGTTGACGGTCAATGCGGCGCGCGCGCCGTCGCGGCCGCCATCGCGCGCGGCGTCGTCCTCCAGGCGCAGGTTGTAGCCCTCGCGGCAGGCGCGCAGGCCGGCGCTGGTGCGACGGCTCAGGCCGGCGCGGTCGCGGGCGTTGAAACGGCGCGGCGCGGCCAGCGGGCGGCCGTCGAAAAAAGTGGTGGCGACGATGTCGAGCGGCAATGTCGCCGACAGCGGTTGCCGGTAACGCGGCGACGTCGGATCGGGATCGCCGCCGTCGCTGCGGTAGTGGATCTCGCCGAAGCCGGCCTGGTTCGACAGGGTCAGCTGCGGCTGTCCGTCGGCGCCATCGACGAGCTTGAACGACACTGCATAAGCGACATCGCTGACGAGCACGTCCTGGGCGCGGTAACGCGCGAGCTGCGGCGCCAGACGCTGCTGGAAATCGTTCCAGTCGCGGCTGGCCGTCGGCGACCACACCACTTCGGCCAATGCATCCAGGCGCGGATACAGCGTGGTCTGGATGCGATCGAAGCCGCGCCGGTGCTCGCTCCACAGATTGGCCTGCGCGCCGATCACGTGCTTGCTCTGCTGCGCGCTGAGTTCGGCCGGCACGATCGAGAAATCGTAGAAGTTGCGCAGGGTGCTGGCCGGGAAGCGGCCGGGCGGTTCGTCGTCGCGATCGCTCTGCACGTAGTCGAGATACAACTGCCGATCGGGCGCGACGATCACGTCATGGCCTTCGCGCGCGGCCTCGACCGCGCCGGCGGTGCCGCGCCAGGACATCACCGTCGCGTTGGCCGGCAGACGGCCGCCTTCGAGGATTTCGTCCCAGCCCAGCAGAATGCGATCGTGCGTCTGCAGGTGTTGGCCGATGCGGCCGACGAACCAGCTCTGCAAGGCCATCTCGTCCTTGAGGCCGAGCGACTTGATCTTGGCCTGCACCTTTTTGGATGCGATCCATTGATCCTTGGCCGCTTCGTCGCCGCCGATGTGGATGTACTTCGACGGGAACAGCCCGGCGACTTCGTCGAGCACGTTTTCCAGGAAGGTGAAGGTCGAATCGTCGACGCCGAACAGATAAGTGTGCACGCCCCAGTCCGGCGACACCCGCGGCGCCTTGCGCACGACGTCGGTTACGCCCAGCTCCGGATACGACGCGATCGCGGCCTGCGCATGCCCCGGCATCTCGATTTCCGGCACCACGGTGATGTGGCGCGCGGCGGCATAGGCGACGACGTCGCGGATCTGGTCCTGAGTGTAGTAACCGCAGTACGGCTGCGGCTTGCCCTGGGCGTCGCGGCCGTTGGCGCCGGCGAGGATGCGGCAGCCGCCGACTTGGGTCAGGCGCGGGTACTGCTTGATCTCGATGCGCCAGCCTTGATCGTCGGTGAGATGCCAGTGGAAGGTGTTGAGCTTGTGCAGCGCCATCTGGTCGATGACCGACTTGACCTCGTCTACGCTGCGGAAGTGTCGCGCCACGTCGAGCATCACGCCGCGCCACGGATACGCCGGCGCATCGTCGATGCGCTGCGCGGCGATTCGGGCCGCGCCCTGGCCACCGTCGGCGGTGAGCAACTGCCACAGGCTGACCGCGCCGTAGAACAGGCCGGCCTCGGTGCGCGCGCGGATGCGCACGCCGTCGGACTGGATGTCGAGCACATAGGCTTCGTCGCCGATCGCCAGCTCCGGTTCGATGCTCAGCGCGATCGCATCGCGCGCGTTCGTGGATGCGGTTCGAGTTTCGGAGACGGCCGGCGCGAAGCCGCGCAATGCCTGCACCTTGGCGGCGAAGTAATCGGCCACGCGGCGTTCGCCTGCGTGTCCGGCATGCACCTGCACCGGCGTGTTGGCGTCGAATTCGAACTGGCCGCGCTGGGCCTGGGTCTTGAGCGGGCGCGGGATGATCGCGGTGCGGTGGGCGGCGACGGTGTCGCGCGTTGCGCTCGCCGGTTCGCTGTCGTGCGCGGCCTGCTCATGCGCAGCGGTCTCACGCGGCGCGGCGCTGTGGCACGCGGTCAACGCGGCGGCCATAGCGGCGGCGGCGAGCAGGCGGCGGGTCGTGCGCGTCTTCATCGGGGGCATGGGATTCGAGATTCGGGATTCGGGATTCGGATCTGCGAGATCGTCAGCGAACGGCAGCCCACATGTCGCCGTGTCCCGCCGAATCCCAAATCCCGAATCCCCAATCCCCAACCAAAAGAAACCCGACACGCAGGTGCCGGGCTTCGGGTGTCACCGGCGGGGCGATTGCGCCATCGCGCCGCCGTTGCCGCGCGCCGGCCTTGCGGCCGGCGCGCGCTTACCGCTTCGATCGCCGAGCAGGCCGATCAGAAGTTGAACCGGAACGCGGCCATGTAGCGGCGACCGCTGTGGTACTTGCCGACCGGCTTGTCCTGATTGCCCGAGTACTGCACGTACTCTTCGTCGAGGATGTTCATCGCGTCGAACGACAGGCCCATGTTGTCGTTGAACTTCCAGCCCACGCTGGCGCCCAGCTCGGAGTAGTCGTCCACGCTCGCCGGCGCCGCGCCGGCCACGTAGCCGCCGGCCAGGTAATGGCTGCGCCAGTTGTACGACAGGCGCACGCTCAGCGGGCCCTTTTCGTAGTACGGGCTGATAGCGACGCTGTCGCGCGACTGGTACGGCAGCGGATCGCCGGTGTTGTTCTCGCCGTCGGCATAGGTGTAGTTCGCGGTCATGCCGAAGCCGGTGTCGGCGAACGGCTGCTGGTAGCTGACGTTGAAGCCCTTGACCTTGCCCTTGCCGGCGTTGCGCGGACGCTGGATGTCGTAATCGCAATAACCGTCGGCGGTGCAGCCGTGGAAACCGACCAGGGTGGTGTCGAACACCACGCGGTTGGTGTCGCGGATCGAGTTGTACTGACGCTCGATCCGGGCCGCGCTGTCGATGTAATTGTCGATGTCCTTGTAGAACACCGAGGCGGCCAGCACCGACTGCTCGGCGAAGTACCACTCGGCCGACAGGTTGAAGTTGGTCGACTCGTACGGCGACAGCTCGGCGTTGCCGCCGCTGCCGTTGTAGGTGGTGTCGTTGAGGAAGGTGTTGTTGACCATCTGGTTGTACGGCGCCCAGGCGATCACCTTGGCCGCGGCGAAACGCAGCAGCACGTCGTTGCCGGTGTCGTAGACGACGTTGAACGACGGCAGGAAGAAATCCTCCTTGCGTGACTTGGTCTGCCACTTGCTGGCCAGATCGGTCAGGCTCGGCGCGCCGCCGTAGACGAAGCCGCTGGCGTCGGTCTTGGACTCGACGTAACGCACGCCGAAGTTGCCGCGCCAGGCGCCGGCCGAGAAGTCGGCCTGCACGTAAGCGGCGGTGTTGGTCTGTTCCAGCGCCCAGGTGTTGTTGAGGTAGCCGGCCGCGTCGGGGTTGTTGAAGTCGAGCGGGCTGCCCTTGACCCAGTCGAGCACGTTGCCGCGACCGACCTGGATGTGGCGGCCGTGATCGCCGGTGAAACCGCGGATATCGGTCAGGCCGATGGTGCCGACGTCGGCCAGGGTGCCGCGATTGACCGGGCCGTAGATGTTGAGGTCGAACGACTCCTCATGCTTGGCGCGGCGCACGCCGAACTGCAGGTTGTTGATCGCGCTGTCGAACTCGACGTTGAAATCGACCTGGCCGTAGGTGTCCTTGCTTTCGGTGGAGAACACGCCGTTGTTGCCCATCCAGCCGTTGGTCAGGCCGCCCGAGGGACCCCAGTTGGCCGGATTGCGCGCGGCGTCGGGGTTGTCGAACTTGATGCCGCGGTTGATGTCCCAGCTGAAGCCGCCGTTGTAGACCGGCTCGATGAAGTACTGCGCCAGGTTTTCGTTTTCCGACTTGCTGCTGCCGATCTGGCCCTTGAAGCCCCAGCCTTCGCCCTTGAACGAGGTGCGCAGGTCGATGCCCTTGGTGACCACTTCCGACTCGCGCACGTTGTTGTCGTAGATCACCGTGCCGCCGAGCGGATCGGCGTTGGCGTTGGAATGACCGCTGGTGACCACGCCGTTCTTGGCGTCGCCGAGCTGGTTGACCGCGCCGACGGTGCCGTCGTTCCAGGTCAGGAAGCTGTACAACGACTGGTTGTAGTTGTCGAAATTTTCCTTGATGTACAGGCCCTGCAGATCGATGTTCCACTGATCGTTCGGCTGGAACTGCAGGTTGACTACGGCGCTGTCGCGCTTGCGGTGCTGCTGGAACCAGGCCGCGTTGATCGAGTTGGGCACTTCCGCGTTCGGGTCGAGCCCGGCGCGCGCGGCGTTGGTGAAGGTCGAGGCCTTGGCGTAGCCGAAGATCTCCAGGCCCTGACGGTCGACCTGTTCTTCGTAGTGCTGCGCGGCGACGGAGACGCCGAAGTTTTCCTGCGGGTTCTTCCAGCTGTACAGCACCGAGGCGCTCGGGCGGCCCTTGCTGCCCTGATCGCTGTAGTTGTAGCTGACCGAACCGGCGACCGAGTTGGCGTCGAGGTCGAGCGGCTTGCGCGTGTGCATCAGCACCGTGCCGCCGAGGCTGCCTTCGGTGATGCGCGCTTCCGACGACTTGATGATTTCCAGCCGGCCGAGGATTTCCGGCGCGAGCAGGGTGTAGTCGAAGCCGCGGTTGGGCTGTTCGCCGTACAGCCAGATCGCCTGCGCGACCGGATGGCCGTCGAGGAACGACAGGTTGAGGCTCGGATCGGTGCCGTCGATGCTGACGCGTTCGCCCTGGCCGAAGCGACGATCCAGGGTCACGCCCGGAATCTGCGACATGGCTTCGGCGACGTTGGTGCTGGCGAACTTGCCGATGTCCTCGGCGGTGATCGCTTCGGACACGGTCACGTTGGCCCGCTTGGTGTCGAGCGATTTTTCCAGGCTCGCGCGGATGCCGGTGACCACGACGGTGTCGAGATCGGTGGCTTGCGAGGCGGCGGCCGGGGCCGCGTCCTGGGCGAACGCCAGGCCAGGACCCATCAACAGGGCCGTGACGATGCTGGCAGACAAGATGGTCTTGCGCGCTTTCATTTTGTTCCTCCCTCGGGCGGTGATGGCTGTGCGATCGTCCGGGGAACCGGTTCGTCGCCAAGTCCGGTGTTTTGACTGCGGGTGCGGTGATGCGATCCGGTCGCGGCGAGCGCCGTGTCCGGGGTGTTGCGGTACTGCCGCCTTCGATGCGAATCCGCGATGGCGCGCGCGCCGCGATCGGCGCGCGCGGCGGTTTCGCATTTACTGCATGGGGTGCCGCGGCGCGGGCTCGGCGTCGGCCGCCGTCTGCGCCAGGTGCTGCAGGTACCAGCTCGCCGCGCCGATCACGCCGAGCCGTTCGTTCTCGATCAGCCGCACCGGCACGCGTTCGAGCACCGGGCGCATCACGCCCTTGTCGAGCATGCGCGGGTGGAACTGGCTGTCGGGCACGAAGTCCTTGAGTTGCGGCAGGATGCCGCCGGCGATGAACACCGACTTGGCGCCGCTGATCACGGTCAGATCGCCGATCACGCTGCCGAGCAGCGCGCAGAAGGTCAGCACTGCTTCGCGCGCGATCGCTTCGCCGCGGCGCGCGGCGTCGGTGATCGCGGCCGGCGCGCGCAGCGAGGCGTCCACGCCGCTGAGCGTGCACAGCGCGCTGTACAGATTCACCAGCCCGGGGCCGGAGACGAAATATTCGGTCGGTACGTGGGTCTGGCCGCGCTGCTGGGCCAGACGCAGCATGTCGGCTTCGCGGGTGTTGCCCGGCGCGAACGCGGTGTGGCCGGCTTCGGTCGGCAGCACCACGGTGCTCTTGCCGTGCGGAATGCGCACCGCCGCGCCCAGGCCGGTGCCCGGGCCGATCACCAGCACCGGCCCGGCGGTGGCGTCGGAGTCGCCGACGCCGGGCGTGAGCAAGGTGGAATCGGCCGGCGCCATGCATTGGGCGGCGTTGGCGTTGGCCTGGAAATCGTTGATGACCAGCACTTCGTGCAGGCTCAGTTCGCTGCGCAGCTGCGACAGCGAGATGCGCCAGGGAAGATTGGAATTGACCACTTCGTCGTCGAGCACGACGCCGGCGGTGGCGATCACCACCCGGTCCACGCCCACGCCGTTGCCGGCGATGAACTCGGCCAGGATCGCGGCCAGCCCCGGGTAATCGGCGCACACGTACTTGCGGTGGGCGAGCACGGCCACGGTCGAATCGCCGCCGCTGCCCGGACGCACCAGGCCGACGCGGGTGTGGGTGCCGCCGACATCGGCGGCGATGAAGCTGCCCGCGGACGCGTTCACGGCCGGGGTGAGCCGGGGTGCGGCGCTCATGCCTGTCCCTTCGAACGGCGCGGCGCGACGCGCGACGCTTGCGCGCCGATCGGTCCATTCGCGATGCGTCCCCGCGGCACGGTCGTCGTTGCGACCCGTGCCTCTAACAGCGTGTCCCACTGCATGCGCCCTCCACGGCTGCCCATCGGTTTCCCCTGGCGGCGCCGAGAGTGCTCCGGGTTTGACAACGTTGTCAACAGCATCGTCAGAAACGCCCATCCGGTCGCGCAATCGTGGATTTAAGGCGCCATTTCGTGGTGCGCCGCAACATGCGTCCGCGCGTCGTCGATCACGGTATCACGGGGGTTTCGGGGCTTTTTTACCGCCCGCGCTGGCGTGGGCCGCGGACTTGTGACAACGTTGGGCGGTCGTTTGTCGTACCGGTCAAGCCGGATGACTGCGAGACGTGGCGGGCGGTCCCCGCTGCTCTGGGAGGGGAGTCACATGTCGGTTTCCAACGCCAACGCGCAGCCGCGGTATCTGGGCTCGATCGCGATCATCGGCGCGCTGTTCTTCGTGTTCGGTTTCGTCACCTGGCTCAACGGGCCGTTGATCACGTTCGCCCAGCTCGCCTTCGATCTCGACGAGGTCGGCGCGTTCCTGGTGCCGATGGCCTTCTACCTCTCGTACTTCTTTCTCGCGGTGCCGTCGTCGGCGATCCTGCGCCGCACCGGCATGAAACGCGGCATGGCGCTGGGCCTGCTGGTGATGGCGATCGGCGCGGCGGTGTTTGGCGAGTTCACCACCCAGCGCTGGTACCCCGGCGCGCTCGGCGGCCTGTTCGTGATCGGCGCCGGCCTGGCGGTGCTGCAGACCGCGGTCAATCCCTACATCAGCATCCTCGGCCCGATCGAGGGCGCGGCGCAGCGCATCGCGGTGATGGGCATCTGCAACAAGATCGCCGGCATCCTCGCGCCGATCGTGCTCGGCACGATGGTGCTGCACGGCATGGGTGATCTGGCCGAGCAGGTCAAGGCGGCCGATCCGGCGACCAAGGCGCAGTTGCTCAATACCTTCGCCGCCAGCATCCACGGGCCGTATCTGCTGATGGCCGGGCTGCTGGCGTTGCTCGCGGTCGGTGTGCTGTTTTCGCCGCTGCCCGAGTTGCGCGCGGCCGAGGCCAACCGTTCCGCCTCCGATGGCGCCGGCGACAGCGGCAGCCTGCTGCGTTACCCGCATCTGTGGCTCGGCGCGCTGTGCATCTTCGTCTACGTCGGCGTGGAGGTGATGGCCGGCGACGCGATCGGCACCTACGGCCACAGCTTCGGCCTGCCGCTGGACAAGACCAAGTTCTTCACCTCGCTGACCCTGGGCGGGATGCTGGTCGGTTACGTGGTCGGCTTGATCGTGATTCCGCGCTTCATCTCGCAGGAGCGTTACCTCAGCCTGTCGGCGGTGCTCGGCGTGGTGCTGACGATCGGCGCGTTCGTCACCCACGGCTATGTGTCGGTGGGCTTCGTCGCGGCGCTGGGCTTCGCCAACGCGATGATGTGGCCGGCGATCTTCCCGCTCGGCATCCGCGGGCTGGGCCGGCATACCGAGGTCGGTTCGGCGGTGATGATCATGGGCATCGCCGGCGGCGCCGTGGTTCCGCAGCTGTACGCGGTGCTCAAGCAGCACCTGGATTTCCAGCTGGTGTTCCTGCTGCTGATGGTGCCGTGCTACCTGTACATCCTGTACTTCGCCCAGGCCGGGCATAAGGTTGGCCTGCGCGATCGCCGTGGTGCTGCGGCGGGTGCGGTGGCGGCGTCTTCTTCGAATTGAGGTTGCGGGGGAGAGCAAGAGCAAATCCCCCCTACCCCCCTTTTTCAAAGGGGGGATTCCTCGATATGGATTCGTTGGGAGCGTTTGGTTGCGTCGCTTCGAGCCGCTCCAGGCCGTGTCGGAACATCCTGATCACCGCGGCTGTTCCCCCCCTTTGAAAAAGGGGGGCAGGGGGGATTTGCTCTTTGCCGCACCGCTCAAACCCCGATTCCCGTTCAGCCACGCCCGCGAACGAGCGGTCAACTTTTCACCAAACCGTTTCAAACGCCGGCCCGGTCGTAATCGCCGCTGGCCGCTGCGACTGCGCTTCGGTATCGTGCACGCAATGAATGCGCCGCCTCCCCACGCCGGCGCGGTCGCGCCTACCGGTGCGCAGACCGCGCGCGCGCTGCGTTACCTCGTCCGTGTGCCCCTGCTGCTGTGGCATGTGCTTATCCACCTGCCGCTGTTGCTGCTGCTCACCTCGCCGCTGACCGCGCAATTGCCGATCGGCGCCGAAACCCTGGAGCACCGTTTGATCCGCGCCTGGTCGGCCGGGCTGATGCGGATCTTCGGTTTCCGTCTGCGCCGGGTCGGCACGCCGCTGGCGGGGGCGACCCTGTTCGTGGCCAACCACGTCAGCTGGGTCGACATCGAGATCCTGCACAGCCAGCGGATGATGGGCTTCGTCGCCAAGCGCGAGATCGCCAGCTGGCCGGTGGTCGGCTGGCTGGCCGCGCGCGGCGAGACCATCTTCCATCACCGCGGCAACACCGAATCGCTCGGCGGCGTGCTGCACGAAATGCTCGCGCGCCTGCGCGCCGGCCGCTCGGTCGGCGTGTTTCCCGAGGGAGGCACCCGCGGCGGCGGCGAGATCGGCCCGTTCCACGCGCGCATCTTCCTGGCCGCGGTCGAAGCCGGCGTGCCGGTGCAGCCGGTGGCGCTGCGCTACGGCGAGCACGGCGACGCCCAGGCGGTGGTCGCGTTCCAGGACAAGGAAAGCTTCTTCGCCAATTTCCTGCGCCTGCTCGGCGAACCCGGGCGGCTGGCCGAAGTGCATTTCCTGACCCCGATCGCGCCCGGCGAAGCCGACGGCCGCCGCCGCATCGCCGAACTGGCGCGGCAGCGCATCGTCGAGGCGATGGCGAGCTGAGGCCATGCTGACCGCCGCCGACTACGCGCCGCCGCGCTGGTTACGCAATGCGCACGTGCAGTCGGCGCTGGGATCCAGCCCGCTGCGCCGGCGGCACGCGGAGCGGCGGCTGGCGCAGGTCGGCGCGCACACCCAGCCGCATCTGATCGAAACCGGCGACGGCGTGCGCCTGCACGGCCTGCACAGCGCGATGCCGGGAGTGAAGGCGCGCGGCCTGGTGCTGTTGCTGCACGGCTGGGAAGGCAGCGCCGATTCCAACTACATGCGCCTGACCGCGGCGCGCCTGCTCGAGTGCGGGTTCGAAGTGTTCCGGCTGAATTTCCGCGACCACGGCGACACCCATCACCTCAACGAAGGCCTGTTCCACTCCAACCGCATCGACGAAGTGGTCGAGGCCACCGCCGAGATCGCCCGGCGTTTCCCGCTGCGGCCGTTGTCGGTGGCGGGCTATTCGCTCGGCGGCAACTTCGCCCTGCGCCTGGCGCTGCGCGCGCCGCAGGCGGGCCTGCCGTTGACCCATGTGGCCGCGGTGTGTCCGGTGCTCGATCCGGGCCGGACCATGGCTTCGATGGAGTCGGGTTTGCCGTTGTACCTGTGGTACTTCGAGCGCAAATGGCGCGAATCGCTGTCGCGCAAGCGCGCGCTGTTTCCGGGCGTGCACGATTTCGACGACCGCACCCTTGGGCTGAGCATGCGCCCGCTGACCCAGTGGATGGTCGAGCGGCATACCGACTTCGGCACCCTGGAGCGCTATTTCGAAGGCTATTCGGTCGCCGGCCCGCGCTTGGCGCAGGTCGAGGTGCCGGTGAGCATCCTGATGGCGGTCGACGATCCGGTGATCCCGGTGGCGGATTTCAACGATCTGCAGTTGCCGGCGCATTCGCGGCTGGAGGTCGCGCCGTGGGGCGGGCATTGCGGGTTCCTGGAGAACGCGCATCTGGATGGATTCGCCGAACGCTGGATCGCGGATCGGATGGAGTCGCTGGCGTCGGGGTGAGGTGGGGTGGGGCGTCGCGTTAGAAGCGAAAGCAAAAGCAAAAGCAAAAGCAAAAGCAAATCCCCCCTGGCCCCCCTTTTGCAAAGGGGGGAACTCGTCTTGTGGGTTGTCAGGTGGGTGAGGACGACACGGCTTCTATGAGCCGTGAGCCGAACAGGCCCGAGTCCCCGCGAAAAATCATCGAAGCCTCCCCCCCTTTAAAAAAGGGGGGCAGGGGGGATTTGCTCTTCAAGCACGAAGCCCCTGCCCGCCCCATGGCCGGGAAACCCCGCCCGACCCCCTACAATCCCCGGTCTACCCAGTCCGAAGCACACGCATGTACGAATCCATCCTCGATGCCCTGCGCCGCGGCGCGGCGGCTCAGGCGCTGAGCGCCGCCGAACAGGCGGTGGCGGCAGACCCGCAAGACGCGACCGCGCACCGCCTGCATGCGGCCGCGCTGCGCTTGAACGGCGACCGCGACGGCGCCGTGGCGGCGCTCGACCGCGCCATCGGCATCACCCCGGAAGACGCCCAGCTGTACCTGGAACGCGCCGGCGCCCAGCTCGACGGCCGCCAGCTCGACGACGCCCAGGCCTCGCTCGCGCGCGCGATCGGGCTCGATCCGAACCAGTTCCCGGCTTACATCATGAAGGCCCAGCTCGCGATCGTGCGCGGCGATCTGGACGAGGCCGAGCGCCTGGGCCGCACCGCCGCGCGGATCGCGCCGGAGCACCCGCAGGTCAGCACCATCGAAGGCGTGCTCGCGCTGCGCCGCGGCGACGCCGACCGCGCCCTGGCCGTGCTCAGCCACGCCTCGACCCTGGCCCCGGACGACCCGCAGGTGCTGCACGGCCTGGGCTTCGCCTACCTGGCCAAGGGCCACCTCGCGTTCGCCGAGCAGGCCTTCACCACCCTGGCCGAGCGCCATCCCGAACAACCGACCCTGCAGCTGCTGATCGCCGACCTGCTGCGCCTGCAGCAACGCTTCGGCGACGCCGCCGACCGCATCGCCGACCTCGCCCAACGCGACGACGCCGGCTTCGGCGTCAAGCGTTGGGCCGGCGAACTCGAGCTCGACGCCGGTCGTCCCGAACGCGCGCTGCCGCTGCTGCGCGCCGCGTTCGATCAACATCCCTACGACCCGCGCACGCTCAACGGCATCATCGCCGCCTGGCGCAGCCTGGACGACGCCGACGGCGCGCGCGAAGCGCTCGAAGGCGCGCTCGCGCAACACCCGCAAGCCGCCGACCTGTGGCGCGCGCGGCTGGTGCTGGAGCCGTTCGGCGACGCCGCCGCGCTGGCGGTGATCGACCGCTGGCAGCAGGCCATGCCCGGCCATGTCGCCGCGCTGGAAGCGCGGGCGGCGGTCCACGACCAGAGCGGCGAACACGAACAGGCCGTCGCCATCGCCCACCGCATCGTCGAACTCAGCCCGGGCGACGTGCGCGCCGAAATGCGCATCGTCCAGGACCTGGCCGAGCGCGACCCCGACGCCGCCGCCGAGCGCATCGAGCGCCTGATCGGCATGGCGGTGGACCCACAGGTCAAGCGCGAACTGCGGCAGATGCTCGGCCGCAGCCTGGACCTGGCCGACCAGCCCGAGGCCGCCGCGGCGACCTGGGCCGAGCTGCATGCCGAAGTCGTCGACCAGCGCCTGCCGTTCAACACGGTCAGCAAGCGCAGCGGCGGCGAATGGCCGGCGCTGGCGCCGGTCGCCGACGGCACCCGCGGCATCCTGCTGCTGTGGGGCGCGCCCGGTTCGCGGGTCGAGCGCATCGGCCAGGTGCTCGGCGCGGTCGGCGCGCCGCTGCTGGTCGACCGTTTCGGCGGACAGCCGCCGAGCGATCCGCTGCAACGCTACGGCTCGGTCGACGAGTTGCTCAGCGGCGCATTGGACCCGGCGTTCCTGGTCAAGATGTACCGCGCCGCGCTGCCCGCGCGCGGGGTCGGCGACGGCCCGGTGTTCGACTGGCTGCTGTGGTGGGACAACGCCCTGCTGCGCGCGATGCGTCCGTACCTGTCCGAGGCGCTGCTGCTGATCGCGGTGCGCGACCCGCGCGACATGCTGCTGGACTGGCTGGCCTACGGCAGCCCGACCCCATACGCGCTGCCCTCGCCCGAACAGGGCGCGCGCTGGCTGGCGCAGACCCTGGAGCAGGTCGCCGACCTGCACGAGGGCAATCTGTTTCCGCACAAGCTGGTCAAGCTCGACGAAACCGGCGACGACCCGACCGCGATCGCCCAGGTCCTGGCCGACGCGCTGCGCGTGCAGGTGTCGCTGCCCAACGGCCTGAGCCTGCCGCAGCGTCTGCCCGACGGCCGCTGGCGCCAGTACGCCGAGCCGCTGGCCGAGGCGTTCGCGCTGCTGGCCCCGGTCGCGCGCCGCCTCGGGTATCCGCACGGCTGAGCGGGTTGCGGCCGCATCGCTGCAACACAGCGATGCGGCCCGTCGCGATCCACGGCCACACGCGAATGCGATGCTCGCGGTCCGGGCCGATTCGCGAACCGCCCGGACTGGTTTGACCGGACTCGTTCAACCGGACCCGTTACCGGACTCGTTAACCGGACCCGATCCGCACCCATCGAAGGACGCTCCCGATGCGCATCCACAGCACCAGCTTCCAGCACCGCCAGCGCTTGCCGGCCGAATTCGCCGCCGGCCAGCCCACCGCCGACGGTTTCGGCTTCGCGCCCAACCGCAATCCGCATCTGGCCTGGGACGAGGTCCCCGAGGGCACGCGTTCGTTCGTGCTGCTGTGCATCGACCCGGACGTGCCGACCGTGCCCGAACTGGTCGGCCGCGCCGACGTGCAGATTCCCGAACATCAGGTGCGCGCCGATTTCATCCACTGGGTGGTCGCCGACATCGCCGCCGACGTGCGCGAGATCGCCGCGGGCAGCTGCAGCGACGGCGTCACCGCGCACGGCAAGCGCGATCCGGCCGGGCCGCGCGGCGCGCGCCAGGGCATCAACGATTACACCGGCTGGTTCGCCGGCGACCCGGACATGGCCGGCGACTACTACGGCTACGACGGTCCGTTCCCGCCGCCCAACGATCTGCGCCTGCATCGCTATTTCTTCCGCATCTTCGCCCTCGACGTCGAGCGCCTGCCGCTGGACGCGCGCTTCACCGCCGCTGATGCCTTGAACGCGATGCACGGCCACGTGCTCGGCGAGGCGACGATCTACGGCACCTATTCGCTCAATCCTTCGGTCAGGGGCTGAGCGCATGAGCGCGAACCGCGTCGCCATCGTCACCGGCGCCAGCCGCGGGATCGGCGCGGCGATCGCGCGCGAGTTGTCGGCGCAGGGTTTGTCGCTGGTGCTGAGCGCGCGTTCGCGCGCCGAACTCGACACGCTGGCGGCGCAATTGCCGGGCCCGGCGCTGGCGATCGACGCCGACCTGTCCGAGCCGGCCGCCGCCGCGCGCATCGTCGAGGCCACGCTGGCGCATTACGGCCGCCTCGATGCCGTGATCAACAACGCCGGCGCGACCCCGCGCGGCGATTTTCTCGGCTTTTCCGACGCCGACTGGGACGCGGGTTTCGCGCTCAAGTTCTTCGGCGCGGTGCGTTTGTGCCGCGCGGCGTGGCCGGCGCTGGTCGCCAGCGGCGGCGCGGTCGTCAACATCGCCGGCATCGGCGGACGCACCGGCAACGCCGAGTTCGCGATCGGCGGTTCGGTCAACGCCGCGCTGCTGAACCTGACCAAGGCGCTGGCCGATCGCGGCGTCGCCGACGGCGTGCGGGTCAACGCGGTCAATCCCAGTTCGATCGCGACCGAGCGCACCCAGGTGCGGATCGATGCGATCGCGCGCGAGCGCGACCTCGATCCGGCCCAGGCCGCGCGGGAACTCGCGCGCAAACTCGGCGTGGCGCGTTTCGGCGAACCGGCCGAAATCGCCCGGGTGGTGGCGTTCCTCGTCTCCGACGCGGCCAGCTACATGCAGGGCGCGATCGTCGATGTCGACGGCGGCCAGACCCGCACCCTGTAACGCCGCCGCGCCCATCCGCCCGCGCGCGCGTGCTGGCCCGATGAGGCGCTGGATTAGAATCGACGCCATCGACGAGGAACCGGCGCAATGGACGACAACCAGAACCCTTACCACGCGCCGCAGGCCGAAGTGCGCCGGGCCGAACGCGTGGCGCAGTTGGTCACCGCCAGCCGCGGCCAGCGTTTCATCCACTACCTGATCGACACCCTGGCCTGCTACGCGATCATGTTCGCGGCGATGCTGGTCTACGTCGGCATCGGCGGCGAGGCCGTGGTGACCGCGATGCAGGAGCCGAACCCGCTGCGCAACGTGCTGATCAGCCTGACGATGATCCTGGTGTACTACGTGCCGATGGAGGGCATGTTCGGAGTCACCCTGGGCAAGTTGGTCACCGGCACCCGCGTGGTCGACGAACAAGGCCGCCCGCCGAGCTGGGGCCAGGTGCTCGGCCGCACCTTCGCCCGGCTGATCCCGTTCGAAGCGTTCTCGCTGCTGTTCTCGCGCGACGACCGCGTTTCCGGCTGGCACGATCGCCTGCCCAAGACCCTGGTCGTGCGCAGCCGCTGAGCGGCGCGATCGCGCCGCGTATCGGCGGCGGCACGCGGCCGGTCCGATGGCCGCCAAAGCCCCTTCGACGCCGCCGGTTTTGCGCGTATAACGCTGGCTGCATGGGCCGCTGCCCGCCTGTTCGCCGAGGGGGCTCGCGTCGGATTGTTGATCGAGCCGCCGCCTGAGCGCCGGTTCGATGGCCGGTCCATGCGACCCGCGAAACCGAACGCGTAAACCGACCCGCGTACAGCAAGGAGAGCGACGCTTGAACGACAGCCATAATCCCTACCAAGTGGTTCCGCGCAGCGTCGATCCGTACGCGGCGCCCGCCTCGTCGCTCGTCCATGAGGCCGAACTCGAGCCGGCCGGGCGCGGCCTGCGCTTTCTCAACTACCTCATCGATTCGCTGGCGCTCGGTGCCACGTTGGGCTTCGTGCTGGGCGTGCTAGGCGCCATCCCGCGCGATCCGATCGCCTTTATGTTCCTCAACATCGGCGCGATCTTGGTGTACTACACGATCATGGAAGGCGCGTTCGGCGTCACCCTGGGCAAGCTCGCCACCGGCACCCGCGTGGTCGACGAAAACGGCGATCCGCCCACCTCGGGCCAGGCCATGATCCGCTCGCTGTGCCGGTTCATTCCGTTCGAACCGTTCTCGCTGCTGTTCTCCGGCGAACGCCGCAGCGGCTGGCACGACAGCCTGGCCGGGACCTTGGTGGTCAAGAAAATCTGATCGCCGCGTTCGATCCACCACGAGAGCCGACATGCTGGAAAATCCCTATCGCGCGCCGCACTCGGCGGTGGTCGATCCCGCCGCGCCAACCGAGCTGGTCCCGGCGGAACGCTGGCGCAGGCTGCTGACCTTCGTGGTCGACTATTTCCTGATCAACCTGATCATCGCGTCGATCGAGTACGCACTGAGCCTGTGGCTGCTGCCGCCCGGGCAGGTGATCGTCAATCGCCCCGCCGCGTACACGCTGGTGATGCTGTTCGTAAGCGCGTCGATCTACTACATCCCGCAGGAAGGCCTGTGGGGCGTGACCGTCGGCAAGGTGCTGACCGGAACCCGGGTGGTCGACGAACACGGCCGCCCGCCCGGCTGGCGCAAGGCGATCAAGCGCACCGTGGGCCGGTTCATCCCGTTCGACGCCCTGGCGGTGCTGCTGACCGCCAGGCGCCGTGGTTTCCACGACGCCTGGCCGAATACCTATGTGGTGCGTCGTCGCTGAGGACCGGGTTGCGACTTGAGAGCGATTAACCGCCGCGACGCGTTCGCGCGCGGGCTCAGTGGCTCGGCGGCGGCACCATCTCGCTCTCGACCACCATATCCAGCACATACGCCACCGACGGCGCGTCGGCCGGCGGATTCTTGATCTGGAACTTTTTCACCCGCACGACGTTGCGTATGCCGGCCTCGTGCTTGTAGCCCTCGATGTCCTGATACAGGAAACGCCATTCGTCGCTGGGCTTGAGCGCCACGCCGTTGGCGTCGTAGCTGCGCTCGCGCACCCACAGGCATTGGTGATCGCGCATCAACGGATGCGGACAGGCGCGGCGCTGCGCGTCGACTTCCAGGAACACGGTCGCGCCGGCGCCGCCGTAGCGGGTTTCCGCGGTCGCTTCGCCGCTGAGGTTCAAGGTGCCGCCGGAGGCGGTGGTCAGGCGCAGGCGCGGCTGCGGCGCGTCGCCTTCGATCGCGAAGGTGTTGCGGCCTTGCAGCTGCTGCGAGATCGCCGTGTCCATCTGCATCAGGCGCGGGTCCTGGCAGGCCATCAGCGTGGTCTGGAATTCCTTGACTTCGAGCTGCGCGCCCTTGACCGCGTACTGCGCGCCGACGTGATTGCAGCCACCCGACACGCCGAGGCGATCCTTGACGAAGTTCAGGGTGAGCGCGTACTTGCCTTCGCGCTGCAGCACCGCGATCGGCTTGCCGGCCTTGTCGGTCGCGGTTTCCACGGTCCAGCGGTAACCGCCCAGATCGATCGAGCCGTTCGACGCGGCGGCGGCGGGGGAAGCCGACTCGCTGGGCATGGCGCTGTCCTTGGCGTTGGCATCGCGGTTGTGCGACGGCGCGGCGCAGGCGGCGAGCAGCGCGGTCGAGAGAGCGGCGGCGGCCCACAGGGCGGCCGGACGGCGAGGAGAAAGGCGCGAAGTAGTCATGAGCGAGGATGATCCGTGCTGCGTTGCGAAGACTGGATCAACGTACCGAAACGCGCGATGGGGTCGGCGATCGGGTCAGGCGCATTCAGCCGCGAGCCAGCACGGAATTGAACGGCGATGCGGCGCGCTTCATCGCGACGACGCCGGTCACGGATCGCGCGGCTTGGCGAATTTCTGCGCCAGCTCGCGTTGTGCGCGCTCCAGATCCAGTCCCGCATCGGGACCCTGTTCGGCCGCCGCGTCGTCGTCTTCGCCGTCGAGTTCACCCTCATCGGCGAGCACATCGTCCAGATGCGCGAGCAACTGCGCGACATCGACCGCGGCGCTGTGCATGCGCTCGTTCGGAAACACGCCCACCACCACGCCGGCCTCGCGCATCGACGCGGCGGCGCGATCGCGCCACACGCTCAGTTCGCGCTCGGCCGGCGCGTAGGCCTGCAACTGCGGCGCGCGCACCAGCGAGGCGCGCGCGGTCGCCGCCGACGGCCACGCCGGCAACAGTTCCTGGCCGTCTTCGTCGAACAAGGTCAGCACGAATTCGCCCGACACCGCCACCCAGAACTTGCCGGTGCGCGCGACCGATTCCAGGAACGCGGCATAGCGCTCGGCGCCGGACAACTGCACGTAGTCGAGCAACTGCTGTTCGGCGATACGGTCTTGTTCGTTCATCGATACGGTTCCGATGCGGGGATGAAAGGCGCCGCAGCTCAACTGCCCGAGGGCATCAGCAGCAACAGCGCCGCGCCGAACGCGACGCGGTAGACCGCGAACGCGGTGAAGCGATGGCTCTGGATATACCGCAACAACCACTTCACCGCGATGAAGGCGGTCACCGCCGAGGCGACGAAGGCCACCGCCAGCGCGCTCCAGTCCTCGTTGGCCGCGGCCGGCGTGCCGAGCACGTGCATCAGCTCATAGCCGCTGGCCGCGAACATGGTCGGGATGCCGACCAGGAACGCGAACTCGGTCGCCGCCGCGCGGCTGGTGGTGCCGGCGAGCAGGGCGATGAAGATGGTCGCGGCCGAACGCGAGGTGCCCGGAAACACGCCCGCGACGACCTGGGCGATGCCGACCAGCGCCGCCACCGTCCAGGTGATCTCGCTGCGTTCGCCGAGGGCGGCGGCGCGCTTGGCGGCGAAGTGCTCGGCCGCGACCATCCACACGCCGCCCAGCACCAGCGCCCAGGCGATCGGGGTGACATGGTCGGGCAAGGTGAAACCGGCCTTCTTGACCGCGATGCCGAGCACCGCGGTGAGGCCGAAGGCCAGGCCGAGCTTGAGCAGGTAGTCGAGGTTGTCGCGCTGGGTGAACCCGGTCGCCAGTGCCCACAGGCGCTTCCAGTAGATCACCACCACCGCGAGGATCGCGCCGGCCTGGATCGAGATGTTGAACAGGTCCGAGCGTGCGCCGAGCCAGTGCTGGGCGATCAGCAGATGGCCGGTGCTGGAGATCGGCAGGAATTCGGTGATGCCTTCGATGATGCCCAGGAGCAGGGCGGCTAGCAGGTCGGTCATGGGGGCGCGGTCGGGAATCGGGAATGGGGAGTCGGGAATCGGCGCGGTCGCGGGCGACTGCGCGGGGCGGGCCAGGATAGCCGAACAAGCGCTGCACTAAATTGGTGCTAATGATCCCGGGCTATGTCCAAACCAGTGCAATGCTGCGCCGCAGGATAAATTAATAATTTAAATATCAATAGGTTGGGCTGAAATAAAAGTTGGCACGCCGCTTGCTTGTATCCAATGCAGGCGGCACCAACGCCCTCGCGTTGCACGATTCCCCATTCCCCATTCCCCATTCCCGGAACCATCCATGTCTCTCGAACACGTCGAAAAGCTCGTCAAGGACCACAAGGTCGAATTCATCGATCTGCGTTTCACCGACATGCGTGGCGTCCAGCACCACGTGACCTTCCCCAAGTCGATCGTCGAGCCGGCGCTGTTCGAAGACGGCAAGATGTTCGACGGTTCCTCGATCAGCGGCTGGAAGGGCATCAACGAGTCGGACATGATCCTGCTGCCCGATCCGTCGACCGCGTACCTGGACCCGTTCACCGCCGATCCGACGATCGTGCTGACCTGCGACATCCTCGATCCGGCCACCATGCAGGCCTACACGCGCGATCCGCGCGGCGTCGCCAAGCGCGCCGAGGCCTACCTGAAGTCCAGCGGCGTCGCCGACCAGGCCTTCTTCGGTCCGGAGCCCGAGTTCTTCATCTTCGACTCGGTGCGCTACGCCAATGAGATGGGCCACACCTTCTTCCATGTCGATTCGGAAGAAGCCGCGTGGAACTCGGGCAAGGAATACGAAGGCGGCAACAGCGGCTACCGTCCGGGCGTGAAGGGCGGCTATTTCCCGGTCGCCCCGCTCGACTCGCTGCACGACATCCGCGCCGAGATGTGCAAGACGCTGGAGCAGGTCGGCATCGAAGTCGAAGTGCATCACCACGAAGTCGCCAACGCCGGACAGTGCGAGATCGGCACCAAGTTCAACTCGCTGGTCGCCAAGGCCGACGAACTGTTGACGATGAAGTACATCATCAAGAACGTCGCCCACCGCAACGGCAAGACCGCGACCTTCATGCCCAAGCCGATCGTCGGCGACAACGGCAGCGGCATGCACGTGCACCAGTCCTTCGCCAAGGGCGGCGTCAACCTGTTCTCCGGCGACGGCTACGGCGGCCTGTCGCAGATGGCGCTGTGGTACATCGGCGGCGTGTTCAAGCACGCGCGCGCGATCAACGCGTTCACCAACTCGGGCACCAATAGCTACAAGCGCCTGGTTCCGGGCTACGAGGCGCCGGTGATGCTGGCGTATTCGGCGCGCAACCGTTCGGCGAGCTGCCGCATTCCGTACGTGGCCAACCCGAAGGCGCGCCGCATCGAAATGCGCTTCCCCGATCCGATCCAGTCGGGTTACCTGACCTTCGCCGCGCTGATGATGGCCGGCCTGGACGGCATCAAGAACCAGATCGATCCGGGCGCGCCGAGCGACAAGGACCTGTACGACCTGCCGCCGGAAGAAGAGAAGGGCATTCCGACCGTCTGCCATTCGCTCGACCAGGCGCTGGAAGCGTTGGACAAGGACCGCGAGTTCCTCAAGGCCGGCGGCGTGTTCACCGACGACTTCATCGACGGCTACATCGCGCTGAAGATGCAGGAAGTGACCAAGTTCCGCGCGGCGACTCATCCGCTCGAATATCAGCTGTACTACGCGATCTAAGGGAGATGCCGTGTATGTACATCGGGTCTTCGGATCGGCGGATGTCCGGCCCGGTCCTCGCGGACCGGGCGCTCACCGGGCCGGAATGCGCTTCAACGCATTCCGGAAAACTCCCGGTTCGCCCATTGGAATACCAGCTGTACTACGCGATCTGACGCCATGAACCGCTTCGCCTTCCCGCCACCCGCCCGCATGCCCGATCGCTCGCGCCGCTTCGATGCGGCGCGGCGGGACGCCACGCGGCGGCGCGGGACGGCGATGCGCGACATGCGATGAAACAGCACACGGCCCGGGGCTAACGCTCCGGGCCGTGTCGCTTCCAGGGACGAAAACGCCAACCTCGGGCGACGCCACGCGCCCACCGCCCACGACGACGCGCTTCGGCCGCCGTCGCGGGATCGTGTTTGCCTGAAAAACCCACGACACAAAACGCAAAGAACCGGCAACGCAAGCGACACGTCCAAAACAACGATCGAAACAGCAACCCCCCACCCGCGCGAACCACGAACGCGACCCAGGCCATTCAGAGCCCAAGCCGTTCCGACCCGCACGAACACCGCAACCACCACCCCGCATACGCAGGAGGAAAAACCCAAGACGCAGGCGCGGACCGCAGAGTCCGACCGCGCGTCCAGCTCCGGTTCCGGACCACGCAGGAATCGCAGCGCAATACCGCAGCAATGACCGGGGAGGGGCCACCGCTTATGAGGAGCCTGCGTCATGTCGTCTCATCTCAAGACTGAATACGCTTATGCCGTCGCCAAGGCGACCACGGGCGTCCATGCCGGATCCGTCGGCGCGAATTCCGCGGGCCTGACCGTCATCGGATTCAAGGCCGCGCTCGTCGCCGCGCTCGCGTTATCCGCGATCGCGGCCGGCAACGCGCAAGCCGCCACCACCGGCTCGATCAGCCTGACTTCGGACTACCTCTTCCGCGGGGTCTCGCAGACCAATCAGGAACCCGCCCTGCAGGGCGGCATCGAATACGCGCACGACAGCGGTTTCTACGTCGGCGCCTGGGGCAGCAACGTGAGCTGGTTGTCGGACACGGTGGTGATCGGCGACGACATCTCCAACAGTCTGGAACTCGACGCCTATCTGGGCTATCGCGGCAAGGCCGGCGAAATCTTTTCGTACGACGTTGGCGTGCTGACTTACTACTACCCCGGCGATTACCCCGGCGGCTTCAACAGCCCCAACACCACCGAGATCTACCTCGGCGGCACGCTCGCGCCCAGCGACACGGTCTCGGTCGGGCTGAAGTACTCGTACGCCGTCACCGACCTGTTCGGTTACGCCGACTCCGACGGCAGCGGCTACCTCGACGCCAACCTCAACTGGACCTTCCAGCCGACCTGGACGCTCAACCTGCACGGCGGCAAGCAGTGGATCGAGCACAACGAGGATTTCGAATACACCGACTGGAAGCTCGGCGTGACCAAGAGCTTCGAAAACGGGTTCTCGATCGCCGCGGCCTACAGCGACACCGACGCCGAACAAGCGCTGTACACCAACGCCCATAACAATTTCCTGGCCGACGACGCCTTCACCTTGACGCTGAGCAAGGCGTTCTGACCGCGCCCGCTCCCGAACCGCATCCACCCATCATGAACCACGGAGCTGCGAGATGAAACTGATCATTGCGATCATCCGCCCGTTCAAGCTCGACGAGGTGCGCGAGGCGCTGACCGAAGTCGGCGTCTCGGGCATCACCGTCACCGAAGTCAAAGGCTTCGGCCGCCAGAAGGGCCACACCGAGCTGTACCGCGGCGCCGAATACGTCGTCGATTTCCTGCCCAAGCTGAAGGTCGAATGCGCCGTGCCCGACAGCCTGCTCGACGCGGCGCTGGAAGCGATCCAGAACGCCGCGCGCACCGGCAAGGTCGGCGACGGAAAGATCATCGTCCTGCCGGTCGAGAACACGGTGCGCATCCGCACCGGCGAACTCGACGACGACGCCCTTTGACTCCACGCCTGCGAGAGACGACATGAAATACGAAACGATGCTCGACCCCCGCTCGCGCGAGCGGGCGTTGCGAACCCTGGCCTGGAGCGCGCTGCCGGTCGCCGCGTTGCTGATGCTGGGCCCGGCGCACGCGCAGGACGCCGCGGCCGCGGCCGAAGCGGCCAAGCCCGTCGTCGACAAGGGCGACGTGGCCTGGATGCTGACCTCGACCTTGCTGGTGCTGTTGATGACCGTGCCCGGTCTGGCCTTGTTCTACGGCGGCCTGGTGCGCTCCAAGAACGTGCTGTCGGTGCTGATGCAGGTGCTGGCGGTGTTCTCGCTGATCGTGCTGCTGTGGGTGACCTACGGTTACTCGCTGGCGTTCAACGGCGGCAACGCCTTCATCGGCAACCTCGACAAACTGTTCCTCAAGGGCGTGAACAAGGAATCGCTGGCGGCGACGTTCAGCGCCGGCGTGTCGTTGCCCGAGTACGTGTTCATCGCCTTCCAGTCGACCTTCGCCGGCATCACCGGCGCGCTGATCGTCGGCGCCTTCGCCGAACGCATCAAATTCTCGGCGGTGCTGCTGTTCTCGGCGATCTGGTTCACCTTCGCCTACCTGCCGATCGCGCACATGGTCTGGTACGGGCCGGACGGCTATCTGTTCGCCAAGGGCGCGATCGATTTCGCCGGCGGCACGGTGGTGCACATCAACGCCGGTGTCGCCGGCCTGGTCGGCGCGTACTTCGTCGGCAAACGCGTGGGCTACGGACGCGAGGCGATCAAGCCGCACAACGTCACCTTCACCATGATCGGCGCGTCGTTGCTGTGGGTGGGCTGGTTCGGCTTCAACGCCGGTTCCAACCTGGAAGCGACCGCGGGCGCGGCGCTGGCGTTCCTCAACACGCTGCTGGCGACCGCGGCGGCGGCGTTGGCCTGGAGCCTGGTCGAGAAGGTGATCAAGGGCAAGCCGTCGATGCTCGGCGGCGCCTCGGGCGTGGTCGCCGGTCTGGTCGCGATCACCCCGGCCTGCGGCACCGTCGGTCCGTTCGGCGCGATCGCGATCGGCGCGATCGCCGGCGCGGTGTGCGTGTGGGGCGTGCATGGCCTCAAGCGTCTGTTGCGCGCGGACGATGCGCTCGACGTGTTCGGCGTGCACGGCCTGGGCGGCATCATCGGCGCGCTGCTGACCGGTGTATTCAGTTCGCCGTCGCTGGGCGGCTTCGGCCTGGGCGCGGGCAACGACACGATCGCCGCGCAGCTCGGCGTGCAGGCGCTCGGTGTCGGCATCACCGTGGTCTGGTCCGGCGTGGTCTCGGTGATCGCGTTCGCGCTGGTGAAGCTGGTGGTCGGCCTGCGCGTGCCGGAGGAAGCCGAGCGCGAAGGCCTGGACATCACCACGCACGGCGAAACCGCGTACGAGAACTGATCGCGACGGTATCGACCACGCGATGCGTCAAAGCCCCTCTCCCGCGCGCGGGAGAGGGGTTGGGGTGAGGGACTACACGGCGTGAGGGCGACGCAGCGCAATCGCGTACTGCCTTCACCATCCCTCTCAATCCTTCGCTCGCTTCGGCCACCGCGAGCAGAAGAGGGCTTCTGTTGTCCCGATAAATCAGCGACGCGGATGCTCAAGCCATCGCATCGAACCGCAACTCACCGTCATAACCGCAGCTGAGCAGCCGCCCGTCCGCGAGTTCGATCGCATCGGTGGCGAAGTTCGCATGCCGGCGCTCGGCCACCGCCGCGTCGCGCTGCAGCGACCACACTCGCACACGTCCGTCCTCGCCGCAGCTGACCAGGCGCCCGTCGTCCAGCCAGCGCACCCGGCGCACCGCCGCGTCGTGCGCCAGCCAATCGCGCAGCGCGACGAAGCGGTCGCCATGCAGCTCGAACAACCGCACCCGCCCGTCGATATCGCCGATCGCGATGCGATGCGCCGCGGCCGAGCCGGACGATGCCGGATCGACTCGCGCATCGACACTGCGCAACGGCGCCGTCCCACGCCAAACCGCCAGACAGCTGCGCGAGCGCGCATCCCACAACCGCAACTCGCCGTCTTCCGACGCGCTGAGCAGGCGATGCGTATCGAGTTTGCACAAGGACCACACCCAGCCGCGATGCCCGCGCAGATCGCCGACAGAGTCGCCGTGCGGCGACCACAACGCTATCCGCGCATCGGCGCCGCCGCTGGCCAGCTGTCCGTCGTCGAGCCTGAGCAACGACAGCACCGCCGCATCGTGGGCGACGACTTCGCGAACGCACTCGCCGCTGCGCAGATCCCACCAGCGCAGGCAGCGATCGCGCGACACCGAGGCCAACCGGTCGCCGTCCAGTTCGCACACACCGAGCACCGACTGCCGATGCCCCTGCAGTCGCGCCAACAACACGCCCTCGGCCGACCACACCCGGATCGCCGCGTCGCGCCCGCTGCTGACGATGCGTCCGTCATGCAGCCGCGCCAGACCCCACACATAACCGTCGTGCCCCGGCGCGAACGCGGCCGGCGCCGCGATCGGCGCCGGCGTCTCGCGCCGGTACAGCAGATCGCTGCGCAGGATGTGCTTGACCCCGCGCGTCACCGCTTCGCCGGCATGCCACAGCGCATGATCGAACACGATCAGCAGGCCGGCGCGCGGCCGCACCCGCGCGATCACCGGTGGCGCGTCGTCGATGCCGCCCTGCGGCCCCTGCGCATGGAACACGGTGTCGCCGCCGTCGAAGGCGTCGCCATCGGTCAGATAGATCATGAAGGTCAAACGGGTGCGTTCGTCGGTGCCGCGATGGTGCACGCCGTCCTGATGGATGTTGAAGCGCTGGCCCGGCCGATAGCGGCACAGGCGCAGGCGCTCGTTGAGCGCGTGCAGACGCCAGCCCGCGCCGTCGGCGTCGACCAGCCGTTCGGGCGCGTAGTCGCGCAGGCGTTCGAACAGACGTTGCGCGAGCGCGTCGTCGTCGAGCACCTGACGATCGTTGTTGCGGTAGGACGGCGGGTAATCGCTGCCGGCGCCGACGAAGCCGCGCGCCTCGGCGGCGTCGATCAGCGCCGCGCATTCGTCGGCGCTGAGAAAGCCGTGGACCAGCAGGCAGTGACCCATGGCCGCGGGCAGCGGATGCTCGGTCGGTAGTCTGGCGGGCACGGCAGCGGCCTCACCGGCATGCTGATCGTCTTGCTGATTGTCTCGCTGATTATCTTGGGCAGACAAAGGCCTGCCCGCCCGCGAGGGCTGGAGCGGTTGGACTGCGGCGTTCATGACTGGACTCGATAAGGCGGCGAACCAACGGGTTCGCCCGGCCGCGGCGATGCGCTCGCCGCCGACCTTACTCCGGGTCGCGACGGCCGTCGAGGGTGATGCGCGATCCAGGCGCATCGATGCGCGCGAAAACGAATTGCAATCGCAAACCGCATTTCGCTCGTCACGGTGTCGAATGCCTTGATCGAACGCCGCGCGCGATTGCCGCGCCACTATCGGTTGCATCGATCATCGCAAGCGCGATCGCGGTCCACGCGTTTCACATTCACCGTCGCAGTTACTTTTGCGGCGACCCGACTCCGATGCGCGTCGCGAGCGATGGAGCTCGCGAATGCGCGCATACGAAAGTGGTGGAGTCAATGCACATACTTACTAAAACGAAGTGCAATCCATGACCCGCATCAACGATTCGCTTGTGACGAATAACGGTTTATCCGTTGTCGAATAAATATTCCCGTCTAGGCTGCGTAACGCGGACATAGCGCTGTCCGCCGACACGTCCGGACGCACTCGCGCAAGACAGTCATTCAGCTCTATCGCGAGATGGGGACCAGGACGGTTCCGCCGCATTCCGCGGCCAACGAAGCCTCACGGGAGTTTCGCAATGTCTTCGCAACTCAAGCCTCGCCTGCACCTGCTCGCGCTCGCCACCGTCGCCGTTCTCGCCGCCGCGCCGGCGTTCGCCGCCGACCGCGTCAACCTCAGCAGCCTCGATCCGGATCGTCCGGTCGCCGGTTTCATCGTCGCCTACAAGTCGGGCACGCCCAAGGGTCTCGATCTGCAGCGTCAGCTCGATACCGCCGTGCGCACGCTCGGCCACAAAGACCTGACGATCAAGCACGTACGCCAGATCGCGACCGGCGGCGAACTGATCGAAGTCAACCGCCCGCTCGACGTCGTCGCCGCGACCACGCTGATGCAGCAGATCGCATCGAACCCGAACGTGGACTACATCGAACCCAATTCGTGGTTCACCGTCGCGTTGACCCCGAACGATCCCAGCTATCCATCGCAGTACGGCCTGGGCGGCACCTGGGGCATCCGCGCCAACACCGCCTGGGACAACACCTATCAGGGTCAGGGCAAGATCATCGCGGTGGTCGACACCGGCATCACCAGCCATCCGGATCTCGCCGCCAACCTGACCTCGCCGCTGGGCTACGACTTCATCAGCAACGTCACCGCCGCCGCCGACGGCAACGGCCGCGACAGCGACCCGACCGATCCGGGCGACTTCTGCAGCCCGAATCCGTCGAGCTGGCACGGCACCCACGTGACCGGCATCGCCGCGGCGGTGACCAACAACGCGGTCGGCGTCGCCGGCACCGCGTTCAAGTCCAAGGTGCTGAGCGTGCGCGTGCTCGGCAAGTGCGGCGGCAGCCTGGCCGACATCGCCGACGGCATCACCTGGGCGTCGGGCGGCACGGTCAGCGGCGTGCCGGCGGTCGGCGCGAACAAGGCGACCGTGATCAACATGAGCCTCGGCGGCAGCGGCGCGTGCAGCTCGACCTTCCAGACCGCGATCAACGGCGCGGTGGCGCGCGGCGTGACCGTGGTGGTGGCGGCCGGCAACAGCAACGCCAACGCGGCCAACTTCCAGCCGGCCAGCTGCGCCAACGTGATCAACGTCGCCGCGACCACTTCGGCCGGCGTGCGCGCGAGCTTCTCCAACTGGGGCGCGTCTGTGGACCTGGCCGCGCCCGGCCAGAGCATCCTGTCGACGCTCAACAGCGGCAGCACCACGACCGGTTCGCCGAGCTATGCGAACTACAGCGGCACTTCGATGGCGGCGCCGTTCGTGGCCGGCATCGTCGCGTTGATGCAGTCCAAGCCCGGTGTCGATCTGACCCCGGCGCAGGTCGAGGCGACGATCAAGGCGGCCGCCAACGTGACCGCGTTCCCGTCGGTGCAGAACCCGGTGATCGGCTCGGGCATCGCCAACGCGGACAAGGCGACCGACGCCACGCCGTAAGCCAGTTCGGAACTGCAATCGCACTGGAGAACCCCGGCCACGGCCGGGGTTCTCGTTCGTGTCGCGTGCATCCGTGGGACTCTTGCCGCGAGATGCGCCACGCGGCGCGATCGCGCCCGCGCATCCGACACAGGCTTGCGCAATCCCTTGATGCATTGCGCAATCGCGGCCGCGCGAATGCACGCAATGCGATAGCGACGGCGAAGCCTCGCCGCGCGCGTCGATGCCCGACCTTCGTCGCATGCACCGCCCGTCGCGCGCGCACCCGGGCGCATATCCCTCGCATGAATGCGCATCGCGCGTGATTGCCGTCACGCTCGCGCGGGACGACGGTCGCCACCTCGTCGCACGAGCGATTGTTCCGCGCCGCCATGCTGCATTGCCGCATCTCTGTCTTTCGGTTGACAGCGCTGTCATGGCCGGGCTACAAGCTTCCCGCACGGCGGTCGCGCCGTGTTGCGCTCGCGCATGCGTCGGTCCGGGTTTCACGCCTGACAACACGATCGGTCCGCGGGCCGGCCCCGGGGAGGGGAAGTTTCGATGAAGGTAGCCAAGCCAGTCTGCGTTCGTGCTTCGACCCTGGGTGTCGCGATCGTCGCCGCGCTGCTGGCCGGATCGGCCTGCGCCCAGGACGCCGCCGCGCCGGCCGATGCGAAGTCCCCGTCGAATCAGCAGGCCACCGATCTGGATTCGGTGATCGTCACCGTCGAACGCCGCGAACAGAGCCTGCAGAAGTACGCCGGCACCGCGCAGGCGCTGTCGCAGGACGATCTGCGCGGGCTGGGCATCAACAACGAACTGCGTCAGCTGCAGGTCGCCGTGCCGGGCTTGAGCATCGCCAATCAGGAAGGCGCGACCGAAGTCTTCATCCGCGGCGTGGGCTCGTCCAACAACACCGAACTCGGCGATCCGGGCGCGGCGCCGCACGTCAACGGCGCCTACATCCCGCGTCCGCGCGGCCTGGGCGGCATGTTCTACGATCTGGAACGGGTCGAGATCAACAAAGGCCCGCAAGGCACGCTGCGCGGCCGCAACGCGTTGGCCGGCACGCTCAACATCGTGACCAAGCGGCCCGAGCTGGGCGGCGAGTTCAGCGGCTATGTGCAGGGCGAGGTCGGCAATCGCGATCAGCAGGGCTACGAGACCGCGCTGAATTTTCCGCTCGGCGAGTACGCCGCGTTGCGCTTCGCCGGCTACCACATCGAGAAGGAGGCCGGGTTCAAGAACGCCGGCCTGTACCGGCATCTCAAGCCCGCGGGCATCCAGGACGACAGCGCGGGACGCCTGTCGTTCCTGTACGAACCCGACGACAAGCTGTCGGTGTTCGCGATGCTCGACGTCGGCCGCGAACTGGGCACCGGCTATCCCGGCGCGGGCGTGTTCGAAGCCGCGCAGGCGGGCTTCACTCCCGACGATATCGACATGCGCTCGGTGGTGTACCGCGGCGTGCAGGGCAAGGTCGACAACAAGCTGTGGGGCTTCCAGGGCACGGTGCGCTACGACTTCGGCGGAGTGAACCTGGAGTACAACGGCAGTTACCGCGACGTCGATTATTTCCAGATCAACTCCGGTTCGGTCGGCAACACCTGGCCGGGCCGCGATCTGAGCGTGCGCCCGCCGGGCGCGCCGGCGAGCGCGGGCGGCATCGACTACGACGTGTTCAACACCAACTACCTGCAGGCGCGTTCGCAGGCGCAGACCCACGAACTGCGGCTGTCGTCCGACGACGACGCGCGTTTCCGCTGGACCACCGGCGGCTTCTATTTCCACGAGAAGCAGCAAGTCGGTTTCATGTCGCTGACCGACAAAGGCGCGTTCTACTCGGGCACCGAATTCACCATGCCCGACGTCGACGGCAAGTCGTGGGCGGCGTTCGGCGACGGCACCTTCGACGTCAACGAGCGCTTCCGGGTAAAGGGCGGCCTGCGCTACACCGAGGAAAGCAAGTCGCGCGACGGCATCGGCGGCAACTGGACCATCGGCCTGGGCGGCGACGGCGGCGTGTTCCAGACCCGGCTCGGCACCGAAGGCTTCAGGCCGACCCTGCTCGACCGGCCCAACTTCAACACCACCGGCCTGACCAGCAACGCCGACATGGCGCGCTTCCTGTTGCAGGGCATCGTCCAGGCCGGCGCGCGCGACACGATGCAGCAGCAGTTGCAGGGCATCGTCGACGGCAGCCGCCCGAACGGCACCTGCATCGATCGCCCCGACATCGGCGGCAACACGGTCGACTGCCCGGCCAACGGCCAGCACAGCTTCATCGCGCTGGGCATTCCGTCGGAGCAGCACGGCTCCAGCGCGTTCGAATTCCTCGATTGGCGGGTCGGTTTCGAATACGACCTCAGTGATCGCAACCTGCTGTACGCGACCGTCTCCACCGGCCACAAGGCCGGCGGTTTCAACGACAGCTTCGACGTCAACGCGATCCCGGAGACCTACAAGCCCGAGAAGCTGACCGCGCTGGAAATCGGCTCGAAGAACAGCTTCGAATTCCTCGGCCGCACCTCGACCTTCAACGTCAGCGGTTTCTACTACGACTACGTCGATCAGGTGTTCCAGGACCTGAGCGTGATCGCGTTCAATCCCGACGGCGAAGCCACCGGGTTCGCGCTGGTCAATCGCAACGTCGGCAAGTCCGAGCTGTACGGCATCGAGGCCGAGAGCCGGCTGCGTTTCGGCGGCGGCTTCACCCTCGACCTCAACGCCTTGTACCTGCACACCGAGGTCAAGCAGGGCGTGGTCGCCGACGTGCGCAGCCAGGACTTCGGTAACGGCGGCATCACTTCGCAGATCGACCTGGCCGGCAACGAGCTGCCGCTGTCGTCGAAATTCACCTTCAACGCGCGCCTGCAGCAGGCGATCGATTTCAGCGGCGGCACCTTCGATTGGCAGGTGCTCGCGGCCTATCGGTCCTCGTTCTTCCTGACCCAGTACAACGATCGCGACGTGACCTTCCTGCGCGACACCCAGGGCACGGTCGACCGGATCGAGGACGCGGCCACCGCGGGTTTCCCGGACGAGCAGAAGGGCTTCACCCAGATCAACGCCGGCGCCGGCTTCACCACCCTCGACGGCGCCTGGCGCTTCGAACTGTGGGGCAGCAACCTGACCAACAAGGACGTGTCGCAGAAGGCGCTGGTCGGTTCCGGCGTCAACGTGCGCTTTCTCAACGACGCGCGCAGCTATGGCATGAGGGTCCGTTGGAATTTCTGATCGCCGCCCGCAGGCGTCCGGCTTCGCCGCTCCGGTCCGTATACACCCCCACGGTGTGCGGGTCGGGGCGGCGGGGGTTTGTTGTGGCCTGGCGTGGTGTCGAGCCGTCGATTCCACCTCATCGCGGCAGCCGCGGCGACGTTCCGAGCAGACGCGAAACTATCCGCCGTCATTCCCGCGAAGGCGGGAATCCAGGGCTTCACCGACGCATGACTCTGAAGTCTCTGGATTCCCGCCTTCGCGGGAATGACGGCTTTGAGAGATTCGAAACGACGGCTGATAACGGCAAGTAACAAACCACCCCGCAACACCGCCCACACCCCGCGGAGTTCCATGAAACTTCCCTTGCTCGACACCATCATCGTCCTGGTCTACCTCGCCGGCGTGTTCGCCCTCGCGCAATGGGTTTCGCGCGAAAAAGCCGGCCACGAGAAAACCGCCAAGGACTACTTCCTCGCCAGCAAGTCGCTGCCGTGGTGGGCGATCGGCGCGTCGTTGATCGCGGCCAACATCTCGGCCGAACAGATCATCGGCATGTCCGGCTCGGGCTATGCGCTGGGCTTGGCGATCGCGTCCTACGAATGGATGGCGGCGGCGACACTCCTCGTCGTCGGCAAGTTCTTCCTGCCGATCTTCCTGCGCAACGGCATCTACACCATGCCGCAGTTCCTGCAGGAACGTTACGGCAACCGCATCCGCACCCTGATGGCGGTGTTCTGGCTCGGCCTGTACGTGTTCGTGAACCTGACCTCGATCGTATGGCTGGGCTCGCTCGCGGTCGCGCAGGTCACCGGCATGGACCAGATGCTGGCGCTGGCGCTGCTCGGCCTGTTCGCGCTGGCCTATCAGTTGTACGGCGGGCTCAAGGCGGTGGCGTTGACCGACATCGTGCAGGTCGCGCTGCTGGTGCTCGGCGGGCTCATGGTCGCCGGCCTGACCCTGGGCAAGATCGGCGACGGCGCCGGTGTGCTGGCCGGTTTCAACAAGCTGATGGCCACCCATCCGGATCACTTCAAGATGATCCTGTCGCCGGACAATCCGCACTACAAGGACCTGCCCGGCATCGGCGTGCTGCTCGGCGGCCTGTGGGTGATGCACGTGAGCTACTGGGGTTTCAACCAGTACATCATCCAGCGCGCGCTCGCGGCCAAGGACCTGCGCGAGGCGCAGAAGGGCATCGTGTTCGCGGCCGCGCTCAAGATCATCCTGCCGGTCATCGTGGTGCTGCCGGGCATCGCCGCGCTGATGCTGGCGCCGGGCCTGCAGCGCTCCGACGATGCCTATCCGGCGATGATGTCGCTGCTGCCCAGCGGCGTGCTCGGCCTGGTGTTCGCGGCGCTGGTCGCGGCGATCGTCGCTTCGCTGGCGTCGAAGATCAATTCGGTCGCGACCATCTTCACCCTGGATTTCTACGCCAAGTACCGGCCGCAGGCGAGCGAGAAGCAGTTGGTGCGGATCGGCCGCATCGCCGCGGCGGTGTCGATCGTGATCGCCATCGTGACCGCGCGGCCGTTGATCGGCGGGTTCGATCAGGGCTTCCAGTACATCCAGGAATACACCGGCTTCTTCACGCCGGGCATCGTGGTGATCTTCGTGCTCGGCCTGTTCTGGAAGCGCGCCAACGAGGCCGGCGCCTTGGCCGCGGCGCTGGGTTCGTTCCTGTTGTCGCTGGCGCTGAAGTTCGCCTGGCCGGAACTGCCGTTCGTCAATCGCGTCGGCGTGGTGTTCCTGCTCGCGGCCGCGCTGGCGGTGATCGTGTCGCTGATGACGCCCTCGGGCGCCGGCCGCGATCGCATCCAGGGCGATGGCGTGAGCTTCGCGACGTCGCCGTCGTTCAATGTCGCCGCGGTCGGTGTGCTGGCGATCCTGATCGCGCTGTACGCGCTGTTCTGGTGACGACGGCGACGCGCACATCCGCGTCCAGGCGGCGCGCGTCCAGGCGCGCCGCGCTCGGCGCGGCCGCGCGTCGCGGCATCCGTGTTATCGGCCGGCGCGACGTCTCAGCGTCGGCGCGGCGCGCGGCCCTTGCCGATCGGTCCGGTCGACTGGCGCAACTGCAGTTCGTAACCGGCGGTGATCATCTGGCCGCCGTCGGGCGCCTTGATCCGCTTGAACAGCTCATGCGTGGCCAGGCGTCCCATTTCGCGGGTCGGCTGGCGCACCGTGGTCAGCGGCGGATAGATCTGGCGCGAGATCGGCGTGTCGTCGAAACCGCATACCGATACGTCGCCGGGGATCGACAAGCCCATTTCGCTGGCGGTGCGGATCGTGCCGGCGGCCATGTCGTCGTTGGCGGCGAAGATCGCGGTCGGCGGGTTGTCCATCAACAGCAGGCGCTGGGCGCAGATCGCGCCGGTGTCGTAGTGGAAGTCGCCTTCGATCACCAGGCTGGGGTCGTACTCGATCCCGGCCGCGGCCAGTCCGTCGCGGTAGCCGTTCAAGCGCCACTGGCTGGCGCCGTGTTCGGGATGGCCCTTTATGTGGGCGATGCGGCGATGACCCAGCGACACCAGATGCGCCATCATCTCGCGCACCGCGCGCTCTTCGTCGAGGACCACGCCGATGCGGCCGCCGCGCAGCTTGGGCGAGATGTTGGCGTAGGGAATGCCGAGCTGGCCGAGCCGCTTCATCAGCCCCGGGTGATCGGTCAGCGGCGGCGTCAGCACCAGGCCGTCGGCGCGCGAGTGCTGGATGATCTCGTCGACATGGGTCACGAACTTGCGCTCGCCGTAGGTCACCGGCGCGAGCATCAGGTTGTAGTGGTGCGCGATGCAGGCGTCGAGCATGCCGGCCTGCACTTCCATCAGGTAGTTGCTCGACGGGTTGTCGTAGAGCAAGGCGACCAGGTACGAGCGCTGCCCGGCGAGGCTGCGCGCGGACGGGTTGGGCCGGTACTGGAGCTTGCGCGCCGCGGCTTCGACGCGCTTGCGCGTGTCCTCGCTGACGTTGGGTTCCTGATTGAGCACGCGCGAGACGGTCTTCATCGACACGCCCGCCGCTTCCGCCACATCCTCGATGCGAACCCGCATAGCCGGTCGTTTCCCTTGTCGCGTGTTCTGCGTATTTTGCCAGATCGCGCGGCCAATACTGCCATCCATCGCGCAACCCCGCATCGGCGTTGCGCGCATATCGTCATTACGGTCACCAGGAGCACTGCATGAAGGCATCCACCCGCGGCCACGCGTCCGCCGTCGTTCCATCGATCCAAAGCCGCTGGCCGGCGCGCCGGCGGCTGACCGGATGCCTGGCCCTGGCCTTGCTGTGCGGGCCTGTCGCGGCCGCCGACGGGGTCGCGCCGGACGCCGCGAAGACCGCTTCGGCGACGATCGATCCCGCCCACTGGCCGGCGCTGAAGGCGCCGATCCCGCGCGACGCCAGGCTGGAAGCGCGGATCGCCGCGCTGCTGGCGAAGATGAGCGTGGAGGAAAAGGTCGGCCAGATCGTGCAGGCCGACATCAACAGTGCCACGCCCGAGGATGTGCGCAAGTACCACATCGGCTCGGTGCTGGCCGGCGGCAATTCCGAACCCGGCGGCATTTCCGAGCCGGGCGGCAATTACGCCGCGGCGCCGCGGGAATGGCTGGACGTCGCCGACAAGTTCTACAACGCGTCGATGGACGCCAGCGACGGCAAGGTCGCGATCCCGATCATCTTCGGCATCGACGCCGTGCACGGACACAACAACCTGATCGGCGCGACCTTGTTTCCGCACAACGTCGGCCTGGGCGCGACCCGCAACCCGGAGCTGATCCGCCGCATCGGCGCGGCGACCGCGGCCGAGGTGCGCAGCACGGGCATGGAGTGGACCTTTGCGCCGACCTTGACCGTGCCGCGCGACGATCGCTGGGGCCGCACGTATGAAGGTTATTCGGAAGATCCGCGGGTGGTCGCCAGTTACGCGGCCGCGGCGATCGAAGGCCTGCAGGGCAAGGTCGGCACCAAGCAGTTCCTCGACGGCTCGCACGTGATCGCGTCGGCGAAGCACTTCCTCGCCGACGGCGGCACCTTCGAAGGCCGCGATCAGGGCGATGCCAAGATCGGCGAAGACGAATTGCGCGACGTGCACGGCGCCGGTTATCCGCCGGCGTTGAAGGCCGGGGCGCAGACGGTGATGGCCTCGTTCTCGAGCTGGCAGGGCCGCAAGATGCACGGCAACGCCGATCTGCTGACCGGCGTGCTCAAGCAACGCATGGGTTTCGACGGCTTCGTGGTCGGCGACTGGAACGCGCACGGCCAGCTGGAGGGCTGCAGCAACGAAAATTGCGCGGCCGCGTTCAATGCCGGCGTCGACATGCTGATGGCGCCCGACAGCTGGCGCGGCTATTACGACAACGCGCTCAAGCAGGTGAAGAGCGGCGAGATCAGCATGGCCCGGCTCGACGACGCGGTGACCCGGATCCTGCGGGTCAAGCTGCGGCTGGGCCTGTTCGAGGCCGGCGCGCCGTCCAAGCGTCCGCTCGGCGGCAAGTTCGAACTGCTCGGCAGTCCCGAGCATCGCGCGATCGCGCGCCAGGCGGTGCGCGAGTCGCTGGTGCTGCTCAAGAACGACAATCGGGTGCTGCCGATTTCGCCTAAGGGACGCGTGCTGGTGCTCGGCGACGGCGCCGACAACATCGCCAAGCAGTCCGGCGGCTGGACCTTGAACTGGCAGGGAACCGGGCTGAAACCGTCGGATTTCCCCAATGCGCAATCGATCTGGACCGGCCTGCGCGAACAGATCGAAGCCGCCGGCGGCCATGCCGAGCTGGCGGTGGACGGCAAGTACAAGGACAAGCCCGACGTCGCGATCTATGTCTACGGCGAAGACCCGTATGCCGAATTCCAGGGCGATCTGCGCACGCTCGCGTTCCGCCCCACGCGCAATCCCGAGCTGGAGACGATCAAGCGGCTCAAGGCTGACGGCATTCCGGTGGTGAGCGTGCTGTTGTCGGGGCGGCCGTTGTGGGTCAATCGCGAGATCAATGCGTCCGATGCGTTCGTCGCCGCGTGGTTGCCCGGTTCGGAAGGCGCCGGCATCGCCGATGTGCTGCTGCGCAACGACCGCGGCGGCATCGCCCACGACTTCAAGGGCAAGCTGTCGTACTCATGGCCACGCACCGCGGTGCAGGTGGCGAACGTCGGCGACAAGGACTATTCGCCGCAGTTCGCGTTCGGTTATGGGCTGAGCTATGCCAAGGACGCGAAGGTCGGCGTGTTGCCGGAAGATCCGGGCACGGCCGATATCGACCAGCGCTCGATGCAGTTCCTCGGCCGCGGCGCGTTGCCGCGCGGCTGGACCTTGCGGGTGGATTCGCAAGGCAAGCCGGCGCAGGCGATCAAGCCGCCGCTGGCGTCCGCCGACGGCGCGATCGCGGTGTCGGCGGTCGACTACAAGGCGCAGGAAGACGCGTGGCGGGTCGATTGGAAGGGCGACGCCAAGGTCGAATGGGTGGCCGATACGCCGCTGGAACTGGTGCGCGAGACCAATGGCGACGTGCAGTTGCTGATCACGCTCAAGGTCGATGCGGTCGGCGCCGGCGACGCCAATCTGCTCGCCGCATGCGGGCCGAAGTGCGAGGCGAAGGTTCCGTTCGGCGAGATCCTGCGCGGCTTGCCGCGCGGGCAATGGCAGCGCATCGGCGTGCCGCTCAAGTGCGTGCGCGCGGGTGGCGCGGACATGGGCAAGCTGATCGTGCCGTTCGGGTTGCAGGCATCGAAGGGCACGTCGATCACCTTGCACGAGGTCGCGTACGGAACCGACGCGGAGCAGGTGGTGGACTGCAAGCGTCAGTAACCCGCGCCGGTAACCCGCGCCGGTAACGCGCGGCGATGATTTGCGGGTCGTAATACCCGCGCATCCTCTCCCTCTCCCGCTCGCGGGAGAGGGCCGGGGTGAGGGCCAACGCCAACCACACCCTTGGACACTTTGTCCTGGGGCAGTTTGCCGCAGTGCCGCCGCGCGCCGGCGGGTTTAGGATGCCGCGCATGAACGCATCGATCTTCGCCCGACCCGTTCTCGGCGGCCCGGCCGCCAACGGCCCGTCTTGCAACGGGCTGATCGTCGACGACGACGCGGCCTACGCCGCGACCCTGCAGCGCAGCCTGGCGCGGCGCGGCATCGAAACCCGCACCGCCGCCGACGTACGCCAGGCCCTCGATCTGGCCCTCGCGCAGCCGCCGGGTTTCGCATTGATCGACCTCAAGCTCGGCGCCGAATCGGGCCTGCACCTGATCCGCCCGCTGCGCGAGTTGCGCGCCGACATGCGCATCGTCCTGGTCACCGGCTACGCCAGCGTCGCCACCGCGGTCGATGCGATCAAGCGCGGCGCCGACGACTATCTGCCCAAACCGGCCAGCGTCGCCGCCATCCTCGCCGCGCTGGGTCTGGAACCGCACGACGGATCGGCCCAGCCGATCGCGCCCGATACCATGACGCCGCTGCGGCGGCTGGAGTGGGAGCATATCCAGCAGGCGCTCAACGACACCGGCGGCAACATCTCGGCGACCGCGCGATTGCTCGGCATGCACCGGCGTTCGCTGCAGCGCAAGCTCGGCAAGCGGCCGGGGCCGGAGCGCAGTTTGATCGGGTTGTAGTCGGCGGCCAGCGCCGACCCCGCGCGCTACGTTCACCGCGCCACCAGCCCGTTTCGTCGCCGCGACGGACACTGCCTGTAGGAGCGGCGTAAGTCGCGACCGCCATGCGGCCGGTTGCGTCGTTGCCGCCCGAAGGCGGTTGTCGCGATGGCCCGATAGCGAGTTGCGCGGTAGTTGCGGATTCGCGGTCGCGGCTTACGCCGCTCCTACAGGGAGCGATCGTTGCAACGATGGTTGGCGAAGATTGGTAGCGAGGTTGATCGGCCTGGCAGTTGCCGGGCGTTGCGCCTTATCGTCGCGCAACCCTGCCCAATACGTCGTCGCGACGGACACTCCCTGTAGGAGCGGCGTAAGCCGCGACCGCCATGCGGCCGATTGCGTCGTCACCGGTCGAAGGCGGTTGCCACGATGGCGCGATATCAGGTTTCGCCGTGGCTGCGGATTCGCGGTCGCGGCTTGCGCCGCTCCTACAGGTGGTCATCGTCGCAACAATGGTTGGCGAAGATTGGTAGCGCGGCTGATCAGCCCGGAAGTTACCGACCTTGCGACTTATCACCGCGTAACTCAACCCGTTTCGTCGCCGCGACGGACACTCCCTGTAGGAGCGGCGTAAGCCGCGACCGCCATGCGGCCGGTTGCGTCGTCGCAGGTCGAAGGCAGTTGTCGCGATGGCCCGATAGCGGGTTGCGACGAGGCTGCGGATTCGCGGTCGCGGCTTGCGCCGCTCCTACAGGGAGCGATCGTTGCAACGATGATCGGCGAAGAGTGGTAGCGCGGTTGATCGGCCCGGAAGTTGCCGACCTTGCGACTTATCGCCGCGTGACTCAACCCGTTTCGTCGTCGCGACGGACACTCCCTGTAGGAGCGGTGTAAGCCGCGACCACCATGCGGCCGGTTGCGTCGTCGCAGGTCGAAGGCGGTTGCCACGATGGCGCGATATCAGGTTTCGCCGTGGTTGCGGATTCGCGGTCGCGGCTTGCGCCGCTCCTACAGGGGACGATCGTCGCAACGATGGCGCACCGACGACTACGGCGCGCCCGCGCCCAACGGCCGTACCGGCGCTTGCACGGTCTGTTCCGTGTGTTTGCCGCCCGCGTCTTCGAACACCAGCGTCAGCGTTACCTGCTCACCGGCAGCCAGCGGCCGCTTCAGGCCGATCAGCATCACGTGGTAGCCGCCGGGCGCCAGCGCCACCGCCTGCCCGCGCGGCAGCGGCACGGCGGCCACTTCGCGCATGCGCATCATCTGGCCCTGCATGGCCATCTCATGTACTTCGGTGTGTTGCGCGATATTCGAACGCGCGCCGATCAGGCGCAGGTCACGGCTCGCGGTCAGGCGCATGAAGGCGCCGGTGGCGGTCTGCTGCGGCACGGTCGCGCGTACCCACGGCGCGTCGACCGCGACTTGCGCGTGGGCGACGCCGGACAAGGCCAGCGACAGGATGAATGCGGCGATTGGTTGGGTCATCGTCATGGACGGGCTCACAGAAGCTGGCGGAGGTCGTGCACGCAGTCGGGCGCGCTCTGTTCGTGGCGCAGCGCCAGGCGCAACACGCCGTCGGCGTCGTAGACGTAGCTCAGCGCCGAATGGTCGATGGTGTAGGTCGATCCGGTCGGCACCTTGGCGTAGATCACGCGGAAGGCCTTGGCGGTCTCGGCGATGCGCGCGGGGCTGGCGGTCAGGCCGAGGAAACTCGGATCGAACGCCTGGGTGTAGGCGCGCAGCACCGGCGGGGTGTCGCGTTCCGGGTCGAGGGTGACGAACAGCACCTGCAGGCGTTCGCCGTCGCGGCCGAGCAGTTTGCGGATCTGCACCGCGCGGGTCAGCGCGGTCGGGCAGACGTCGGGGCACAGGGTGAAGCCGAAGAACAGCAGCACCAGCTTGCCGCGGAAATCGGCGAGCGTGCGTTCGCGTCCGTCGGGATCGAGCAGGCGGAAATCCTGGCCGAAGTCGCGGCCGCTCAGATCGATGCCGTGCAAGGACAGCGGTTTGCGGCCGCCGCAGGCCGATAACACGGTGGCGGCGGCGAGGCCGGTCAGCAGGCGCCGGCGCGCGAACGAACGCGGCAGGCGGGCGAGGGCGGTGGAGCGGTCGGGCACGAGCCACCTCGTCGATGCGGAAAGCAGCATTGCAGCATCGGCGCGCGATCGGCGGATGTGGCCGAGTGTCGCAGGCGGTCGGGTGGCGTCGCGATGGAGCGTAGCGGGCGATTAATGGCTCGCGCTGCGTCTGCGTTTGCTCGATGCGGACGTATCGCCCAATCATGTCGATGCAAACGATGCGTCACTACTTCATCGACATGACAATCTGGAGGATCGCTATCGATATCGCGCGCTGCTTGCATGCTGCGCGTAGTGGCCTCAAGGATCGACCACCTCGAGGCGCGGTGCACCTTCGTTATCCGGCGTCGCCATCGCCATTGGTAACGCGCGTCGCTTAAACACTGCGCAGATTCGCCTGAGAGATCGCGAGCTAAGCAATCATCGCGATGCGGCACCCCGTTATCCAACCGCCATCGCGATCGCTAAAGCGCGTCGCTTGAACGCTGCGTGTATTCGGCTCAGAGATCGCAAACCACTCAACCGCCAGGATGCGGCGCATCCTCGCCATCCAACGCCGCCATCGCTATCGACAAACGCGCCGCGTACACGCCGCGCCGTTCGTCTCAAAGATCGCGTACCACCCAACCGCTCGGATGCGGTGCATCGTCGGTATCCAGCGCCGCTTGCGCTACCGCGTCGGGCGACTTGCCGTCGCGCCAGGCGGTGGCGATCGCGGCGAGACGTTCGCGGGTCGCGCGGGTGTAGGCGCCCTCGAGTTCGTTCTGCGCGTCGGCGGCGAGCTTCTGCGGATACAAGGTGCGCGCGTCCTCGCTGCGGTTGAGCAGGGCGACCAGATGCGACAACGCGCTGCGGAAGGTCGCCGCGCCCAACGCGGTGCGCTGGGTGCGCTGCAGATGCCACACGGTCAGGTACTCGACCGGACCGAGCAGGCGCCGCGGCGTGGCGCCGAAGAAATGCCCGGACAATGCGCTGACCGCGACCGGCCCGCTCGCGTCGGGCAGGCGGGTCGCACCCCAGGAGCTCAAGGCGCCGCCGGGCAGGTCCATGCGCCGCAGCGCGGTGCCGAAGGTGTCGGCCAGCAGGCGCTGCGCGCGCGTGTCGTCGCTTTCGGCGACCACGCCGAGCAGGCGGATGAACAAGGGATAGCGGTCCTCACCGAGGCGGCGCACGACCCGCTTGAGCACGGTCAGGCGGTACTCGGGGTCGCTGTGCGCGGCGAGCGCCGAGATCAGGCGATCGGCGCCGGCGCGCAGGGCTTCGGCGGAGGGAGCGGTATCGTTCACGGAACAACGCGGGTGGCGGCGATGACGGCTAGCCTAGCGCAGGCGCGAGGATCGATAGCGTGCAGGCGGCGTTGGCGCGGATGAGGCGGGTGTCGGACCGGGTTTAAGCGGTCAGCGAGTCCAGCACCGCGTCGGCGCCGCGATCGGCGGCGGCGGACAGGTCCATCGAGCCGAGTTCGCGCTCCAGGCCGCTGTCGCCCGAGAGCAGGCGCTCGCCGGCGGGCACGTCGCGCCAGGCATCGGCGTTGAGCACGGTCTCGCCCGCGTCGACCGCGGGCGGGGCATAGGCTGCAACCGCTTCGGCGACCGGCGCGGCCTGCTGGACTTGCTGGCCCGGCGTCGTCTCGCGCCCGCGCAGGGCTTCGAGCGCGGCCTGGCTGTCTAAGCCGGTGCGGTCGATGCGCGAGTCGGGGCCGATGCTGCTCATGCGGGGCGGGTCACGGGTGAAGTCGGGGGGATGGAAGGAATGTAGCGCCGGGGGGTGACTCGGCCAACTCGGGGTGACCCTAGGTGGGCCGGAGGTGGGCCGGGCGGTTCATGTCCTGCTTCACGCTGACCGGCGATGGACGGCGCGGATCGCGGTCAGGCGGCTCGAGGATACCTCGCCGGCCGTGGCCCGCGGTTTGCTGACACTCGCCACTTCCGCCTCGCGCGACGCGTGCTAGCCTCGTTCTCCCCTCGCTGCAAGGGCCGCGCATGGCGAAGGACCAGGGCGCCGACAAGACCGAGCCGCCTACCCAGAAAAAGATCCGCGACGCGCGCAAGGAAGGCAACGTCGCCAAGAGCAAGGAGCTGACCAGCACCGTGCTGATGCTCGGCTGGGTGGTGTGCGGCTGGATGATGCTCGACTTCATGCGCGCCAAGATGATCCTGCTGTTCGACACCAGCCTGAAGGCGATCAATCAGCCGTTCGGCGACGCCCTGCGCGAGGTCGGCGGGGCCGCGTTCGACACGCTGCTGTGGCTGTCGCTGCCGCTGCTGGGGATGGCGGTGTTCCTGGGCGTGGTGATCGAGTTCCTGCAGGTCGGGCCGGTGCTGAGCCTGGGCAAGGTCAAGCCGAGCCTGGACAAGATGAACCCCGCCGAGGGGCTCAAGAAGATGTTCTCGATGGACAACCTCGTCGAGCTGGTCAAGTCGGTGATGAAGAGCTCGGCGCTGATCGGCATCGGCGTGTTCGTGATCTACAAGATGCTCGCCCAGCTGATGATGCTGCCGTACGCGCCGGCCGAGGCGATGGGCGCGGGCATCTGGTACGGGCTGGTGCGGATCGTGATCTGGACGATCTTCGTGTTCTTCTTCGTCTCGGCGATCGACGTGTGGTACCAGAAGTTCTCCTACACCAAGCAGTTGCGCATGAGCCGGCGCGACATCCAGCAGGAGGTCAAGGAGAGCGAGGGCGACCCGTACGTGAAGAGCCGGCGCCGGCAGTTGCATCAGGAGTGGTCTCAGCAGAGCATGCTCAATGCCGTCCGCCAATCCAATGTCGTCGTGACCAACCCCACCCACATCGCCATCGCCCTGACCTACGAGCACGGCACCACCGATCTGCCGGTGGTGGTGGCCAAGGGCGAGGGCTATCTGGCCGAGGAGATCAAGCGCGCGGCCACCGAGGCCGGCGTGCCGATCCTGCAGAACGTGCAGCTGGCGCGCGGCCTGCACGAGCATGTCGAACTGGACGACTACATCGGCAACGAATTCTTCGAAGCCGTGGCCGAGGTGCTGCACTGGGCCGAGACCGTGCGCCGTCTGCGCGACGGCGACACCAGCGCGCCGGAGTTGCCGCCACCGTTGGAGTGATGGGGCGGGGCCAATGGCCTCTTACTGCGTATCCGTCTTCCCTAAGTCGCGCGCCATCCGAAGATGCGCGCCATCCCGACCTGAGTTCCCCTCAACCGAAGGGGTTCCCCCCTTTGCAAAAGGGGGGCCAGGGGGGATTTGCTTTTGCTCCTCAGCTTCTAAACAGCAAAAGCAAAAGCAAATCCCCCACGTCCGCTTCGCGGCCGTTCGCCCCCTTTTTTAAAGGAGGCAAAAGCCCAGGGCCGCATGAGCCAACAAGAGAAAGCGCGACGGCGACTCGATGCGCCGCGATTCAACGCGACCGCGACCGCGATCGATCAACCGCCAAACACCCGATTCAAGGCATCAAGCAGCCCGCGATTGCCGGCCAGCCGATCCAGCACGATCTCCACGTACACGCCCAGCATCAGCAGAATGATCCAGGTCGCCAGCCACGCCTTGATCGGCATGGTGATGGTGAACACGTTGAGCTGCGGAGCGAAACGGTTGACCAGGCCGAACGACAGGTCGATCAGCAACAGCACCACCATCGCCGGCGCGGCCAGCACCAGCAGCGCGGTCATCAGGTAGCTGAACTGGCCGACGAACAGTTCCATGCCGGCCTGATGCAGGTTCGGGAAGAACGAATTCACCGGCCACATCGCGTAGCTCGACAGCAGCAGGTCGAGGAACACCAGGAACGCACCGCTGGCCATGAACAGCCACGAGGCGAAGTGCGACAGGAAGTTGCCGTGCAGCGAGGCCTGATGGCCCTGGATCGGATCGAACACCTGCGCCAGGGTCATGCCGACCTGGGTGTCGATGACGTTGCCGGCGGCGCTGATCGCCCAGAACACCATGCCGTAGCAAAACCCGATCGACACGCCGATGAACAATTCCTTGAGGATGATCGGCGCCCACGACAGCGTGCCCAGCTGGTTCAAGGGCACCCCGTTCATCGCCACCGGGATCGCGATGATCGCCAGGCTGACCATGAAGCTGTTGCGCACCAGCGGCGGCATGTTTTCGTTGGTGATCAGCGGCAGCATCATGAACGCGCCGATCACCCGCGGCAGCACCAGCCCCAGCGCCAGCATGATGTTGCCGACCGAATCGAAATTCATCGGCGTGCGCGCCGCGCGAACGTACCGCCGCGCATCAGTGCCGGACCATGCCCGGGAAATCGAGGAAGATGCGGTCGGCGAAGGTGTACAGGGTGCCGCCGATCATCGACGCGGTCACGAACAGCGTCACCACGATCACGGTGAACTTGATCGCGTAGGCGAAGGTCTGTTCCTGCAACTGAGTCGCGGCCTGGATGAAGGCCACGACCAGCCCGACCACGGCGGCGGCGAGCACAGGCGGGCCCGACAGCAGCAGCGTCAGCCACAGCGCCTGTTTGGTCATTTCGAGCATGTCGCCCATCAGAGTGCTGCCGGGAATTGGGAATCGGGAATAGGGAATCGGAAAAGCGGGGCATCGGGTCTGGTGGGTGAATCGGTAAAGCGATGACGCCCGCTTTTACGATTCCCGATTCTCCATTCCCGAATCCCGGCTTTAACCGCCATACGTCAACACCAAGCCATGCACCAGCTTGGCCCAGCCGCCGATCAGCACGAACAGCAGCAGCTTGAACGGCAGCGACACGGTGGTCGGCGACAGCATCATCATGCCCAGCGACAGCAGAATGTTCGACACCACCAGGTCGATGATCAGGAACGGCAGGAAGATCAAAAAGCCGATCTGGAACGCGGCGGTGAGTTCGCTGACGGTGAACGCGGGGATCACCACCAGGAAATCGTTGACGCTGATGTCGGCGCGCGCGTTGGGCGGCAGCAGGCGCTGCGCGCTGCGCAGGAAGAACGCGCGCTCGGCGTCGCTGGAGTGCTTGATCAGGAAGGCGCGCAACGGCTCCTTGCCGGCGTCCATCATCTGCAGAAGACGGGTGGTGTCCATCTTGCCGGTGCCGCCGAGCAAGGCCGACGGCGCGACGGGGCGCTTCGCGCCGGCGGCCGGTGCCGCGGTCTGCGCGGTGGCGGTGTTCGTCGTCGTCGCGGGCGCGGCGGCCGGCGCGGCCGGAACCGTCGCGGCCGCGGTCGGGGTGACGGCCGCGGGCACGGAGGCTGCAGGCACGGAACCCGGGGTCGCGGCGGCAGCCGGTGCCGGCGTGGTCGCGGCCGTCGCGGCACCCGGCGTCGTCGCGGCGGCGCCAGGCGGCGGAGTCTGCGTCGCCGCGGCCACGGTGGTGCCGCTCATGCGCGCGTTGATCGCGTCGTGGGTTTCCAGGATCACCGGATACATCACGTAGATCGACAGCACGATCGCCAGACCGTTGATGACCACGTTCGGCGGCACCTGCTGCAGGCCGAGCGCGTTGCGCAGCAGACTGAGCACCACCACGATCTTGGTGAACGAGGTCACCATCACCGCGACGAACGGCGCCAGCGCGAGGCTGACCACCGTGATCAGCACCAGCGCCGGCGAGAACGAACTGAAATCCATGGTTCAGCTCCAGGCGATCAAGCGAACACCCAGGGTGTCGCCGACCGCGACGATTTCGCCGCGACCGGCGTCGCGGCCGTTGGCGCGGATCACCACGTTGGCGCCTTCCAGCCGCGAGGGCAGCGCGAACACGTAACCGGGCTGGAAGCCGGCCAGGTCCTCGTAACGGCATTCGAGCCGGCCCAGGTCGAATTCGAGGCGGACCGGAACCTCCGGTGCGTTGGGTTCGGCCGATTCGGGCGCGGCTTCGGTGTCGCTCATCGCGGAAGTCTCCTGATGCGTGGAAAGGGTCAAGGGCGGGCCGTCGATGCGCCAGCCGTCGGCGACCGGCAGCAGCGGCCAGGCACAGCCCGGCACCTGCGCCTGCACCGGCGGCGGACGTTGGTAATTGCCGATCACCAGCACATCGCCGGGACGCAGCTGGCGCCATTGCGCGCGGCGCAGTTGCGGGCCCAGCCAGCGCAGCGCGATCGGCACCGGCAGATCGGTCCAGTCGCGGTAACCGCCGGAGTCGTCGTCGCGCGCGCGCTCGAAGATCTCGGCGCGGAACAGCAGCCGTTCGACCCAGCCCGGCGGAATGCGCAGATGCCCGCGCACGCGCACCTGGCCGCCGCCGTCGGCGATGGTGAAAGCCAGCCACAGCCCGTCGAGGCTGCCGGCGCTATGCGTTTGCAGGTCGTGCAGCGAGGTGTTGCCGTCGTCGACCACCGGAATCAGGGCGATGTCGAGCGCCTGGCTCAGCCGCACCAGTTGCGATTCGTGCGCCAGGCTCCAGGCCAGCACGCGCGAGCGGCCGCGGTAGTCGCTCCAGTGCAGGCCGGTGTCGGTGTCGATCGCCAGCCCGCTGTCGAGCTGCAGCTTGACCCGCGCGCCGTCGCCTTCCAGCGTCACCACCTCGCCGTCGATCGCGCCGGCCTGGGCGAAGCTCAGCCAGCCGCCGTCGCGCACCGGCCAGCGCTGCGCGGCGCCGAACAAGCCGCACAGCGCCTGCGCCTGCCACAGCGGCAGCGACGGCACCCGGCCGCGGATCGAAGCGGCCGGCGCCTGCGCCGCGGGTTCCGCAGAGTGTTCATGCCCCGTCATCGGGCCGTGCGATTCATCCATGGCCCAATGCCACCTTCATCAGCTCGGGCAGCGAGCGTACTCCGAGTTTGTTCATCATGTTCGATCGATGCAGCTCCACGGTCTTGACGCTGATGCCGAGCACGTCGGCGATGATCTTGTTCGGTTTGCTCGCCACCACCAGGTCCATGACCTGACGTTCGCGCGGACTGAGCTTGGCCAGGCGATCGTCGCCGGCCTCGCTGCCGGCGTGGTTGCGCGCATTGACGATGGCGGCGCGGATCGCGTCGATCACGGCCTCGTCGCTGAACGGTTTTTCGAGAAAATTGGACGCGCCCTTGCGCATCGCCTCGACCGCGAGCGGCACGTCGCCGTGCGCGGTCACGAACACCAGCGGCAGGCCGATCCCGCGCCGGCGCAGTTCTTCCTGCAACTGCAGCCCGCTCATCAGCGGCATGCGGATGTCGGAGACCAGGCAGCACGGCCCGGTGCCGTGGCGTTCGCCGGCGTAGGCGTCCAGGAACGCCGGCCCGGAGGCATAGGCCTGCACTTCGAAACCGGCCGTTTCCAGCAGCCACGCGGTGGATTCGCGAAAGCCGTCGTTGTCGTCGACCAGGTAAATGCGTGCTTCGGTCATCAGCGATGCTCTCCTTGCCGGCGTCGCCGGGCTCGCCGCGTTCGCGGGCCTCGCACTTTAATCGCCGCCGCGCCGCCTGTGTCGCCCGCGCCCGAGAGCGGTGTGCGCGACGCATGCGACGATCGGGTGGGCACGGGCTGGGTCACGGGCGGGTCCTTCGCGGCGAATCGGGCGTGGCACGAGATGAACAGGTCGCCGGCGTCATCGCCCGCGTCCGCGTCGCGCTGAGTTCAAGCGAACGCGACGGTATAACCCGGCGGACGGTGGTCGCGATGCTGACCTTTGTCATCTGTGGCCCGCCCGCGCCGGCATCACGTGCGCGCCTCGTAGCGCGGCAAGGTAAACCCGAACACGCTGCCGCCGCCTTCGCGCGGTTCGAAGAACAGCCGGCCCTCGTGGTATTCGACGATCGAGCGGCAGATCGCCAGGCCGATGCCCAGGCCGTCGGTCTTGGTGGTGAAGAACGGCGAGAACAGCTGGTCCTGCTCGGCCGGGCTGAGGCCGGCGCCGCGGTCGGACACGCGCACCTCGACCTGATCGTCGAGGTTCATCCGCGCGTCGATGCGCAATTCGCGCCGCGCCGCCGGAATTTCGCGCATCGCCTCGATCGCGTTCTTGACCAGGTTCAGCAGCACCTGCTCGATCATCACCCGGTCGGCGAACACCGGCGCCAGATTGGCCGGCAGGCCCAGGTCGATGCGCAGTTGCAGGCGCTCGGCCTCCAGCCGCAGCAGTTCCAGCACGGTGTCGGCGATCCGGCTCAGCTCGTGCGCGTCGCGTCGCGGTTCGCGCGCGCGCACGAACTCGCGCACCCGCGAAATCACCGCCGCGGCGTGTTCGGCCTGAGTGCGCGCGGCGTGCAGCGCGCGTTCGACCTGGACCGGGCCGCCGGCCTGTTCGACCAGGCGCAAACTGCCGTTCAGATAATTCATGATCGCCGCGAGCGGTTGGTTCAACTCGTGCGCGAGCGTCGCGGCCATCTCGCCGACCGACATCAGGCGCGAGGTGAAGAGCAGTTTTTCCTGGCGGTTCTTGTGCGAGTCCAGGGTCTCGATGCGTTCGCTGATATCGACCGCGGTCAGCACCTCGACCGGCGCGGCGGCGTGTTCGGCGCGGCCCCAGTGCAACGCGTACCAGCGGCCGCTGTGCGGCGCCAGCACTTCGCGCGGGCCGTCGTGCGGGTTCTGCGGCGCGCCGTCGCCGCCGTCGCCGTGCAGCAGCGCCAGCAGCGCCTCGCGCCTCGCGTGCTCGGGCAACGCGCCGAATTCCTCGCGGTAGCGCGCGTTGCCGGCGATCAGCACGCCGTCGGCGTCGAACATCGCGCAGGCGAACGGCACCGCGCCGAGCAGGCCGGCGGACGGGTCGATGGCGGCCGGCGCCTGCGCGGCGCGCTTGCCGGTGCGGGAGGTCTTGGCGTTGACCATGCTCACATCCATGCCATGGCGAGCGGCCCGACGACGTGAAGCCGCGGCCATCGGCGACGGCGCCGCGCGTGCCGGGGCGCCGGGCTGTTACGGTATGTCGCCGCGACGGGCCGCGCTGCGCGCGCTCCCGCACCCACGTTCGAATCCTCGGTCCCGCACTGACTCGCCATGCCGATACTGCCCCTGCTGCCGCGTTGCCTGATCCGTTGCCTCGTCGTGCTGGCCTGCGCGCCGGCGTGGGCGTTCGCCGCCGCCAAGCCCGCGGCGCCCGCGGCCGCCGCCGCGCAACCGCCTTCGATGTTGTTCGAATTCATCTCGATCCTGCTGCCGGTCGCGGTGGTGATCGCCGCGCTGCTCGCGGTGCTGCATTACCTGCGCAAGCGCCATGGGTTGAGCGGGCGCGATGCGCCGCTGTCGATCCTGCAGATCCTCCCCGTCGGCCCCCGCGAACGTATCGTCGTGCTGCGCACGCGCAGCGGACGCGCGCTGGCGGTCGGCGTGGCCGGGCAATCGCTGAACCTGATCGCCGAACTCGACCCCGCGGACATCGCGCCGGCGGTCGCCGCGACGGTTTCAACCGCAACTGCTTCTGTGCCGGCCGTCGCAGCTTCGACCGAACACGAATCCTGAGCGTTCCGCGCTTACGTTAGTCGAACGCGATCACGCAATTGCGCACGAGTTCACAAAAACAGCGATGAACGAGCGCGAATGTAAGCCTTGGGGATCAAGGCGACGTGATTGTGCGGATCACGCACAACAACGTTTCCGTTCACACAACAGGTGACACTTAACACTTAGTATCGGCCGTCCGAACCGGCATCGTGTTTGAGGACAGCGCCATGCGTGGGTGCTCAGGGGTACATGGCAGAGCAGTGATTGCTTCCAGCGTTCGATACAGCGCAAACCCGACGACGATCGCAACCCGCGGCTTGACGCCGCGGCGTGGCGCGGTCGCCGCTGCGCGTGTCGGCGAGGTATCCCGGTCGCGCCGCATCGCCCCTCCCCGAACCCCTGCCCGATCACCCAGCGACAGGATGTGGGGCTGACCGAATGCGAGCACTGCTGAATTCCCTGATGGCCGCGCCGCCCGGCACGCTTCCGCGTCGCCGCGCCGGTTACAGCGACGTGATCCTGGCCATCGGCGCGGTCACCATCATCGCGGTGATGATCCTGCCGCTGCCGCTGGCGATCATCGACACCCTGGTCGCGATCAACATCGCGATCGGCTTCGGCCTGCTGCTGATCGCGCTGTACATCCCCACGCCGGTGGCGTTCTCCAGTTTCCCCAGCGTGTTGCTGCTGACCACGCTGTTCCGGCTGTCGCTGTCGATCGCGATCACCCGCTCGATCCTGCTCGAGGCCAACGGCGGTCATATCGTTGAAACATTCGGCAGCCTGGTCGCCGGCGGCAACCTGGTGGTCGGTTTCGTGGTGTTCCTGATCATCACCGTGGTCCAGTTCATCGTCATCGCCAAGGGCGCCGAGCGCGTGGCCGAAGTCGCCGCGCGCTTCACCCTGGACGCGATGCCGGGCAAGCAGCTGTCGATCGACTCGGACCTGCGCGCGGGCATGCTCGACAAGGACGAGGCCAAGAAGAAGCGCCGCCTGCTGGAGGTCGAAAGCCAGCTGCACGGCAGCCTCGACGGCGCGATGAAGTTCGTGAAGGGCGACGCCATCGCCGGCATCGTCATCATCATCATCAACCTGCTCGGCGGCCTGGCCATCGGCGTGCTGCAGAAGGGCATGCCGCTGGCCGATGCGACCCACACCTACAGCATCCTGACCATCGGCGACGGCCTGGTTTCGCAGATTCCGGCGATCCTGGCGACGATCGCCGCCGGCCTGGTGGTGACCCGCACCGCCGGCGACGAGGACGACCGCCACCTGGGCGAATCGATCACCCGCCAGGTCACCGGCCAGCCGCGCGTGCTGCTGATCACCGGCTGCCTCGCGTTCCTGATGATCTTCGTGCCGGGCTTTCCGAAGCCGGTGTTCCTGATCCTGTCGTTGGTGCTGCTGGGCTATGCCGCCTGGCGCTATCGCCACGGTTCGGCGGTGCTGCGGCGCGCGTTCAAGGTCCCCGAGGGCGAGCGCGGCATCGACGAGACGGTCGTCAACGCGGACGAGATCGCGCCGCCGGCGCCGTTGCAGCTGGAGCTGTCGCCGACCCTGGCGGCCGCGTTCGGCGAACACGTCGCGCGCGAGCGCATCGTCGACGTCGCCCGCCGCCTGCGCGACGAATACGGCGTGCCGCTGCCGGTGCCGGTGATCAAGATCGCCGCCGATCTGGACAGCGGCGACGGCCTGGGCGGCTATCGCCTGACCGCGTTCGGCGCGCGCATCGCGTTCGGGCGCTTGTCGCCGAACGCGCAGTTCCGTCCGGCCCGGCTCGGCGACGCCAACGCGCCCAAGCTGCCGGGGTTCTTCCCGCCGCTGGCGGGCGAATGGACCGGCCAGGCCGGCGCCGACATCCGCGACGGCCTGACCACGGTGATCGAGCATTCGCGCGCGGCGCTGGAACGGCGCATGGGCAGCTTCATCGGTATTCAGGAAACCTCGAACCTGTTCGGCAAGATGCAGCGCGATTACCCCGACCTGGTCAAGGAAATGCTGCGCGTGGTCGCGCCGCAGCGGGTCGCCGACGTGCTGCGCCGGCTGGTCGAGGAAGGCGTGCCGATCCGCAATCTGCGCGACGCGTTCGAAGCGATCACCGATGTCGGCGGGCGCGAGAAGGACGTGGTGCTGCTGACCGAGTACGTGCGGGTCGCGCTCAAGCGCGAAATCGCCGACCGCTACGCCGACAGCGACCGCACCATGCAGGTGCTGCTGATCCATCCTGAATTGGAGGACCGCCTGCGCCAGTCGGTGCGGGTGGCCGGCGGCGCGACCCAGCTGGCGATTTCGCCCGAGCTGGCCGGACGCCTGGGCAGCGAGGTACGCGCGCATCTGGGCCGCCAAGCTGAAGGCGTTAAGCCGGTGCTGCTGTGTTCACTGGATGTTCGCCGTCATCTGCGCAAGCTGCTGGAGATCGATTTCTTCGAACTGCCGGTGCTGTCCTATCAGGAACTCGCACCTGACCTGCGCATCGTGCAGGCAGGCCAGGTCAATGCCTGAGGAGCCCAGACGATGAATCTTCTCCGCCGTCCTTCCCCCATTCACCGGTCGTCCGGCCCGCGCGCATCGCGCGTCCCGACCGTATGCGCCGCCCGCCGCGGCGGCGCCTGAGACAGGAGTCCGCCATGTCCATCGACGAACATCCGACTGCCTCCGACGACGGCGCCGTCGTTCCCGGCGCGGCCGACAAGAGCGCGCACGAGGCCAAGCCGCACGACGGCAAGGCCGACGTGCGTGGCGAAGCCCCCCGCAGCGAGATCCGCATCACCCCCGCGATCAGCGTGCTGCGCGTGGTCTCCGGCCTGCACACCGGCGCCAGCCGGCCGTTGTCGGCGCAGGAGACCGTGCTGATCGGCAGCAGCGGCGACTGCGACATCGTGCTGTCCGATCCCGGCGTCGCGCCGCGCCACGCCTTCCTGACCCGCATGGGCGGCACGGTCTCGCTGCGCGCGCTCGACGCGCCGCTGACGATCGACGGCCAGACCCTGAATCCGGGCGACCCGGCCGAGTTGAGCGCGATGCAGCGCGTCGACATGGGCGGTGCGTCGATCGCGGTCGGCGCCGCCGAAGACCCGGGCTGGGCGACGATGCTGCCGAACATGGGCGAACTGGCCAAGCCGGCCAAGTCCTCGATGCGCCATCTGCCGCTGATCGCCGGCCTGGCCGCGCTGTCGCTGGTGTCGGTGGCGATCGCCGCGGCGGTGATGCCGGGCTTCGAGAAAAAGCCCACGCCGAAGGAAGTGGTGCAGCCGCTGATCAAGGAATTCTCGATCGCCGGCGGCCGCCTGATCGAAAACGACGACGGCAGCCTGGTGCTGTCGGGCACGGTCAAGGACGCCACGGTGCGCGAGATGATCCGCAAGCGCCTGGTCACCGATGAAGTCGACGCGCGCCTGGACCTGCGCACCGGCGACGACATCGCCGGCGACGTGCGCGAAGTGCTGCGCAGCCAGGGCCTGACCACGCAGACGCGTTACCTGGGCAACGGCGATGTCGAAGTGATCGGCCGGTTCGAGAACGAGGACGTGTTCAAGCGCGCGGTCGCCTCAAGGGCGATGCAGGACGTCAACGGCGTGCGCCGGGTGATTCCGCGCAATCTCGCCGACGAAGGCCATCCGGCCGGGCCGACCGTGGCCGCGCCCGAGGTCAAGAAGGAACCGGTCAGCGCCGAACCGACCCGGATCGTGCAGATCGTCCGCGGCGGCGCCAACCCGCACGTGATCGATGTCGACGGCCACGAGTACGCGGTCGGCGACGTGATGCCCGACGGCCGCAGCCTGATCGCGATCGGCGACAAGGCCTGGGCGCTGAACAAGCTGACCGGCATGACCGATCAGCTCAAGGCGCAGCCGCTGACCGCCGAGGAGCAGGCCGCCGCGGCCGCCGCCGCCAGCGGCGCCCCTGCGACCCCGCCGAGCGCGACCCCGGCACCGACCGCGACCGCTACCGCGGCCAATGCGACCCCGGCCGCGCCGACCGCGCCAGCAAGCCCGACCGCCAAGCCCGCCGCGCGCCCGCCGACCACGCCGGCGGACAGTCGCGACAACCCCTTCAGCGTTTCCGAGGCGCCCGCGAAGCCGGCCGGGAGGCGGGAATGACCCCGACCACCCCCGGGTCAGCACTAGCTGGTTTCACGTGTGTATCACCGATTAAATCCATGATCGGCACCATGCATCCGCTTTAGGCCCGTACTGGTCCGTATGCAGTGCCGCATTCAGAGTTCCGCTTCATCCGTTGTTCCACGCCATTCAGCGGCCACGCCGCAACGAGCAGGAGAGACGTCATGAGCAATACGGTAAATCCGAACGCCGGCGGCAGCGCCGGCCTGGTCACCAGCTTCATCGCCGATGTCAACAAGAGCAACACCGTCGGCAACGGCAAGAACGCCAGCGCTTCGTCCAACGGCGGCGGCGGCGGTGTTTCCGCCGGCGGCGGCGCGGGCGGCGGCAGCGGCAGCTGGTTCGAAGCGATGGCCAAGGCGTGGGGCTCGACCCTGGACAGCCAGGCCGGCCGCATCACCGAGCTGTCGGGCTCGATCGGCGGCGGCAACGACCAGCCGTCGGCGATGATCGCGCTGACCTCCGAGAGCCTGCGCATGCAGTTCATCTCGAACAACGCTTCGACCTCGATCAACAGCATCGGCGACGCGTTCAAGACCCTGGCGTCGAAGAACTGACGGCCGGGCGCGGCCCGACGTCGCCGCTTCCTGCCGCGGCGCCCGGATTCCGGTCCGGGCGCCGGCTGCTTCGAAGCGTCGCCATCGCACCGCGCACCGCATCGTTTGTTTTTTGACCGTCAGCCGTAATTTGTTGTTCGTTCGGACCCAACGCTCCAGGAGAAAGGGCCATGATCGAAGCCATTCAAGTCGCAGCCGAAGCCGCGCAGCCGGCCGCCGCATCGCCGGCGCAGTCGCCGCAGGCATCGGCCTACGACATCCGCGAGTTCGCCGCCGCATTCGACCGCGGCGCCTCGCCGACCTCGGGCGGTGCTCAGGCCAACGCGCCCGCGCAAGCCGCGCCGACCGAAATGTCGCAGGGCACCCGCGCGGTGCTGGCCGCGCTCGACAATCTCAACGGCGGCGCCGACAAGATCGACGCGGCGACCAAGACCATGTCGGCCAACAGCGCCGATCTGACCTCGGGCGAGATGATCCAGATGACCATGCGCTGCCACCAGTTCATGTTCACCTCGCAGCTCACCTCGAACGTCGCCAACCGCACCTCGGACGGCATCCAGCAATTGTTCCGTCAGCAGTCCTGAGCAGTCGCTCGCAATCGGTACGCAATCACCACGGGGGATGCATGGGTAGGGCGTCAGGCTTCAATGCGTTACGAGTCATGGCGGCCCTGCTGGCCTGCCTGCTGATCGTCGGCTGTACGCGCACGCCGCTGTACAGCCAGCTCGACGAGCAACAGGCCAATGAACTGATGGCGGCCCTGCTCGATGCGGGGATTCCGGCCGAAAAGGACCCCTCGCCGAGCAAGACCGGCTGGGAGGTCATGGTCAATCGCGGCGACATCCCCTACGCGATGCAGGTGCTGACCTCGCGCGGTTTGCCGCGCTCGAAGTACAGCTCGCTCGGCGACGTGTTCAAGAAGGAAGGCTTCGCCTCCTCCGCGCTGGAGGAAAAGGCGCGCTATCTGTACGGCCTGTCGCAGGAACTGCAGCGCACCCTGACCCGCATCGACGGCGTGGTCGAGGCGCGCGTGCATATCGCCTTGCCCGACCGCGATCCGCTCGGCGGCAACGTGCAGGACTCCTCGGCCTCAGTGCTGATCTTCGAACGCCCCGGCCAGAGCCTGCGCGATCGCGAGACCGACATCAAAGTGTTCGTCAAGGACAGCGTCGAAGGCCTCGACGACGTCAACAAGGTCACGGTCAAGTTCTTCACCGTGACCGCGCCGCCGAAGGCGCATCAGGGCGGCGGGCCGCTCAATGCGGTGATCGGCTCGATCGACCTGAGCGCGGTCATCATCGGCGCCGGCGTGCTGGTGCTGCTGGCGATCGTCGCGTTCTTCTTCGGCCGCCTGCGCTCGCGCTTCGCTCCGGCCGCCGCGGCCGCGCCGAGCAACGCACGCAGCGGGGTCTGGAACGGATGAGCGGCACGGCGGCGCTGCGGACGATCCTCTCCGAGGTCGATCCGAGCTGGCACGGCGACGGTCCGGACCGGATCGAACCCGAACTGCTCGCCGCCGCCCGCAACAGCGCGCTCGGCCGTCGCCTGCTCGGGCGCTGGCTCGCCGCCGGCGACGCGCCGGCCCTGCTCGCGCCGCAACCCGGCGAAGGCTTCGGCGCCGCCGCGTTGCGCTGGCCACGCGCGCGGGTCGAGCGTCTGGTGCGCGATCTCGGCGCGCTGGCCTACGCCCCGGCGATCCGCGCCGAAGTGCGGCGCGATCCGGTGCGCCGGCTCAAGCAGGCGCTCGACAACGCCTATCTGCTCGCGCTCGACAGCCTGGTCTGGGACGGCAAGGTGCAGGCGCAACTGGGCGCGCAGCTCAACGCCGAACTCGATGCGGCGCTGCGCGATCCCGACGATCGAAGCATGCTGGAGCTGCTCGACCGGCGCGGCCGCGCCGAACTGCGGCTGTGGGCCGAGCGCCGCGATCCCGGTCTGGCCGATTGGTCGCGGCTGTTGCTGCCGCGCGCGCTGCACGACCCGAGCGCGTCGCTGGTCGCGCACCTGCCGCCGGAAACGGTCGAGCGCCTGCATAGCCATCACGGCGCCAGACCGCTGGCGGCCTGAGCCGCCGCGTCGCCGCCGGTCATCGCAATCATCCAAGGACATCCATGCACGCCGATCCGCTCTCCGCCGACCCGTCGTCTTCCGCGTCCGCCACGGCGGGCACGGGCCTGAGCGACGGTCCGCGCCGGATCGAGCCGCAGCGCGCCACCGGCACGGTGGTGGTGTTCGAGCGCAAGCAATTCGAACGCGCGGTCGCCGGCACCATCGTGCCGGCCAAGCAGTGGAACGCGATCGGCGAACTCGATCAGACCCTGGCCCGGGTCAATGCGCTGTACGCCGAGGCCGGCGACGAGATCAAGCAGGCGCGCGAGGCCGGTTACGCGGCCGGGTTCGCCGAAGGGCTGGCGCGCGCGCAACAGCAGATGGCGCAGCAGCTGGCCGACCTCAACGAACGCCGCGCGCGCGTGCTCGCCGACGCCGGCAGCCGCGTCACCGAACTGGCCTGCGCGATCGTCGCGCGCATCTCGCCCGAATTCGACGCGCGCAGCGTGGTGCCGCCGCTGGTCATGCACGCGGTCGAGGCCGCGCAGGCCGAGCAGTTCCTGCTGATCCGCGTGCATCCCAGCGTGCGCGAGGACGTCGCCAAGGGCCTGGGCCTGGTGCGCCAGGCGCATCCGGTGGTCGGGGTGATCGAACTGGTCGACGACGAAAGCCTGGACAAGCTCAGCTGCGTGGTGGTGTCGGAAGTCGGCGAAGTGCGCGCCGGCGTGGCCCAGCAGATCGAAGCGATCCGGGTCGCGCTGTCGGGCGCCGAGTACGGCGCGGAGCACAGCGAATGAACCGCCGCGCGCTCGTCGCCGGGTTCGCCCGCCGTGCTCGCGGAGGCGCGCGATGAGCAGCCTGCAGCGCACCATCCTGCAACCGGTCGCGGTGCCGGTGCCGCAACAGGACCCGCTGATCGCCGCGCTCGCGCGGGTGCCTAACGTGGTGCGCATCGGCAAGGTCGCCGAAGCCTACGGCACCATGATCCGCGCCACCGGCCTGAAGGCGATGATCGGCGAGCTGTGCGAACTGCGCAGCCCGCGCGACCGCAATTTCCGCCTGGCCGCCGAAGTGGTCGGCGTGTCGCGCCAGTACACCCTGCTGACCCCGTTGGGCGCGCTCGACGGTGTCGCCCACGACACCGAAGTGATCGCCACCGGCCGCCAGGCCTCGGTGCGCGCCGGCGACGGCCTGCTCGGCCGCATTCTCGACGCCAACGGCGATGCCATCGACGGCCGCGGCGGCTTCGGTCCGACCGTGCAGATCCCGATCTACGCCGCTTCGCCCAATCCGCTCGCGCGCAGCCTGATCGATCGCCCGTTCGCCACCGGCGTGCGCGCGATCGACACGGTGATGACCGCCGGCGTCGGCCAGCGCCTGGGCATCTTCGCGGTCGCCGGCGGCGGCAAGAGCACCTTGCTCGGCATGCTCGCGCGCGGCGGCGACGCCGACGTCAACGTGATCGCGCTGGTCGGCGAGCGCGGCCGCGAGGTCAACGAATTCATCCAGGACAACCTCGGCGAAGCCGGCCTGAAGAAATCCATCATCGTCGTCGCCACCTCCGACCGGCCCGCGCTCGAGCGCAGCCGCGCGGCCTGGGTCGCGACCGCGATCGCCGAGTATTTCCGCGACCGCGGCCAGCGGGTGATGCTGCTGGTCGATTCGGTCACGCGCTTCGCCCGCGCCTTGCGCGACGTCGGCCTGGCGATCGGCGAACCGCCGGCGCGGCGCGGTTTCCCGCCGTCGGTGTTCAGCGCCATGCCGCGCTTGTTCGAGCGCGCCGGCAACAACGACAAGGGCAGCATCACCGCGTTCTACACCGTGCTGATGGAAGGCGAGGACGGCGACGATCCGGTCGCCGAGGAAGTGCGCTCGATCCTCGACGGCCACATCGTGCTGTCGCGCAAGCTCGCCGCGGCGTATCACTACCCGGCGATCGACGTGCTGACCAGCCTGAGCCGGACCATGCCGCGGGTCGCCGACGACGGCCACCAGCGCGCCGCCGGGCAGCTGCGCAAATACCTGGCCAAGCACCAGGACATCGAACTGCTGCTGCAGCTGGGCGAGTACAAGCGCGGCAGCGACGCCGAGGCCGACATCGCGATCGAGAAGATCGAACCGATCCGCAAACTGCTCAAGCAGTCGGCCGGCGATCTGGCCGACTACAAACAATCCGTCGACGCGTTGCGCAGGTTGTTCGGATGAGCCGCTATCCGCTGCATACGTTGCTGCAACTGCGCTCGCACCGGGTCGAGACCGCGCGCGGCGTGGTGATGGAACGCCAGCGCCAGGTGCAGGCGCGGCGCGACGCCTGCACCGCGATCGAGGGCGAGATCGCCGACCTCAATCGCGAACGCGCCGGCCAGCGCCTGCGCCTGCTCGATCCGCCGCCGCCGGGCGTGCCCTGGCCGATGGCGATGTCGCAGCGCGAATCGCATATCGATCATCTCGGCGAACTCGCGGTCGCCGCGCATCAGCGCCTGCTCGACGCGCAAGGAAAACTGCGCGAAGCCGAGACCGCGCTGGACGAAGCGCGCAAGGCCTTCTTCCGCGCCCAGGCGCGGCTGGATGCGCTGGAAAAACGCAAGGACGTCTGGCGCAAGGAACAACAGGCGGCGACCCAGCGCCGCGAGGAAGCCCATTCCGCCGACCTGCTGCTGGCCGCGCGCCAGCAGTCGCAAGGCCCTTTCTGATCGAGGTCGCCATGAGCACGATCCGCAACAGCTCGCCTTCCGCCGATGCCGATGCCAAGCGCGCCGAAGCGGCCAAGCAGGCCGAACAGGCGCAGCCCACGCGCGCGCCGGCCCGTGCGCCGGCCGCGCCCGAATCGGTCGATCAGTTCCGCAGCCTGCTGCAGCAGCGCCAGGGCGGCTTCGCCCAGGCCGGCACCGCCGGCAAGGACGAAGGCCTCGCGCGCCTGCTCGGGCAGAGCGAAAGCGCCGCCGACGGCGGCAAGATGACCGCCGAACAGGTGCGCGCCGAAGCCGGCAACGCGGTCGCGCGCAAGCAGGCGGCCGGCGAGCGCGCGCACGAACACCAGCGCCAGTCGGTCGGCTTCGAGCGGGTCGACAGCACGCCGCCGCCGGCCGAAAGTTCGGCGATGCTGCAGGCGCAGCTGGCGATGCGCGACACCGCCATGCAACCGCCGGCCGCGCAGCCTGCCTCCAACGCCAGCGCGTTCGCCGACCTGATCGAGCGCCACGTGCGCCAGCTCGCGGTCAGCAACGGCGGCGCCAGCGGCGAACAAGGCCAGGTGCTGCTGCGCCTGTCCGATCAGACCCTGCCCGGCACCGACCTGCTGCTGACCAAGACCGCCGAGGGCTGGCAGCTGCGCGCCGACTCGCGTTCGCGTTCCAGCTACGACGCGATCCGCGAAGCGGGCCCGGAGCTCGCGCGCCGGTTCGCCGAACGCAACCTCGGCGAGCTCAGCATCGATCCGCATTTCCACGACTGACCTCGCTGCGCGAGGTCCGCGTCCGCGCCGTGAGCGCGCGGACGTTTCCTTCACCCAACCCGATGGACCGCCACCGCCATGACTCAAGCGACCGCCGACGACCAACGCCGCCAGCTGCGGGCTTCGTTCGAAGACCTGTTGCAGCAGCAGCCCGACCTGAGTTCGCAGGACCGCGCCTTCCTGCTGAGCAAGCTCAACGAGGCCCTGGACAAGCAGGACCTGGACGCGCCGATCCAGCTCGATCCCGAAGGCATGCGCCGCGACTGGGCCGCCGCGGTCGACGCGCTGATGCCCGACGCCGACGCCAGCGAACGCGAGTTCCAGATCCGCCGGTTCAACGACACCCTGGAGCCGCTGCGGCGCGACGCGGTGCAGGACGCGCTGGAATACGGCCGGCGCCTGCGCGAGGACGGCGAGATCGCCGCGGCCGAATGGCTCAACGAGCGCAACGCGCAGCGCAAGAAGCGCAATACCGCGGCCGCGGTCACGAATTCCGCGGCCGCCGGCGGCAACAAGAAGCCGGCGCCGCGCAATCCCTGGGGAAATGGCGGCTAAGCGCACGTATTGCACTCGCCGGCACCTAGGGTACGCCATAGCTTGTAGGCCCCCCGGCCCGGCGGGAAGATGGCATCCAGACACAGGGGCGGTTCGCGGCGAGATGGCAGAACGGCTCTATCTCTCACACCGAAATGCATTTTGGAGAACGACATGAGCAACGACGTCAACGCCCTCTTCGTCAACTCGTTGGCCACCCAGGAAGTCCGCGGCAAGACCGAGGAAGCCAAGGCCAGCGGCGGCAAGGGCTGGCTGTATGCGATCGCCGAACTGACCGGCAAGCTGGCCGACAAGAAGGCCGATCAGATGACCAAGGCGATCGAAGGCCTGCCGGCCGACGCGAAGCCGAGCGACATGCTGAAGACGCAGGCCGAAGTGTCCGAGTTCCAGCTGATGATGAACACCTTCACCAACGTGGTGAAGACCCTCGGCGACAGCCTGGGTCAGGCTTCGCGCAAGGGCTGATGCCGCGTTCGCAAGCCGTCGCGAAAGGAGCGAAGCCTGGCTTCGCTCCTTTTGCATTTCTGGGGCATGGGGTTGCGCTTGTCGCCTCGCTCGCTCGTGCTCGCGACGGCGCTCACGGCCGAGGCCATGGCGTGCGTTTCGCGCTCGGCTCGATCGTGCTGGCGCTCAGCGGCGCGGTCGCGGCGCAGGACTACCAGCCGCAGATGGACGGGTTCAACGCGACCATGGACTCGATGCAGAGCGTGGCCGGCACCGCCGCGGTCAATGCCGCGATCAAGCGATCGTTGAGTCAGCGCTCCGGCGCGGCCGCGCCGACCCAGCGTCCGCAGGCCCAGCGCGGCGCGGGCGCGTCCAAGTCGCCTACCGCGACGGCCGCGGCCAGCAGCGCAGACTTGTCGTTCCGGCGCGATCCGGCCACCACCGAGCGCGTGCGCGCGGCCTTGATCGCGGCGATGGCCAAGCAAAGCCGCGGCGTCGCCGACGACTTCGCGCGCCGTTCGGCCAGCGCCGACTACCGCCAGCGTTTCGCCCGGGTCCTGCCGGCGCAGGGACTGGCCAACGACAACCTCGCCGATGTCGCCGCCTATCATGTCGCGGTCAACTGGGCCTTGGTCCATCAGGCACCGTTGCCGAGCGGCGCGCGCCTGGTCGCCTTGCGCAATCAGTTGCGCGGCTCGCTGGCGCAGGGCAGCACCCTGCCCGAACTCGCGCCGCAGCGCCGGCAATGGGTCGCCGACGATTTCCTGTTCCGGGCCTTGAACCTGTCCGAACGCATCGACGCCTTCGCCCGCCGTCCCGAGCCCGACACCCAGGCGCAATTCGCGCGCGCGGCGCGCGAGGATATCCGCCGCACGCTCGGGATCGATCTGCAGAATTATCGTTTCACGGCGCAGGGGTTGGTGCAGTAGCGTTGGTGGCGGTGGCGGTGGCGGTGGCGGTGGCGGTGGTGGTGGTGGCGTGTGCGGAATCGCGCGCCTGTGAGGCCCTGCGGATCGGCGTTGATGGACGGGCTCCAACGCTGACGCCTTCCGCCCAGATCGCGATGATCTTGAGCCCTCGATCGAACGATCGCGCCATTCCTCCGATACCCCCTGTAGGAGCGGCGTAAGCCGCGACCGCGCCATGACGACAACCTCGCAACCTGCGCCGTAGCCGGATTCCCGCGGTCGCGGCTTACGCCGCTCCTACAGGGAGGTCATGTGGCTTTCGCTTCATTTCAGGTATCACTGCCAGCGCTGCGAGGCTTGTAACTCGCGTTGGCAACAGCACACCCGAAGGGCGGCGCACATGGATGCGGCCGTGTGCCACCGAGACAGGACGTCTCGTGTGGCGCAATCGAACGATCGCGCCATTCCTCCGATAGCCCCCTGTAGGAGCGGCGCAAGCCGCGACCGCGTCATGACGACGACCTCGCAACCTGCGCCGTAGCCGAATTCCCGCGGTCGCGGCTCGCGCCGCTCCTACAGGCAGGCCATGTCGCTTTTGCTTGGGCTTGAAGCCGCGCAGTTCATCCAGCGCTGCGAAGCTGCTGACTCGCGTTAGCAAAAGCACACCCGAAGGGCGGCGCACATGGATGTGCGCCGTGCGCCACCGAGACAGGATGTCTCGTGTGGCGCATGCCTGCGTCAGCTCCGCACTTGCGGGCCCTTGATTCAAAGAAAAGCGTTTTTCTTTGGTTACCTTTCTTTTGTCGCTTTTGACAAAAGAAAGTAACTCGGCCGCTTGCGGACGAAAGCTGTTGATCTTGCCTTTGCTTCAAAAGCTCTAGAGCTTTTAAAGCTTTAAGAAGCTGCAAGCAGGATCAAAAGCTTCCGCCACTAAAGCGGCGGGTCACTTTCTTTTGTCTAAAGCAACAAAAGAAAGGTAACCAAAGAAAAATGCTTTGTTGTGAATCAAAGGCCCGCAAGTGCGGTGCTTACGCGGGCATGCGCCACACGAGACATCCTGTCTCGGTGGCGCACGGCGCACATCCATGTGCGCCGCCCTTCGGGTGTGCTCTTGTTCTCGCGAGTTACAAGCCTCGCAGCGCTGGGGGCAAGCCTCTGCTTCATGCTCAAGCCAAAGCCAAAGCCAAAGCCAAAGCCAAAGCCAAACCCAAACCCAAGGCTCAAGCCAAAGCTAAGCTCAAAGTGAGGCTGAGTTCAGTCACAGCGAACTGCGTTTCAGATAGACGCCACGCGCGCGAAGCGCCCCGGCATGGACTCAACGCCGATTGAGTCGCCGACCCAACCACCAGGCCCCGCCCGCCACCGCCACGCCGAGCAGCAGCGCCATACCGCTGCCGCCGGGATTGGCGCGCTCGGTGATCAGGCTGCCGTCGGGCAGCAACAACACCACCGCCATCGCCAGGCACACGTACGCGGCCACGGTCAGCACCCAGAACAGCCACTGCAGCGCCCGCACCACTTCCAGGCTCGGCTGGTGCTCGTGGGTGGGGCGATGCACGCCGCCGCGGCCGAACGCCGACAGCCATTGGCTCAGGCTGGCGTTGTCGACCCGGCCGCCGCGGCGCAGCGGACGGCGCTGCATGCTTTCGCCGGTGTAGATCTGGTTGTTCGGCAGGCCGTCGCCGCGTTGCTGGGCGATGCGGTCGTTGAGGGTGAGCGGCTGATTGCGCGCGTCGTTGTTGAGCGTGTTGGTCTGGATCGACGGCAGCGTTGCCGAGGTTTCCGACGGCGGCGGCGCGGCGGTCGCGCCGCTGGCGCCGGGCGGGTTGGCGTGTTGCGGATTGGCCAGACGCGCGAGCACGTTCTGCTGCGCGATCAAGGCGTCCTGGTTCAAGGCCGCGGCCATCGGCGCGGCCGGTACCGCGTTGGGCGTGTTGTTGGCGACCAGGGTCAATGTCGGCGCGGCGACGTTGCTAGTGGTCGTGTTGGACGCGGCCGCATTGGCGAGCGCGCCGTTGCTGGCGCCGTTGGGCAGCACGGCGGCATTGGGCAGGGCATTGCTCTGCACGCTGGTCGACGACGCGTTCGCCATCGCCGCGGGCACGGCGTTGAAGTTCGCCGGCCGGTCCAGGCTGGCGAACTGCGCGGCATTGTTGAGCGCGCGTTCGGACAGGGTCGGCGCCGGGTACTGGGTCGGGCTGGTGTTGAACGGGCTGTTGCTGTTCTGCGCGGATTGCCCCGGCAGCATGCGGCTGTTGGGATTGGCCAGATCGCGCAGCAGGTCGCCGGTCGCGCCCGGGGTGGTGCCGTTGTTGAACAGGCCGTCGCCGTTGGCGGCGCCGGGATCGCCGGCGCTGTTGTGGCTGCCGGGCTGAGCGTTGGGATCGAGCGGCTTGCTCGGGTCCTGCGGGCCGCCTTCGAAACCGGGCAAGCCGACATCGGGCAAGTCCCCTGGACCTTGCGCGCCGGGTACCGCCGGTCCGCCTGGAACCGACGGTTTGCCGGGCAGGATCGAGGGCAGGTTCGACAGCGAAGGCAGGGTCGGCGAGATGTGGGACATCGGCGTGCTCCCACGCAGGGGCTCGCGCCGCGGAGGCTGCGCGTGCATCGACGTTAATGCCGCGGCCGCGTCGCGGCATCCTCGGGCCGACCCTAGGGCAATGGCGCGAGGCGAACGGCGCGCACATAACGCGCTCGTTCGCCTACTTGGACAGGGCGACCGGCTGACCCGGTCGCGCTCGCGCAGCCCGTGATCGAACCACCGCTGCCGCGGCCATGCGACGACTCGGACTCAGCCACTCACCGGCTGCGCACGGCTGCCGCGCAGCCGCCAGGCCAGCGCGATCGCGCCCAGCGCGGCGAGCGCGACCGGAATCGACGCCGCCGGCCAGCCCGCGACCTGGACCACGCCGCCGAACAGCGACGGCCCCAGCACCTGGCCCAGATAGCTGCCCTGCATCAACAGGCCCATCGCCACCGCCGCCAGCGCCGGACGCGGAGTGAGCTGGGTCGCGCCGTTGATCGCGCTGGCCGGCAGTAGGCCGCCGGCCAGGGAGAACAGCACGCACAGCGCGAACACCGCCGGCGCCGGCAGGCCGAGCGCGAACGCGCCGACCGCCGCCAGCCCCATCGCCGCGCTGGCGATAGCGATCAGGCGCCAACCCGGCGTGCCGCGACGCAGCAGCAGTCCGGCGCTGAGATTGCCGATCACGTTGGCGCCGACCGCGACCGCGCTGAGCAGGCCCGCGTCCAGCGCCGAGACCTGCATGCGCTGCATCAGCAGGGTCGGCAGGAAACTCAGCACCGCATAGAACTGCAGCGAGTACAGCGCGAACACCAGCGCCAGCAGCAATGGACCGCGCGCGCCGGCGACCGCGAGCGCGTCGCCGGCGATGCACCGCCACGGCATGGCGCCGCTCGCGGCCTGCGGCGCCGGCACGCCGGTGCGCAGCAGCAGCGCGGCGGCCACGCACAACCCGGCGTTGATCAGCCAGAACCCGCGCCAGCCGCTCAGGGCCGCGCCGGTGGCCAGCGCCACCGCCATGCCGGCGGGCAGGTAGCAGCTCCAGATCGCGAACACGAGGTTGCGATCGGCCGGCCGCGACACCCGCTGCAACACGCTCGCCCCGGCGACCGCGAACAACAGGAAGCCCGCGCCCTCCAGCACCCGGCTGGCCAGCAGCCAGGCCAGGCTGTGGACCGTGCTGCCCAGGGCGCTGCCGGCGGCCATCGCCAGCAAGCCGCCGACCTGCAGCGCGCGGTCGCCCAGCCGCGCCACCAGCGCGCCGGCCGGCACGCTGGCGATCAGGCCGAGCACGCCGAACACCGCCATCACCCAGCCGCCCGCGCGCAGGTTCAGGCCCAGGTCGGCGCTGAGCGCGGGCAGGGCGATGGCGACCTTGCCGACCTGCAAGGCCGCGATCAGGCCCGCGCCGAACACCGCGGCGACCGCGATCCAGTCGGTGGCGGCGACGACCGGCACGGCCGGCGAGGGTGAGGACACGGACAGGGAGGTCATGGGCGGGGCCGGTGGAAACGGTGCGGCCACCTTGCGACCTCAAGCATGGTCGAGGTCAACGAGAGCCATCAGAACAGTGCGATCTGCGTGTTGCAGTGCAGCGTGATGGGCGTCAACACCCCACCGACAGAACGGGCTTAATGGCACACAATGCGTGACTTGTGTCACTTTTTAAGCAAAAACTTGGTGATTTAAGGTGGGGCAAGAGCCTTTCGGCCGCGTTCGAGTCAGAGAGTGTTCTAGCGTTCAGCTTCATGGGAGGACGGCGTCCGCGGTGGGGACCGCGTTCGTCACAGCCCCACACGGTCCGTCGTTGCTTCCCCCGGCGATGACGGTTCATCCAGCGACCCGGCTCGTCCGGGGAGAAGAACCGATGGGCGGGCCTGAGCCCGTCGTTGCCAGGGGAGTGGAACCATGCATCGAACTCGCGCCGAACTCGACGGCGATTTGTGCCAGCTCAGCGCTGCATTGCCGTTGTGGCGACGCCATTGGAGCGACGACACGGTGTTCTGGCCGCGCGTCGACAGTCTGGTCGAACGGCTGCTCACGGTGACCCCGCGCAGCGAACGCGGACACGTGGTGTCCAACATCAACCGCATGCTGGTGTCGCAGGGCCTGCAGCACGCGCCGTACGAGTAGGCGGGCCGATCAGCGGGCGCTGACAAGCAGGCTTGAGCAAGCGGGCGGACAAACCGGCGACTGAGCGGGCGCCGCGTCGCGGTCCGCGGGCGACTTACTTCTTGAGCAATTCGTCGAGCAGCGCGGCCACCCGCGCGGCGTAGGCATTGGGCGCGAAGCGCTGGGCGAACGCGCGGCGCTGTTCGGCGCTGCCGACCACCGACTCGCGGCTGAGCCGGATCATCAACTGCGCCAGCAGATGGCGGTCGTGCGGATCGAAGCGCGGCATGTCGACCGGCGCGACCTCCTCCAGCGCACTGCCTTCGGCGACCGCGACCGGGGTGCCGGCGGCCAGCGCCTCCAGCACCGGCAGGCCGAAGCCTTCGGCGTACGACGGCTGCCACAGCCGCTCGGCGTCGACGTACAGCCGCGCCAGGCCGGCGTCGTCGATGGCCTCGAACCAATGCACGCCGTTGAGCCGCTGCAGCTCGGGCGCGACGTCGCGCGGCGCGCCGACCACGACCAGGTCCGGGGTGTCGTAATGCTGGCGGCGCGCGTCCAGCCAGGCGCGCAGGAACAGGTCGGCGTTCTTGCGCGGTTCGCGGGTGCCGACCAGCAGCCAGTAGCGCGGCGGCAACGGCCGCGCCAGCTGGCTGCGCTCGGCCGGCGGCGGCAACGGCGCGACCGCGTCGGGCAGCACGTACAGCTTGTGCGCGTGCGCCGGGTATAGACGGCCGCATTCGGCGGTGGTGTAGCGCGACGGCGTCCAGATGGCGTCGGCGCTGGCGATGGAATGGCCGATCGCGGCCTGATCGACGACCCGCGAGGTCAGCGCGCGCCACGGCGTGGCCGGCGGGCGGCGCAGGGTCAGCCGGAACAGATCGTGCAGCAACAGCACCTGGCGCAGGCCCGAGGGCTTGCGCCACACCGGCAGGCCGCCGTTGGCGGCGGCGATGTAGACGTCGACGCGTTCCTCGCGCAGCGCGGCGGGCAGGAACCCGGCCTCGTAGCGCCAACGCCGGCGCAGGCCGGGTTCGGCGTCCAGCGGCACGCTGAGGTCGGCGCTGACCGCGATCGCGCGGTGCGGATGATCCAGCGGGGCTTCGGTGAACAGCACCGTCTCGACGTCGTCGCGGCGCCGCAGCGCGCGCTCCAGCGCCAGCACCTGGCGGCCGGGACCGGTGTGCGGGGCGGCGGTCGCGGCGCGGTAGTCGAGGCCTATCCGCATCGGCGTGAATCGTCCGGACGCGCGCATGCCGGGGCCGCGGCGCCAGACCGCCCGGCACGCGGAAGTACGTTGGAAAACACGTTGGAATACGCAAGCGTCATCGGAGTACCGCCATGCCCTGGACAGACGACTAACGGGACATGCAGCCGAGTCAGCCCTTCCCTCTTAGTGCGAACAGCGTCACATTTATTATGTGATGAACCGCGCTGAGGTGCCCGATGAAAAGTGCCGCTGTTCATGAAGGAGCTGAACGAGATCGCGCCCTGACACAGGCCGACTTCCTGGACGGCGCCATCACGGCACGCTTGACACCCTGCGCCGAGCGGGCTTCAACTAGCCGTGTTATTTAACCTACTGGTTGAGTTGATATGCCCGCCGACCCGCTCAGCACCACCTTCGCGGCCCTGGCCGATCCGACCCGGCGCGCGATCCTGGCCCGGCTCGCCAACGGCGCGGCCGGGGTGACCGAACTGGCCGAGCCGTTCGACATGAGCCTTCCGGCGATTTCCAAACACATCAAGGTGCTCGAGCGCGCCGGCCTGATCGCGCGCGGCCGCGAAGCGCAATGGCGGCCGTGCCGGCTGGAGACCGCGCGCCTGCGCGAAGTGTCCGGCTGGCTGGACCGCTACCGCGAATTCTGGGATCAGCGCCTGGACCGGCTGGACGATTACCTGACTCAGTTGCAGGCCACCCACGGGGCGGCGCATGCGCGCGACGGCGACTAGCGCGCGCATTCGAAGCGTGCGCTTGCGCGTTCGCGCGCCGACGCCGGGCGGGAGCGCCGGCTGACCATGGCCGACACCGGCGCGCCCGATCGCAAGGCCGACGGCAAGCGCGCGGTCGTGGCGTCGGCCACGCCGGCGCGCGCGCCTTGCTGCGGACTGCCGAGTCCGCTGGCGAGCGCGATCCGGCATACCGTGGCCGAGCCGGTGGCGGCTTCGGTTATCGCTGCAAGTGGAAGCAAGCGGCGCGGGCGTGGCGGGCGCGAAACGGGCTGAGCGGGGTCGCGCGTTTTCACGCGCGTGTCGGCGAGCCTGATGGTTTGAGTCGTGGATGTCGGATGCTTCGACGCATGGGGCGGCCCTCACCCCGGCCCTCTCCCGCAAGCGGGAGAGGGAGCATTGGTTTCAATCGGGTTCAACGCGTGGTTGAGCCTTGATGTTGCGTCGAGGCTGATGATGCGTCGGGTTTCAACGTTGAGTGGATCCTCGACGTCGAGTGGATCCTCAATATCGACTGGATCCTCAACATCGAGTGGATCCTCACGTCGCCAGGTTGTTCTCCCTCTCCCGCTTGCGGGAGAGGGCCGGGGTGAGTCGCACCGCATCGCAGACAGCCTCGCCATGCATGCCATCGGACTTCAACACACGAAGCCGAATCATCGCGGCATGCGCGATCGCGTCCAATCGCACCCCAATGCGCCGATGCATTGCGCAGCGCCGCAAACACTCGACACATTGCGCAAAGTCGCGCCGCGAGTAAGCGGAACTGCGTCGAAGTATGCGGCGGCCCGGACGTATTAACGTCGATTCCCGCGCCATTCGTGATCGGCATCGCGTGTTCGCCGCGCAATCGGAAACACTCGATACGCGCGCGTTTTCAGGGGATTTCGCAAGAACGGGCGCAGCGTTTCAACAACGGCGGCATATCCGGTTACGCAATCGCGCGCAGAAACAGTAAGCGCGCCGCACAACCGCATGCGCGCCTCGATCCCGACAATGCCGACGGGACATACGCTCGATCGCCAATCGCCAATCGCCAATCGCCAAGCATCAACACCAACACCAACACCAACACCAGGCAGCGTTCTACCCAGCCCAGCGCATCAGCAATCACGCACGCCAAGCCGCAAATAAAACCCGATCCATCTTTTCCAGCCTTGTTCGCCTTGTCGTTCATTCGCACGACCATCCACGGGAGCCGACCATGCCGCACGCCATCCTCAGCCACGCCATCGCCCGCGCGCTGTTCGCCGCCGCCATCGTCGCGCCCGTCGCCGCGCATGCGCAGGACGCGGCGCAACCCACCACCCTGGACCGGGTCGAAGTCACCGGTTCCAACATCAGCCGCGGCGACATGGAAACCGCGTCGCCGGTGCAGGTGGTCACGCGCGCGGAAATCGATCGCACCGGGAAGGCCAGCATCGCCGAATACCTGCAGACGCTGACCACCGACGGCGCCGGCACGATTCCGAAAACCTTCGGCACCGGTTTCGCCGGCGGCGGCTCGGGCATTTCCCTGCGCGGTCTCGGCGCGGGATCGACCCTGGTGCTGTTGAATGGCCGGCGCACCGCGCCCTACGGCCTGGCCGACGACGGCCAGAAAGTCTTCACCGACCTGAGCACGATTCCGATGGACGCGGTCGAACGCGTGGAAGTGCTCAAGGACGGCGCGTCGGCGATCTACGGCTCCGACGCCATCGCCGGCGTGGTCAACATCATCCTGCGCAAGGAATTCACCGGCGTCACCGTGCGCAGTTCCTACGGCGTATCCGGCGAAGGCGACGGGCAACAGGCCAAGGCCTCGGCGACGTTCGGCTTCGGCAATCTGAGCGAGGACCGCTACAACGTCTTCTTCAACATCGAAGCCAGCCAGACCGACGAGATCCAGGTCGCCGATCGCCGCGATCGCAAGTGGATCGGCACCGGCGACGCGCGTCGCTGGGGCTACAGCCAGACCAAGCGTTTCATGAACGGTTTCATCCTCGGCGCCGACGCCGACGGCTCGCCGGTCGGCAACGTCAAGAACCCCGTCAGCGGCCAATACATGTCGCTGCCGGGCTGCGAAAAGTTCTCGATGGTTCCGCAGACCGATCCCGGCGGCGGCTGCCTGTGGCAGGCCGGCCAGTTCACCAGCCTGACCCCGGAAGAGAAGTACGTGAACCTGTTCGGCCGCGCCACCTTCGTGCTGTCGGACAACTTCGAGGCGTATCTGGAAGCGGGCTATTCGAAGAAGAAGAACACCTTCGTCAACACGCCGTCGGATGCGTCCGGCGCGTGGGGCTATCCGGGCGGTCCGGTCAACGGCGATTCCGGCGACGGCGCGGTCGTGCTCGGGCCGAACCATCCGGACAATCCGTTCCCCGGCCAATCGGCGAATCTGCGCTACACCGCGTTCGACGTCGGCCCGCGGGTGATCCGCACCGACAGCGAATTCAGCCGCTTCCTGGCCGGGGTCAAGGGCACCGCCGGCGCGTGGGACGTCGACGTGGCCTACCTGCATTCGCAAAGCGATCTGACCAACACCCGCGACGGCTTCCTGCGCTACAGCGCGGTGCGCGACGCGCTGACCAACGGCACCGGCCCCGGCGGCTACTGGCGCCTGGGCCAGAACGCGAACCTCAATTCGCAGGCGCTGTACGACTACATCTCGCCGACCATCCACGCCGACGGCAAGACCACCTTGGATCTGTTCGACGTCAAGGGCTCGCGTTCGCTGATGGACCTCAAGGGCGGCGCGCTCGGCGTCGCGTTCGGCGCCGAGTGGCGGCGGCAGAAAGCCGAGCTGAAGCCGCAGACCTACACCGACGCGGGCGACATCATCGGCTTGGGCTATTCGGCTTACGAAGGCACCCAGGAAGTCGCGGCCGGTTACGCCGAAATCGTCGCGCCGGTGCTCGAAAGCCTGGAGCTGTCCGGCGCGGTGCGTTACGACAGCTACAAGGGCGGCGACAGCGCGACCACGCCGAAGTTCGGGGTGAAGTGGAGCCCGTTGCAGCAGTTGTCGCTGCGCGCGACCTACGCCGAAGGCTTCCGCGCGCCGAACCCGGCCGAGTCGGGCAAGGGCGGCCTGGCCGGCTTCACCGCCGCGGCCGATCCGGTGCGTTGCCCGGGCGGCAACCCGGCGCCGGGCGGCAGCGTGCGCGATTGCGACATCCAGATCGCGGTGATCACCAGCCCCAATCCCGACCTCAAGCCCGAGGAGTCCAAGAGCTACACCGTCGGCCTGGTGTTCGAACCGACCAGCAGCACCACGCTGACCCTCGACGGCTGGCAGATCAAGCGCAGCAACGAAATCAACGTCGAGACCACCGACGCGGCGATCGCCGCCGGCCACGTCGTCCGCAGCGACAACAACCTGCCGGGCCAACCCGGCAGCGGCACCTTGCTCGCCGCGCTCGCCAACTACGTCAACTCGGCCTCGACCACCGTGCGCGGCATCGACCTGGACGTGCGCCAGGGCTTCGATCTCGATTCGGCCGGCAAGCTCAACCTCGATCTGCAGTGGAGCCACATCACCACCTTCGAGCGCGAGGAACTCGACGGCAGTTCGCTGGAATTCGCCGGCACCCATGGCAACTGCGACGTGACCAACTGCATCGGCACGCCCAAGGACCGGATCAACCTCGGCGCGACCTGGGAACTCGGCAACTGGAGCCTGAGCGGCGTGGTCAACTACATCGCCAGCTTCAAGAACGTGCGTTACGAAGGCGATGTGTGCGCCAGCCGTTACGCCGACGGCAGCCCCGCGCCGGGCGGTTGCCGCATTCCTTCGTTCACCACCGTCGACCTGTCCAGCCGCTGGAAGGCCAAGGACGGGGTGGAAGTGTTCGGTTCGATCCAGAACCTGACCGACAAGATCGCCCCGCTCGACCCGCTGACCTACGGCGCGATCAACTACAACCCGATGCATTCCAGCGGCGCGATCGGCCGCTATTTCACGCTCGGGGTGAAGTACAACTTCCAGTAAGTCGCGGCGATCGAGCACGCGTCAGCCGAAGACCTGTTCCGCGCCCATCGCGGAGCAGGTCTTCTTGTTTGCGGCTCCGCCCAAGCCCTTGCCCGCCGGACACCTCGATCCAGCCCGAAGCGCCGGTCTCCCGATTCTCGATTCCCCATTCCCCATTCCCGAATCCCCCCATTCCCGATTCCCAGCCCCCAAGACCTGTCGATTCCCACCCGCCCCATTCGTCGCCTCCATGAAGCCAGCCCGACCAGGACCCGCCGGGACCCGGGGCCGGCTCGCCGACGAGGAGCGAGGACGATGAAATTCATGCTGATAGTCAAGGCCGATGCCCGCAGCGAGGCCGGTGTGCTGCCCGACGCCGCGCTGCTGAACGCGATGGGCGCCTACAACGAGGACCTGGTCCGCGCCGGCGTGCTGCTGGCCGCCGAAGGCCTGCAGGCCAGCGCCAAGGGCGCGCGCGTGCATTTCGACGGCCGTGGCCGCCGGGTCGAGGACGGACCGTTCGCCCACACCGACGAACTGATCGCCGGGTTCTGGCTGATCCAGGCGCGCTCGCTGGACGAGGCGATCGAGTGGGTCAAGCGGGTGCCGAGCCTGGGCGGCTCGCCGGCGCAGATCGAAATCCGCCAAGTGTTCGACGCCGCCGATTTCGGCGACGCGGCCAGTCCGGAGCTGCGCGCGTCCGAGCAACGCCTGCGCGAACAGGTCGCCGCGCGGGCCGGTTGATTCCCCGCGCGAACGCGACGCTGGACGCGAATGCCCCGAGGTTTGTGGTGGGAGGGGCTTCAGCCCCGACGCCTTTCGATCCGATCGCCACGCCACCCCATCACCCGCCCCCTGCGGCGAACCGCCATGCCGACTCGCCGCACCGACTTCCAACGCCCCAGCCACCCGGAGCCCGTCATGCAACTGGTCACCTACCTGTCCTTCAACGGCGACTGCCGCCACGCGTTCGAGTTCTACCTCAAGACCCTCGGCGGCAAGATCCTCGCGCTGATGCCGTTCGGCGACCAAGCCGGCTGCGACGGCGGCGACTTCGATGCCGCCGACCGCGACAAGATCATGCACGGCTGCTACGAACTCGACGGCTGCATGCTGATGGGCACCGACGCCACCGCCGCGCATCCCTATCAGGGCGTCGTCGGCGCGCACGTCGCGCTGATGCTCAACGACCCGGCCGACGCCGAGCGCATCTACGCCGCGCTGGCCGACGGCGGCAGCGTGCAGATGCCGCTGCAGGAAACCTTCTGGGCCTTGAGCTACGGCATCGTCACCGACCGCTTCGGCGTGCCGTGGATGATCAACTGCGTACGCGCCGGGATCGGCTGCCCGGAATGATCCGGCGCGAGGGCGCGTCGCGCTCGCCCGGGATGGCTCGCTCGCGAGCGGCGACCGCGGCGATCGATGACACGCGGTCGCCGCGTTGACGATCGCGCCGCGTCGCACGCGTCGCGGTCGATCGACCAGCACGATGCGCTCGACCTGACGCGCCCGCGCTCGTATCGCCGCGCCCGACGCGGCCCGAGCGCGAGCCCGGGCTTTCTGCCCTTGCATCGCCGCGCCCGAGGTGGTCTGATCGGTCGCCGTGACGGACCCCCACTCTTCCAGCGCCACGCACAAGGCCATCGATGCGGTCTGGCGGATCGAATCGGCCAAGCTGATCGCCGGCCTGACCCGCATGGTGCGCGACGTCGGCCTGGCCGAGGAACTCGCCCAGGACGCGCTGGTGGTCGCGCTGGAAAAATGGCCCGAGAGCGGCGTGCCGGACAATCCCGGCGCCTGGCTGATGCAGACCGCCAAGAACCGCGCGATCGACCGGTTGCGGCGCAAGAAGCTGCTCGATCGCAAGCACGAGGAAATCGGGCGCGAGATCGAAGCCAGCCAGGACGAACTCGAGGACGCGTTCTTCGACAAGCTCGACGACGACATCGGCGACGACCTGCTGCGACTGGTGTTCATCTCCTGCCATCCGGTGCTGTCGACCGAGGCGCGGCTGGCGCTGACCCTGCGCCTGCTCGGCGGCCTGACCACCGACGAGATCGCGCGCGCCTTCCTGGCCAGCGAACCGACCATCGCCCAGCGCATCGTGCGCGCCAAGCGCACCCTGGCCGACGCCCAAGTGCCGTTCGAAGTGCCGCGCGGCGAAGAGCTCGCGCAGCGGCTGTCGTCGGTGCTGGAAGTGATCTACCTGATCTTCAACGAAGGCTATTCGGCGACCGCCGGCGACGACTGGATGCGTCCGGGCCTGTGCGAGGACGCGCTGCGGCTGGGCCGCATCCTGGCCGGGCTGATGCCGAAGGAAGCCGAGGTGCACGGCCTGGTCGCGCTGATGGAAATCCAGGCCTCGCGTTCCAAGGCGCGCACCGGTCCGGATGGACAACCGATCTTGTTGCTCGATCAGGATCGCGCGCGTTGGGACCGCATGCAGATCCAGCGCGGTCTGAGCGCGCTCGAACGCGCGGTGCAGCTGAGCGGTTCCAACGGCCCCTACGCCCTGCAGGCCGCGATCGCCGCCTGCCACGCGCGCGCGGCGACCGCGCAGGACACGCCGTGGCCGCGCATCGCCGCGCTGTACCAGCAACTCGCGCTGCGCACGCCCTCGCCAGTGATCGAACTCAACCGCGCGGTGGCCTTGTCGATGGCGTTCGGCCCGGCCGCCGGCCTGCAACTGGTCGATACCTTGCTCGACGAGCCGTCGATGAAAAGCTATCACCTGCTGCCGACGGTGCGCGGCGATCTGCTGTTCAAGCTCGGCCGTCGCGAGGAAGCGCGGATCGAGTTCGAACGCGCGGCCGCGTTGACGCGCAATACCCGCGAACGCGAATTGTTGTTGGCGCGCGCGGCGGAGAGCGGTTAGAGGGCCTTCTCTGCCACGTGTCATCCCTGTGATGGGCAACACGTAGACTTCAGCGGGAATCCATTGAGTCGTCATTCCCGCGAAGGCCGGTTCTGCTGTACTTCGGCGAAGCCCAACATCCAAAGACTTCAGCGCCATTTCTCCAGGACGTCATTCCCGCGAAGGCGGGGATCCAGAGACTTCGGCGTCAATCCTCAAGAATGCCATTGCCGCGAAGGCGGGTTCTGCTCTATTTCGGCGGAGCCGAACACCCATAGACTTCAGCGCCATTCCTCCAGAACGTCATTCCCGCGAAGGCGGGAATCCAGAGGCTTCAGCGCCATCTCTCCAGGTCGTCATTCCCGCGAAAGCGGGAATCCAGTGACTTCAAGCGTTCTCGCACGAAAGGCCCTGGATTCCCGCCTTCGCGGGAATGACGGTAGGTAAGAACGGCCAGGATCGAAGCAGCGTTGCTTCGGATAATTTGCGTAGACAGCAGTCATAGCTAGCTATGCTCTTCCCGATTCCCGATTCCCGATTCCCGATTCCCGATTCCCGATTCCCGATTCCCGATTCCCGATTCCCGATTCCCGATTCCCGATTCCCGATTCCCGATTCCCGATTCCCGATTCCAAACCAATCAATCCCGCGTACTCGACTCCCAAGCCACATGCCTGACCTCCGGCATGCGCCGCAATCGCTCCACCACCGCGTCCAGTTCCTTCGCATCCACCGCGGTGCTGACCAAGGTCGCGACGACCTCCACCGCGCCCTCGCCGTGCTCGTCGAGCGCGACATCGCCGACCGGATAATTCGCCGCCTCCAGATGCTCGACCAGCCACTCGCGCGCGGCCGGCACCGATTCGGGGTCGGCGCTCAGCCGCACCTCGTAGGTCGCTTCCGACAACTGCGCATCGATCGGAATGCGATTGATCGCGTTGACCAACGGCCGCAGCAAGGTGTTGCCGGCGATCACGAAGCCGGTCAGCAACACGCCCTCGGCGATCATGTCCGCGCCGGTGCAGGCGCCGACCGCGGCCGAACACCACAACGTCGCCGCGGTATTGAGGCCGCGCACGTTCATGCCTTCCTTCATGATCACGCCGGCGCCGAGAAAACCGATGCCGGACACCACATAGGAAATCACCCGCACCGCCTCGGCGTTGCCGGCCAGGCGCATGCCCAGGTCGACGAACGCCGCCGCGCCGAGCGCGACCAGCGCGTTGGTGCGCAGGCCGGCGGTGCGCTGGCGGTACTGGCGCTCGGCGCCGATCGCGGTGCCGAGCACGAACGCGGCGAGCAGGCTGATCGCCGTGTCGAGAAAGGGATAGAACTGAAACGTCTGGATGAAGCGCAATGCCGCGGCTCCTTCGTGGTGGGTGGTCGGGTCGGACAGGCCGTCGCTCAGCTCGGGTTGTCGAGGGTGAAGCGATCGGCCTGTTCGTCGTAGGCGAAGTACTCGGCGTAGCGCGCCCAGCTGGTGACCGCGCGCAAGGTCGCGGCGGCGTACTCGGACGACATGTGGTCTTCGAGTTCGTCGCGGAAACGCTGCGCCGATGCCTGATGCGAGGCGCGCTCGTCGAGCACGCGACGGATATGCGCGGCCAGCGGCACCTTGGCCGCGAGCTGGCGGGCGAACTCGCGCTTGCGCGCATCGATATTGTCGCCAGCGAAGCGCAGGCCGGCTTCGCTCAGATGCAGGTCGCCGTCGTCGAGCGTGGCCAGGCCGAGCAACTGCAGGCTTTCGGCGATCGGAAACAATTCGTCGATCTCCATCCGCAAATGCGCGGCCAAGGCCGGCAGATCGGCGCGGCCGCGATACGGCGCGGCGGCGACAGCCTCGATCAGCCCGGCCATCAGATTGCTCGACACCTGCGGCAGTTCCATCGCCAGCCCCGGCCGCATCGCGCCGCTCTCGCGCGGCGCCCGCGCCGACGGCGAACCGGTCGTGCGCGCCGAGCCGGTCATACGCGCGTAAATGCGGTCGACCTGGGCGCGGAACGCCGGGTCGAGCCGATCGCGCGGTTGCGGCAGGTCGATGCGGATCTCGTCGATCACCCGGCCCGGATTGGAGCCGAAGATCAGGATGCGATCGCACATCAGCACCGCTTCCTCGATGTTGTGGGTGACCATCAGGATCGCTTCGATCGGCATGCGTCCTTCCGACCACAGATCGAGCAGATCGGTGCGCAGAGTCTCAGCGGTGAGCACGTCGAGCGCCGAGAACGGTTCGTCCATCAGCAGCACGCGCGGCTGCACCACCAGCGCGCGCGCCAGGCCGACGCGCTGGCGCATGCCGCCGGACAGTTCCTTCGGGTAGGCGCTTTCGTAACCGTCCAGGCCGATCAGATCGATCGCCGCGAGCGCGCGGGCGCGACGCTGCGCGGCGGCGACGCCGCGCGCCTCCAGGCCGAGCTCGACGTTCTGCAACACCGTCAACCACGGAAACAGGGCGAAGCTCTGGAACACCATCGCGATGTCGGCCGGTGCCTCGCGCAACGGCGTGCCGCGGAACGCGACCTCGCCCGCGCTGGGCTGGATCAAGCCGGCGATCGCGCGCAACAAGGTGGATTTGCCCGAGCCCGAGCGGCCGAGCAGGCCGACGATCTCGCCGGCGTGCAGGCTCAGCTCGACATCGTCGAGCACCACCAGCGGCGCGGCGCGGTCCTTGCGATAGTGCTGATGCAGATGCCGCACTTCGATCAGCGGCGCGATCGCGGGCAGGGTAGGGGCGAGGGAGGAGAAGGTCATGGTCGTGACCCCGGTACAGCGATAAAGGAAAACGGCGCGCCGATGCGAACGCAGGCGTCGCCGCGAACGATCAGTCCAAGCGCAGCCGCCGTTCGGCATAGGCGTACAGCGGCCGCCAAACGGTTCGGTTGAACAAGGTGACGAACAGCGACATCACCGCGACGCCGAGCACCACCCGATGGAAATCGCCGGCCTCGGTGGCGCGCGCGATGTAGGCCCCCAGGCCGTAGGCTTCGACCCGCTGATCGCCCCAATGCACCAGTTCGGCGACGATGCTCGCGTTCCACGAACCGCCCGATGCGGTCAGCGCGCCGGTGACGTAATAGGGAAAGACGCCGGGCAGGATCGCGCGTCGCCACCAAGTCCACGAACGCAGCCGGTAGACCGCCGCGGCTTCGCGCAGATCGGTCGGATACGCGCTGGCGCCGGCGATCACGTTGAACAGGATGTACCACTGGGTGCCGAGCACCATCAGCGGCGACAGCCATACGTTCGGGTTCGCGCCGGTGCGCACGATCGCGATCACCGCCAGCGGGAACAGCACGTTGGCCGGGAACGCGGCGAAGAACTGCGCGAGCGGCTGCACGCGCTGGGCCAGACGCGGACGCAGGCCGATCCACACGGCGATCGGCACCCAGATCGCGCTGGCGATCGCGATCAGGATCGCCACCCGCAGCAAGGTCGCCAGACCGCCGCCGAACGCTTCGGCCACGTCGCTCAGGCCGAGCGTCTGGCGGCCGTAATCGAACGCGAACCAGCCGCCCCACGCCGCCGTCGCGAGGCTCAGCGCCAGCCACACGCGATCGCCCCAATTCGTCGCCGTCGTGCGTTCGGATACCGCCGCGATCGCGCGCGGACGCAACCGCAGCAGCATCGCGCGTTGCCACAGCCACGCGATCGGCCGCAGCGCGCGCTTGAGCAGGCGCGTGCGCCGCGCCATGTCGTAGACCCACGACGCCGGCCGCTGTTGCCCGGCGGTCTGCTCGACCCGGAACTTGTCGGCCCAGGCGACGATCGGGCGGAACAGCAATTGATCGTAGAGCGCGATCAACAGCGCCATCGCCACTACCGCCCAGGCGACTGCGGCGAGGTTCTTGTGCGCGATCGCCAACGCCAGGTACGAGCCGATGCCGGGCAGTTCGAGCGTGGTGTCGCCGACGGTGATCGCTTCGGACGCGACCACGAAGAACCAGCCGCCCGACATCGACATCATCATGTTCCACACCAGCCCCGGCGCCGCGAACGGCGCGTCCAGGCGCCAGAACCGCTGCCATGCGCTCAGGCCGAAACCGCGGCTGACTTCGTCCAGATCGCGCGGCACCGTGCGCAGCGATTGGTAGAACGAGAAGGTCATGTTCCAGGCCTGGCTGGTGAAGATCGCGAACACTGCCGCGCATTCCGCGCCGAGCTGGCGGCCCGGAAACAGACCGAGGAAGAAGGTCACGGTGAAGCTGAGAAACCCGAGCACCGGCACCGATTGCAGGATGTCGAGCGCGGGCACGATCACGCGTTCGGCGCGCCGGCTCTTGGCCGCCCAGGTGGCGACCACGAAGGTGAACAACAGCGAGGCGAGCATCGCCGCGAACATGCGCAGGGTGGTGCGCAGCGCGTACTCGGGCAGGTTCGCGACCGCCAGCGTTACCGGCTGCCGGCTCAGATCGGCGAGCGGCGCGCGCAGGTCGGCCGCGCCGTGCGCGAGCGCGGCCGCGGCGGCGATCAGCAGCGCGAACGCGGCTAGGTCATAGGCGTTGGGCCAGCCGCGCGCGCGCACCAGCGCGGCGACCAGCGGGGAATAGGGGCGGTGACGGACGATGGGCGTCATGGCGAATCTCGATGCGGCTCGATGGAACGGCGCCACGGATCGGTCGAACGACCGCGGCGTGGGCGAATGCGAAGCGCGGGCGCGCGACCGGCGGAGGTTCTTCGCTCACGCCGTCGGCGCGGACCGCGCGCCAGCGGCATTCGAGACGGTGGTCGAGCGGATTGCGCCGCCAGCGCGCGATCAGGCGCGGCGTGTCGTCGGCCGCGCGGTGGCGCGCGCTAGCGGTCGCGTTGTCGTTCGACACGCGGCCGCGGCCGGGCGCGACGGTGTCATCGATCAACAGGCGTGCGTCGACGCGCGTTGCGCGCACGGATGCGAGCAAGCGCGCCGCGCTCGGAACGAATGCGGTCTTCGGGGGCATCGGCGATCTCCGGACGAACGGAAACGCCAAAGGCCACCTGGGCAGGTGTCTTCAGATGGAAACTGCAGTGCTTATGGAGAGACGCGCGAATCGATGATTCGGCGTCAGCGGCTCCGTTCTGCGCGAACGGGGCCGACCTGGGACATCCCAGACCTGTGGCGATCCGTCAGCGCGGGCGCTGCAGCGAAGGTCTAGATCGACTGTCCAAGGGGAGCCTCTGGGGTGGGCGGGAATGCGTGAACGGGCGCATGATCCTCGCCGATCGCGACCGGGTCAACCCCGCGCGGGGCTTTCGGTGCATGAAGGTTTTGTAATGCGCGGCCGCGTCGACGCCGTTCGTGCCTGCGATCGCGGTAGATCCGAAGTCAGGTTGCAGCGGTGGGGATGGCGGATGCGACGGCGACGGTGTGGCACTGAGCTGCATGCGAACGTGATTCGCCGCGGCGATTAATCCGCGCGCATCCAGCGCTCGATCAACGACGCCAGGGTCCGCGCCGCGTCCATTTCGGTCATGCGCCCGGCGCTCATCTCGCGCGACAGGGACTCGCCCGCGCCGACGATGGCGATGCAGCGGCGCCGCAGTTCGGCGTCGTCGACCTTCGCGTACGGCGCCAGCAGATCGCGATAGAACGCCACATAGCCCTGCACCAGCTCCTGCTGCACGCGCTCCATCTGCTCGTCGCCCTTGAGCGCGGCGAAGATCGCGTGGCACTCCGGGCCGGCGGTGCGGAAGCAACTCATGTAGCTGTCGCCCATCAACGCGGCGACATCGGCCAGGCGCTTGGGCGTGCGGGCGAAATCCTGGGCCACGGTCGCGGCCTGACGTTCGTCGATCTGTTTGTACAGCGCGATCAGCAGGCCCGAGCGGGTGCCGAAGTGCTCGTAGGCGATCGGCTTGCTGACCCCGGCGCGTTCGGCAACGTAGCCCAGGGTCAGCGCGTCGGTGCCTTGCTCGCGCACGATCGTCATCGCCGTTTCCAGCAATTGCTCGCGACGTTCGGCCTTGGGCAGGCGGCGGGCGGGGACGGAAGGACTCATGGGCGCGGCTCTACGGAAGGGATCGGGAAGTGCTTGACATTGCCGGGTCAAAAGTATCCTACTATTGGTAAGTTACCAATCGTAGTTTGAATCGGGCCGCCCTGCGGACCCGCGCCGGCCACGTCCCTCACGTCTTCACGGAAGCCCCGTCATGAATGCAAACGCTCTCAAGCCCGTCCTCATCATCGGCGGTTCCGGCGTGGTCGGCGCGCAAGGCGCGCAGGCCCTGCGCCGGCTGCATCCCGAGTTGCCGATCGCGATCGCCGGCCGCGATCTGGCCCGCGCCGAAGCGGTCGCCGCGACCCTCGGCAACGCGCACGCGTTGCGCGTGGATCTGCAGCGCGCCGATCTCGGCCTGCCCGAGCACGCGCAGTTCTCCGCCGTGGTGCTGTTCGTCAAGGACGACACCCTCAACTCGCTCAAGTACGCGCAGCGACACCGCCTGCCTTACGTCAGCACCTCCAGCGGTTCGTTCGAAATCGCGCCGGAAGTGGCGCTGCACCTGCGCGCGCCGGGCGCCGCGCCGATCCTGCTCGCCAGCCACTGGCTGGCCGGCGCGGCGACCTTGCCGGCGCTGCATTTCGCCGAAGAGTTCCGCCGCGTCGACCGGATCGACATCGGCGCGCTGCTCGACGAACAGGACATGGGCGGCCCGGCCGCGGCGGCCGATTACGAACGCCTGGTCGATGCCGCCGCCGCGCAGATTCTCGTTGACGGCCGCTGGCGCTGGGTGCGCGGCGACGAGGCCGCGCGCAGTTTCCTGAGCGTGGACGGCACCCGCGTGGCGGCGTCGGCGTATTCGCCGCTGGACGTGGTCAGCCTGGCCGCGGCGACCGACGCGCATTCGATCCGGCTCGACATGGCGTTGGGCGAAAGCGCGAGCCGGCGTCGCGGCGAAGCGTTCTCGACCGAGATCGTGATCGAGCTGGAAGGCGAACTGCACGATGGCCGCATCGCGCGCAGCCGGCACGAGCTGACCCATCCGCAAGGCCAGGCGGCGATCACCGCGATCGGCATCGCGCTCGGGGTCGAACGCCTGCTCGGGCTGGCCGGCGGCGATGCGGTCGCGCCGGGCCTGTATACGCCGGATGGGCTGATCGACCCGGCGTATCAGCTGCAACGCCTGCGCGAGTTCGGCGTGCAGGTGCGGCGAACGCCGGATGTGATCGCCGCCGCGGCGTAAGCGCGAACGCGGCGACACGCGTCGCCGCCACGCATCCCGTTTCATCAGCAAAACGGCCGACGCCACGGCGTCGGCCGCGCCCCCTCGCGGCCGTGCGTCGCGGCAGGACACCGTCATGGACTTCTCGCGTTTCTTCATCGACCGGCCGATCTTCGCCGCGGTGCTGTCGATCCTGATCTTCGCCGCCGGCCTGATCGCGCTGCCGCTGCTGCCGGTCAGCGAATACCCGGACGTGGTGCCGCCGACCGTGGTGGTGCGCGCGGTGTATCCCGGCGCCAATCCGAAAGTGATCGCGCAGACCGTGGCCACGCCGCTGGAGGAAGCGGTCAACGGCGTGCAGGACATGATGTACATGAAGTCGGTGGCCGGCACCGACGGCGTGCTGGTCACCACGGTGACGTTCAAACCCGGCACCGATCCCGATCAGGCCCAGGTGCAGGTGCAGAACCGGGTCAGCCAGGCGCAGGCGCGTCTGCCCGAGGACGTGCGCCGGCAGGGCGTGACCACCCAGAAGCAATCGCCGACCCTGACCATGCTGGTGCATCTGGTATCGCCCGGCGGCCGCTACGATTCGCTGTATCTGCGCAATTACGCGAGCTTGAAGCTCAAGGACGAACTCGCGCGCCTGCCTGGCGTGGGCCAGACCCAGATGTTCGGCAGCGGCGACTACGCGATGCGGATCTGGCTCGACCCGGGCCGTATCGCCGCGCGCGGCCTCGGCGCCGGCGACGTGGTGCGCGCGATCCGCGAACAGAACGTGCAGGTCTCGGCCGGCCAGCTCGGCGCCGAGCCGATGCCGGGCGGCAGCGATTTCCTGATTCCGATCAACAGCCAGGGCCGCTTGAACAGCGTGGCGGAGTTCGGCCAGATCGTGCTCAAGCGCGGCGACGACGGCACGATCGTGCGGCTGTCGGAGGTGGCGCGGATCGAACTCGACGCCGCCGACTACACCCTGCGCGCGCAGCTCGACAACGTCGACGCGGTGGCGATCGGCATCTTCGAATCGCCCGGCGCCAACTCGATCGAACTGTCGGATGCGGTGCGCGAGCGCATGGACGAGTTGTCGCGGAAATTCCCGCCCGGGCTGGAGTACCGCATCGTCTACGACCCGACCGTGTTCGTGCGCGATTCGATCAAGGCGGTGGTGACCACGCTCGCCGAAGCGGTGCTGCTGGTGGTGCTGGTGGTGATCGTGTTCCTGCAGACCTGGCGCGCGTCGATCATCCCGCTGCTGGCGGTGCCGGTGTCGGTGGTCGGCACGTTCGCGGCCTTGTACCTGCTCGGGTTTTCGATCAACACCCTGAGCCTGTTCGGCCTGGTGCTGGCGATCGGCATCGTGGTCGACGACGCGATCGTGGTGGTCGAGAACGTCGAGCGCAACATCGCCGACGGGCTGACCCCGCTGGACGCGGCGCATCAGGCGATGCGCGAAGTGTCCGGGCCGATCATCGCCATCGCCCTGGTGCTGTGCGCGGTGTTCGTGCCGATGGCGTTCCTGTCGGGGGTGACCGGGCAGTTCTACAAGCAGTTCGCGGTGACCATCGCGATCTCCACGGTGATCTCGGCGATCAATTCATTGACCCTGTCGCCGGCGCTCGCGGCGCTGTTGCTCAAGCCGCACGGCGCGCCGAAGGACGCGGCGACGCGGGTCATCGATCGTCTGCTGGGTTGGCTGTTCGGTCCGTTCAACCGTTTCTTCGGCGCGAGTTCGCAGCGCTACCACGGCGCGATCGGCCGCCTGCTCGGCCGGCGCGGCGCGGTGCTCGCGGTGTACATGCTGTTGCTCGCGCTGAGCGGACTGATGTTCAAGGCGGTGCCGGGCGGGTTCATACCGACCCAGGACAAGCTGTATTTGATCGGCGGCGTGCAGTTGCCGGCCGGCGCCTCGCTGTCGCGCACCGACGCCTTGACCCGCAAGATGAGCGCGATCGCGATGGCGACCGACGGGGTGGACGCATCGGAAGGCTATCCCGGCCTGAACCCGCTGCAATTCACCAACACGCCGAACAGCGGCACCTTGTTCTTCGAACTCGAACCCTTCGCCGAGCGCGGCCGCAGCGCCGAGGCGATCAACGCCGAACTCAACGAAAAGTTCGCCGCGCTGCAGGAAGGCGTGGCGTTCTCGTTCATGCCGCCGCCGATCCTCGGCCTGGGCACCGGCTCGGGCTATGCGCTGTATATCCAGGACCGCGACGGCCAGGGTTACGGCGCGCTGCAGAACGCGCTCAACGACTTCGCCGGCGCGATCGCGAACACGCCGGGACTCGGCGTGCCGATCAGTACGTATCAAGCCAACGTGCCGCAACTGGATGCACATGTCGACCGGCTCAAGGCCAAGGCGCAGGGCGTGCCGCTGAGCGAGTTGTTCGATACCTTGCAGACTTATCTGGGCTCGGCCTACGTCAACGACTTCAATCAGTTCGGCCGCACCTATCAGGTGATCGCCCAGGCCGACGGCGCGCATCGCGACAGCGTCGAGGACATCGCCAACCTGCGCGTGCGCAACGAGCGGGGGCAGATGGTGCCGCTGGGGTCGATGGTCACCCTCGGCCACAGCTACGGCCCCGACCCGGTGATCCGCTACAACCGCTATCCCGCCGCCGACCTGATCGGCGAGGCCGATCCGCGCCTGCTGTCGTCGAGCCAGGCGATGCAGTCGTTGAGCGAACTCGCTCGGAACACTTTGCCCAACGGCATGCGGATCGAATGGACCGACCTGAGCTATCAGCAGGCCACGCAAGGCTCGTCGGCGCTGATCGTGTTTCCGCTGGCGGTGCTGCTGGCGTTTCTGGTGCTCGCGGCCTTGTACGAAAGCTGGACCTTGCCGCTGGCGGTGATCCTGATCGTGCCGATGACCTTGTTGTCGGCGTTGGCCGGGGTGTGGCTGACCGGCGGCGACAACAACGTGTTCGTGCAGGTCGGCCTGGTGGTGTTGATGGGGCTGGCCTGCAAGAACGCGATCCTGATCGTCGAGTTCGCGCGCGAACTGGAGCGGCAGGGGCGCGGCATCGTCGAGGCCGCGTTGGAGGCCTGCCGTCTGCGTTTGCGGCCGATCGTGATGACCTCGATCGCGTTCATCGCCGGCACCGTGCCGCTGCTGATCGGCCAGGGCGCCGGCAGCGAAGTGCGCGCGGCGACCGGGGTGACGGTGTTCGCCGGGATGCTTGGGGTGACCTTGTTCGGGCTGTTTCTGACGCCGGTGTTTTATGTGGCGTTGCGGATGTGGGTGGCGCGCAAGAGTGGGGCGGCCGGCATGGTGGGTGCGTCGTCGCATGACGATGAAGTGGGGGCCGTTCGCGCGGCCCCTCAGTAAGGCGGCCGATGATCGCCGCACTCGAGGTAAGCGACCCTCGCGCCAACCGTCGCCCACTTTGAAAAAGGGGGCGAGCGCCCGGCGTTGGCACGAAGCCGAATCGAAACGACAGCCCGGGGGATTTGCTTTTCGTCCGGGTGCGGGCGATCAAGCAAAAGCAAAAGCAAATCCCCCCTGGCCCCCCTTTTTCAAAGGGGGGAACCCTTTCGACAGGTATCGATGCCTCTTGGACGTCATCGGCCGCGGAGGATCCTTCGTTGAAGCGATCGATGCGAGATGTCCCTCATGGAGGCGACCCTCGCGCCAACTGTCGCCCACTTTGAAAAAGGGGGCGAGCGCCCGGCGTTGGCACGAAGCCGAATCGAAACGATAGCGCGGGGGATTTGCTTTTCGTTCGGGTGTGGGCGATCAAGCAAAAGCAAAAGCAAAAGCAAATCCCCCCTGGCCCCCCTTTTCCAAAGGGGGGAACAGCAAAAGCGGGCTGCGACTCACAGGTCCTTTCCGCACCCAACCGCGCTGCTCAGCCAAAAACCCAAGCGCATCGCAACCTCCCCGCCAGCGTGTAAAGTGACCCCGCCGGGGGGCCGACTGAATCGACGTCGAGGGGACTTTCGTGGAGCAAGCAATCCGACTGGCCGGCTTCTTCGCCGCGCACGGGGTCTGGTGCGTCGCCGACGGCGAGGCGCTGATTCCGCTGTACGCCTACGAGGACGCACAGGGCGCGCGCAAGATGGTGCGCTACGACGCCGACTCGCTCGAGGACGGCGTGGCCCTGGCGCGCGCAAGCCTGGCCCAGAACGACGAAGAGGCCACGCAGGCGGTGGTGGTGCACGACGGCTACGTCACCCTGGAGTCGGGCCGCACCGATGCTTTGATCGTGATCGTGCGCGACCACCCCGCCGATCTGACCCTGACCATGGCCATTCCCTACCGCAACGCCGCCCATCCGCAGGGCTTCGCGGTGCATCGGCCCAAGTTCCTCGACTGGCGCGGCGCCAGCGAACCCGACTACGCAGTGCTCGGCGAACAATTCTTCGCCGGAGTCGAGATGCACGAACTCGGCGACCGGATCTGGCAGGCCAAGCTCGACGATTCGATCTGAGCCGCGCGATCGGCGGTCCCAGGATTGACCCGCGTCACAGAAGCATCGCCCGGCGGCAGCATCTGCAATAACCGGCGTGGATGATGGCGGGTCGCTCCGACCCACCGCCACAACCGTCGCACCATGCAGCCGGGGACCGCGCACCGATGACCGATCCGCAACGCCGCCGTTTTCTGGTCGGCCTCGCCGTGGGCGGCGCCGCCACCGTGGCCGGGCCGATCGCGATGTGGCGCTGGACCGGCGGCCACGGCCATCGCATGGGCTCGGCCGCCGCGCCGGACCTGCAACGGCTCGCGCCCGAGGCGCGCTTCGTGCAGCCGCTGCGCCTGCCGGGCGCGGACGGGCTGCTGGCCGAGATCGAACTCAGGCAGCCGTTGCAACTGATCGCACAGGCGACGATGCAGGCGCTGTTCCCCGGCGCGCCTACGCAACTGTGGACCTACGCCACGCAGATCAATGCGCGCGCGGTCATCAACCCGCTGCTGCGCGCGCGCCGCGGCGACACCATCGAAGTCGGCCTCGACAACCGCCTCGCCGAAGCCACCACGATCCACTGGCACGGCCTGTCGGTCGACGAAGCCAACGACGGCAGCGGCCTGCATCCGGTCGAACCGGGCACGCAGCGGCGCTATCGCCTGCGTATCGACAACCGCGCCGGCCTGTACTGGTATCACGCCCATCCGCACGGCCGCACCGGCGTGCAGTTGCAACGCGGGCTGGCCGGTCTGCTGTTGATCGAGGACGCCGAAGAACTCGCGCTGCGTCAACGCCTGGGCATGCGCTGGGGCGAACGCGATCTGCCGCTGATGATCGCCGACAAGCAGGTTGGCGCCGACAACGCGATCGTCTACAAGGACGGCGCCGACGACTGGATCGGCAATCGCGTGTTGGTGAACTGGACGCCCGAGCCTTACCTCGAAGTGATTCCCGCGTGGTATCGCTTTCGTCTGGTCAACGTCGCCAACGCGCGCATGCTGCGCGCGGCCTTCATGCAGGGCGAGCGCGCGCTGACGATGCAGTTGATCGGCAGCGACGGCGGCCTGCTCGAACGCGCCTGGCCGGTCGACGACGTGTTCCTCGCGCCGGCGCAGCGCATCGACGTGCTGGTCGATTTCAGCGCGCTCAAGCCCGGCGAACGGGTGATGCTGCGCAGCCTCGACTACGTGGCGATGGAAAACGAGGACGAATCGGGCGCGTTCCTGCCCGATCCGATGGCCGACCACCCCGGCGCGGCCGCGATGGGCGAGCCGCTCGACCTGATGGAACTGCGGGTGATCGAGTGCGCGACCGACAAGCGCCCGCCCGCGCACCTGCCCGACCTGAGCGCGATCTCGACGATCGGTCCGCTGCCCGACACCGCGACCTGGCCGCTGCGCGCGCTGCGTCTGCGCATGGACGAACAAGGCCGCTGGTTCATCAACGACTGGAATTTCCACCTCAGCGGGCATGAGCCCGCATTCTCGGTCCGGCGCGGCAACCGCGAGGTCTGGGAAATCCGCAACAGCATGACCAGCATGCCGCACCCGATCCACTTGCACGGATTCCAGTTCCGGATCCTGTCGCGCGCGATCAGCCCGCCCGACATCCGCGGCCGTCAGGTCGCGGCCGGCGGCTTGAATCCGCAGGACCTGGGCTGGAGCGACACCGTCGTGGTCTGGCCCGGCGAAGTCGTGCGCCTGGCGATCGATTTCTCCCAAGCCTTCAGCGGCACCCAGCGCTACATGCTTCATTGCCACAACCTCGAACACGAGGACATGGGCATGATGCTGACGTTCGCGGTGACCGACTGATCCGTATCGACCGACCCAAGCCACCAACGCCTCACGGAGCCGCCTGCATGCCGCGTTCGACCGTTCCTCGCCTCAGCCTTCTCAGCGCCGCGGCGCTTACCGTGGCCGCGTGTACGCCCGCATCCAAGGACGCGGGAAAACCCGGGTCGGCGGATGCGCCCGCGCCGCTGACCGCGGCGCAGGTGACCAGCGACAAGGCCAAGGTCAGCTACATCGTCGGCCGCGATTTCGCCCGCAGCATCGAACCGGTGCGCGGCGAGCTCGATACCGAGGTGGTGCTGCGTGCGATCCGCGACGCTCAGGCCGGCCAGCCATCGCTGTTCGACGAAGCGCAGAGCAAGCGCATCCGCCAAGGTTTCAGCGAACACCTGCGCGGCAAGCACGATGCCGAGACCAAGGCGCTGGCGGCGCGCAATCTCGAAGCCGGCGAGGCCTTCCTCAAGCGCAACGCGCAGGCGCAGGGCGTGACCACCACCGCCTCCGGGCTGCAATACCAGGTGATGCGCGCGGGCAAGGGCGCGCATCCGAAAGCCAGCGACACGGTGCGGGTGAATTACCTCGGGCGCCTGCTCGACGGCAGCAAGTTCGAAAGCACCTACGACACCGATCATCCGGCCGAATTCGTGCTCGCGCAGGTGATGCCGGGCTGGACCGAGGGCGTGCAGCTGATGACGCCGGGCAGCCAGTACCGGTTCTGGATTCCGGCCAAGCTGGCTTATGGCGAACGCGGCATGGCCGGGCAGATCGAACCCAATTCGGTGCTGGTGTTCGAGATCGAGTTGCTGGAGATCGCGGGCGAGGGTGCCCCGACGCACGACGAGTGAGACGGCGTGGGCCAGGTGCGAGCCGAAGCGAGTCGCCGGTTGAAGCGGCTGGTTGGAGCGGCCGGTTGAAGCGAAAGCGTCGGAGTTGAAGCTCGCATCCATCACGTCGGCGGATCGAAGCGCATCGGATCGAACCGCCGCCCGCGGCATCCGCCGATCGATGCATTCGTGATGACATCGATAACCCGTTGCGTCGCAACGCCATCGACCCGCATGCGACGCCGGTAAAACAGCACGGCGAAGACACGAAAACGATCCAGCCAACGCGCGATGCCGGCGCGCGAGGGCGCGTCGGCCACGAGCTTGTTAGATCGGATCGCCGCGCAGTCCCGCAACCGCTCGTCGCCCAGGCGCCCAACTTGTGACCGCGACCTCAGCCACGCCCGCAACGGGCGCGAAGTCCGTCGCAATCGTGTAGCAGTTTTCCGGCCAAACTCCGCAGCCAACGCGGCCCGTATCGTCGCGTCCACCCGCCACTCCCCGTTCCCGGAGACAGCCAGTGAATTCCAAGCTCGCCCACGGCGCCCTCGCCACCGTGCTCATCGGCGCCGCGTTCGCGCCCGCGCAGGCCGCCCAGCGCACGCTGCAACTGTCCGAGGACGACACCCTCAGCAAGCCGATCAGCGCCAGCGCATCGACCCTGCGCGGTACGCCGCTGGCCAAGGCAGCGTTGTCGCAGGCGGTGTCCAACCGCGTCTGCGAATCCGGCGCCAAGTGGCTGCGCGTGGGCTTCAAGCAACTCAAGCTGTCGGGCTACGACTCGCTGGTGCTCAGCAGCAGCGGCGGCGACCGCCTGGTGCTGGAGGGCAAGCAGTGGAACGACCGCAGCTTCACCACCCGCGCGCTGCGCGGCGAGTGCGTCGACATCCAGCCCTATTTCAGCCAGCCCGACAGCGGCTTCCAGCTCGACCGCTACGAATACAGCGAGGTGCCGCTGAACCTGGCCAGCGTGGTCGTGGCCGGCGCGGGCGATATCTGCGACAGCAGCGGCAACGCCTGCCAGGGCACCTCCGACCTGATCGTGTCGATCAACCCGACCGCGGTGTTCACCGCCGGCGACAACGCCTACAGCAGCGGCACCTTGACCGAATACAACAACCGCTACGCGCCGACCTGGGGCCGCTTCAAGGCGCTGACCAGCCCGTCGCCGGGCAACCACGACTACAACACCACCGGCGCCAGCGGTTACTTCGATTACTTCAACGGCGTCGGCAACCAGACCGGCCAAGCCGGCGATCGCAGCAAGGGCTATTACAGCTGGGACGTGGGCGACTGGCATTTCGTCGCCTTGAACACCATGTCCGGCGGCACCGTCGCCAGCGCGCAGATCAACTGGCTCAAGAGCGATCTGGCCGCGACCACCAAGCCGTGCATCGCCGCGTACTTCCACCATCCGCTGGTCAGCCGCGGCAATTACAGCGGCTACAGCCAGGTCAAGCCGATCTGGGACGCGCTGTACGCGGTCAAGGCCGATCTGGTCCTGGTGGGCCACGATCACAACTACCAGCGCTACGGCAAGATGGATCCCAATCAGGCCGCCGCCAGCGACGGCATCCGCCAGATCCTGGTCGGCACCGGCGGCCGCGCGTTCTACGGCATCAGCGGCAGCCACGCCTTGCTCGAGGCCAGCAACGCCAGCACCTACGGCGTGCTCAAGCTGACCTTGACCGCGACCGGCTACACCGGCGATTTCGTGCCGCGCGCCGGCAGCAGCTACACCGATCATTTCACCGGCACCTGCAACGACGCCGGCACCCCGCCGGCGCAGTCGCTGACCCTCAACGCGACCCGCGACGTCACCGTCAAATCCGGCGGCACCCGGGTCAACACCGCGGTGCTGTACGCCGACGGCAGCGACGGTGGCCAGGTGCTGCGCGGCCTGATGGGCTGGGACGTGTCGAGCGCGAACGGTCTGAATCTGACCGGCGCGCAGGTGAAGCTGCAGGTCAGCGACCGGTCCGCTGGCGCCTACGATCTGTATCAGGTCGCCAGCGCCTGGACCGAGAGCAACGCGACCTACGCCGGCGCCACGCTCGGCAGCAAGCTCGGCTCGGTGACGCCGAACGCGACCGGCGCGCAGTACGTCACCCTCAACGCGACCGGCCTGCAACTGGTCAAGAACTGGGCGAACGGCAGCGTGGCCAACAACGGCGTGATCCTGGTGCCGGCCTCGGGCGTCACCGACGGCGTCGACTGGTCCTCGCGCGAAGGCGCGACTGCGCCGCAGCTGGTGCTCAGCTACACGCCGTGATCGCGATGGGTCGATCGAGCATCGGGCGCGCGATCGCGCGTCCGGTGTTCGATGCCGTCAGCCGCCGCCACTGGAACCTCGCACCTCCGCGACACCTCCGGGGATGAGACGCGGCGCGAACGCGCGAGGTTCCAGTGGCGGCGACTGACGTTCGGACGCGGCGAGCCCGCATCGATCGCGATGAGTTTTCGCCGCGGTCAGCCCGCTGCGATCAGCTGTTCACCTGCAACGCAGGCCGCGCGTTCGCGCCCACGCCGATCATCAACTTGACCGATTCCTTGATCCGCTCCGCGCCGCCCAACTTGACCGCGGCGATCAGGCGTTCGCCGATCGTGCGGCTTTCGTCGGCGGTGCTCGCGTGCGCGCCGAGAATCGCCAGACCTTTCTCGGTCAGCCGATAACGCAGCGCCAGATGCACGAACGGCACGCCGTTCAAGGACTCTTTCACGCAGGCGGTGCTGCGCAGATAACCTTCGTCCATCAACCATTCGAAGGTCGCGCCGCAGGCGAGCACGGCCGCGGCCATGGCTTCGCGATTGCCGGGGTCCACGCCGGGCATGTGCCGCGCGGATTCTTCGGCGTTGAAGCGGGCTACGACGGGATGCTGTTCGAGCGCGGCCGCACAGATGCGTGCGGTGGCTATGCTGAAAACTTCAATGTTCTTCATTAATGACGCCCCCTGACGTCCTTGCTATTTACGAGGGGCATACGTAAAAACGGCGTGATGAAAAATGTTGTAAGAATTTGAAAAGTAAAGAGTATTTATTGATTTGAGTCTCGTTGAATCTGTGATGCGCGCATGGAGAACCATGACAAACTGACCCGGCGCGGCAATTGCGGTCGGAGTGCGGCAAGCGGGCGGAAAAGCGTCGATCAGGTAGCTGAACGACATGCGGGGCGGATGTGGCTCCAAATCGTTCGATTCCGGCTGGAGCCAATTTCCCGGCACAGCCGATCGCACGCCGTCTTGCCTGGACGCCCACGCCACGCAGACCGCGTGCAACCACTTCCAACCCTCGACAAGGACGCGACATGAGCACCGACACGATCTTCGACGCCGCGCGCGCGGGCGACATCGAAACCGTCCGCGCCCGCCTAGAGGCCGGCGCCGATCCGGCCGCGCTCAGCGACTACGGCTTCACCGCGTTGCAGACCGCGGCGATGGGCGCGAACACCACGCCGGTCGAACGCAACCTCGCGGTGCTGCGCGTGTTGCTGGACGCCGGCAGTCCGTTGGAATACGCGGGCAAAAGCGGACGCACCGCCTTGTACCTCGCCGCCGAATTCGCGCCCACCACCGATGCGGTGCAGCTGCTGATTGATGCCGGCGCCCAGGCCGACATCAGCGACGGCCACGGCAACCACATCCTGGTCAACGCGATGATGGACGAGGTCGTCGAACTGTTGTCGCGCGTGACCGGCAAGCCGATCCCCGAACCGCCGCCGCCGGAACCCGAACCGGTCAAGATGACCCCGGCGCAATGGCGCGCGGCGAAACTGCGGATCGATGCGGTGTTCGCCACCCTCGGCCAGGCCGGCGTGGTCGCGCTGCACGATGCCGGCTACACCCAGTCGGATGGATTTTCCGATGCCAGCGAAGCCTTCCTCGACGGCGGCGGCGAGCCCGCCGGCCTGCACGGCGTGTGCTTCTACACGCGCCAGGACCTGAACGCCGCCAAGCGCAGCAGTCGCCTGTCGCTGGCGTTCTGGGGCGCGCCGGAAGGCGCCGACGCCGACATGCTGCGGGTCGGCGGGATCATCGTCGAAGCCTTTCGCGACGCGGGCTTCGAGGTGCGATGGAACCAGACGGCCTCGCACCGGCCGGAACTCGACCTGCGGAGCTGAGCGCGACGCCACGCGCCGGTGACGCCGGCAGCTGAACCGCAATTCATGTGCCCGCGTGCTATCGTGCGCGCAGAAGGGGAGTAGCTCCCGACTGCCGCATCGTCATTACGGGTCCACAACCCCGGTGCGCAGGCATCCGAACCACCGACCCGCGTCGGCCGGATGCGAGCAAGACCTTCGCCGACAGCGGCGAAGGCACGTCTTCCAGATCTCGACGGACGACGCTTCGTGCCCTGCGGCTATGAAGCGCCTTTAATCATCCGGGAGAGTCATATGGAAACCATCGGTAGTCCGATGCTGTGGGGCGCGTTCGCCGCCTTCGTCGTCGTCGCGCTGCTCGTCGATCTGGTGCTGATGCGCCACGGCGGGCCGCACAAGGTCACCTTCAAGGAAGCCGCGTGGTGGTCCGTGGGCTGGATCGCGCTCGCGCTGCTGTTCAACGCCGGTTTGTGGTGGTGGCTGCGCGAGCAATCGGGCGCCGAGATCGGCAACCGCATCGGCCTGGAATTCCTGACCGGCTACCTGGTCGAGAAATCGCTCGCGGTCGACAACATCTTCGTGTTCCTGATGCTGTTCTCGTACTTCGCCGTGCCCGAGGAACAGCGCCAGCGCGTGCTGGTGATCGGCGTGCTCGGCGCGATCGTGCTGCGCGCGATCCTGATCTTCGCCGGCGCCCTGCTGCTGGCCAAGTTCCACTGGATCTTGTACGTGTTCGGCGCGTTCCTGATCTTCACCGGCATCAAGATGCTGATGGCCGCGGGCAAATCGCCGGACCTGGACAGCAACCCGGTGCTGAAGTGGATGCGCGGGCATCTGCGCCTGACCGACGACTACCACGACAGCAAGCTGTCGATCCTGCGCGACGGCAAGCGCTGGTACACGCCGCTGTTCGCGGTGATCGTGCTGATCGGCGTGACCGACGTGATCTTCGCGGTCGACTCGATCCCGGCGATCTTCGCCATCACCGAAGACCCCTTCATCGTGCTGACCTCGAACGTGTTCGCCGTGCTCGGCCTGCGCGCGATGTTCTTCCTGCTGCAGGGCATGGCCGACCGCTTCCACCTGCTGCCGTACGGTCTGGCGCTGGTGCTGGTGTTCATCGGCGGCAAGATGCTGCTGATCGACGTGTACAAGATTCCGGTGCTGATCTCGCTGATCGGCGTCGCCGCGATCATCGGCGGCTCGGTGGTGCTGAGCCTGATGCGTCCGGCCGCGGCGAAGCCCGGCGAGGGGCAGGGCTCCAGCGTGGTCTGACCGCGCGGCGGTAATGCGATTGCGCCGAATCGCGATCGGGGCACATGGCGCGGCGCGGCATCGATGGTTACATTGATGCCGCGCTGTCGCGTTCCGCCTCTATCGCTGGTGTCAGGACATGGCCAGAACCGCTAGTTCGAAAGCGACCGCTGCGGCGGCGAAGAAGTCGTCCACGATCAAACGAGCGACCGCGAAGAAAGCGGCGGTCGTCAAGGTTCCGGCGAAGAAAGCGGCCGCGAATAAAGTTGCGGCGAAGAAAGTCGCGGTGAAGAAAGCCGCGCCTGCCAAGACTGCGCCGAAGAAAGCCATCGCGGCGAAGTCGGCGGCAAGTGCGTCCGCGTCGGCGAAGCAGTCGGCCACAGTCAAAACAAAATCCAATGTTTCAGCGTCCCGAGGCAAGGCCCGAACGGCCGCGCCCGCGCGCGCACTGGCGAACCGTCTCGACGACGCCCTGCATCAACTCAGAATGTCGTCGAGCCAGACCTATCGCGACGGCCTGGCGCGTTACGCGATTCCCAGCGAGCGCGCCTTCGGCGTCCCGATGGGTTCGATCCAGGCGTTGGCCAAGCGCCTGGGCCGCGATCACGACCTCGCGGCCGCGTTGTGGGACAGCGGCTGGTACGAAGCGCGCCTGCTGGCGTCCTACGTCGACGACCCGGCCTGGGTCACGCCGGCGCAGATGGACCGCTGGTCGCGCGACTTCGACAACTGGGCGGTCTGCGACACGATCTGCTTCGCCCTGTTCGACCGCAGCCCGCACGCATGGCGCAAGATCGAGCAATGGGCGCCGCGCCGCGACGAATACGTCAGGCGCGCCGCGTTCGCCCTGCTCGCCAGCAAGACCGTGCACGACAAGCACGCCGATGACGCCTTGTTCCTGCGCGGCCTGGACCTGATCGAGACCCACGCCGACGACGAACGCAACTTCGTCAGGAAAGCCGTCAACTGGGCGCTGCGTTCGATCGGCAAGCGCAACGCGATCCTGCATGCCGCCGCGCACGAAACCGCGACGAGGCTGGCCGCGCGCAAGGAGCCCGCACCGCGCTGGATCGGCAAGGACGCGCTGCGCGAACTCAACAGCGCTTCGGTGCTGGGACGGCTGGCGAAGCGGACGCGCTGATCGATACGCAAGCGCTGCGATCAGCGCGAAGAAAAAGCCGTACATCCAAGCGTCCGACCGTCCGGGCCTGGATCAAAATCGCGATATCCGATTTCGCTCAAGACACCGACGCTTTACCAGACGTAGCCGAATTGGGCCTGCGGCGTGTACTGCAGCTCATACTGCGCCGCCCAGCCTTCCCCGAGCTGCGTCGTCGACAGGTGGACCTTACGAGTCGGGTGATAGAACAGATACAGCGGGCGCATGCCCTGAACGGCGTTGGCCTCGATGTAGCCGAGTAAGCCCTCTTGGCTCTGGCCGTTGCAGTCGGCGGCGGTCCACAGGAAATGATCGGCGCGCCCGATCGCCACGCAGCGGTACAGCGGCACGGCGCCCGCCGATGCGGCGGTTTTGATCCGGAAGCGGGTGGTCTCGCCTTCCAATACATAACCGGTGCCGTCGTACTCATGCGGGTCGGTGCTGTAGGCGCGGTCGTTGCCCAGGGCCCAGCGATACACCTGCTTGGTCGCCAGCGCCGAAACGGTGCCGTTGCCGACTTGATATTGACCGGACTTCGCCAGCAGCACCGACGGATCCGGACTGCCGCCGCGGACCGCATGGATGTATAGCGGTATCGCGCTCGCCGCTGCAACCGCCGACGCCGGCAAGGTCGCCTGGAAGCGGTGCGCCGTGCCCGCGGTCGTCGCGCAGACCTGATTTTCGCTGGACAGATTCGGCAGATTCGCCGTCACCGTCGTCAGCAGGGTTCCGCCGCGCTCGTAGGACTGTCTGCCGAACAACGCGACGGTGACCGGCGTGTTCCAGGCGCGCGCGCAGGCCCAGCCATCGACGATCCAATCGGTCCCCTGCGGGCGGATGTCGTCGACATAACCCATCAGCGGATAGGTCTGGCGCGCGACCAGCTTGAGATTCCTGACGCTCAAACCCAGATGCGCGTAAGTGTCCGAACCCGTGGGTACATAAGCCTCGGGATTGAACACCAGGGTCGAGACGTAGTAGTCCTCGGGACGGTACGACAGCAGCGGTTTGTTGTTGGCGCCGAGAAATTCGTTGGACTTCTTGAGCACTTCGCGAAAGCCCGCGGCGTTCATGGTCAGCTTGTACGGGTAGTAGTCCGGCGAAGGGCTCTGTCGCATCGCCGTCGTGGTCTGATCGGACAGATTCAACGTGGGGACGTGGCCCAGCGGCAGGTTGACGATGAGGCAGCCCGAGTCGGGATCGTTCATGACCTTGAACTCGGCCTGGTCGATCCGCGGATCGAACGCGGCGGCGCCGAGGCAGATGGTGCGCTGATGGCCGCTGGTGGCCTCGTTGATAAGCAGGTAACCCAGGACGTTGAGCTGTCCCTTGTTCACCGTGTCGCGGTCGGCGGTCTTCACCTTGAGGTCGAACGACAGCTCGATTTCGTCCTGGTAGGAATGGCGAAACGGGTAGTGCCATTGGCTGAAGTCGTACTGCAGGACCGAGGTGGCCTTGCAGAATTCGTTGTGGATCGGGAAATCCGGCGAATGGATGTTCATGCCGATTTCGCCGCCCTTGACCTGAAAGCCGCTGGAACCCGGCCAGGACGCGTCGGTGGCGGTCTGGTGCGACGCGTAAGGCGCATCGACTTGCAGGCCCGTCCATGGCGCGAAGTGAGTCGGAGACGATGCGGCATGCAGACGCGCGGCTTCGTCGTCGGCCCACAGCACCATGTTCATCTGATCCTGCGGGATCGAAGTGACCTTTCGGCCGCCGGCCATTTCGTAATACGACAACTGCCCGCTCACCGAAGGGCCGTTGCAGGGACCGGTCTTGTCGTGCGTGCCGATGTACAGGTTCGAATTGACCGAACTCAGGATCGGTTGCTCGATCAGGGTGATTTCCCGGTAGGACAGGCTGCCGCCGACCAGGCCATCGCCATGGGCGCTGGAACCGTAGCTCAGGGCGGCGCAGCCGGTGAGCGCTAGAACGGTGTAGTGATTCGTGCGGAGCATGGGACTTCCTTATCGCATTGAGATCGACGACGGCGAGGGCCGTATTGTCCCATGGTGCCGCCATGCCGTCCGCGTCGCTGCGACGCACTCAACGGGCATGCGTGTCGAGTCGCAACGGCTTTAGTGACGAAAGAGTGCCAACTGCAATGGCTGAAATCAGGTGGAAGGCAAATCGCTCGCGATCCTCGTTCGAGGATATGCGGCCTTTCGCCATGAGCCCGCGGCCGTGCCAATCGATTCTCACCATGCAGGCGTATCGCGAGCACTTGATGACGATAGTCATGAGGAGACGTTCCGCGAGTCGGCTAGGATGCTGCTGGACGGTCCGCATATCGCGGCGGAGCGGCGGGGCCCGGCCTCCCGTTATCGCCACCGTTGCGCTCACAGGCCTTGTCTCGGAATCGTACCCCGCATGCTCGCATCCCTCATCGTCGCCAACCCAAGCCCCACCAGTCTGAGCCATGCGATGGCGCAGACCGCGCGGGACGTATTGAGCGAGCACGGCTATCGCATCGCCTTCCACGACCTGTACGCCGAGCAGTTCAATCCGGTGCAACCCACCGGCGAAAGCGGCAATGTCGGGTCGGGCGATCCGCTGGTCGAACGGCACTGCGAGGAGTTGGCGCGCGCCGAGTTGATCGTGATCTTTCATCCGAACTGGTGGGGCCAGCCGCCGGCGATTCTCAAGGGCTGGATCGATCGGGTGTTGCGTCTGGATACGGCGTACGCGTATCCGCCCGGCGTGTCCTACGAGGGCGTGCCGGTGGGGTTGCTGAAGGCGCGGCATGCGCTGGTGTTCAATACCTCCAACACGCCGGCCGAGCGCGAAATGGCGGCGTTCGGCGATCCGCTCGAGGCGATCTGGGCGCGCTGCGTGTTCGGCTTGTGCGGTGTGGACAGCGTGATCCGGCGCATGTACGGCCCGGTATCCGGCAGCGACGCGGCGCAGCGCGCGCGGTGGCTGGACGAGGTCGGGGCGATCGTGGCCGCGGCGGCCCGTCGTGAGGCGACATAACGGCAAGCCGGATTGATCGCCGGCACGGCGCGGTTTTCATCCGGCGTGCCGGCTGCGGCGTTGCATCGATGCGGCGTCGCACGCCGCATCTGCACAAGCCTCGCCGCGAAGGATCAGCCGCCGGCTTTCGCCTCGCCCGGCTCCGCCAGCACATCGTCCTTGAACAAGGCCACATGCGGCTTGCCGTCGGCGCCGATCCAGCCGCGGTACATGCCCTCGGTATTGAACGGCAGAGCGAAACGGCCGTCGGCGCCGAGCACGATCGCGCCGCCGTCGCCGCCGGCTTTCGGGATGTCGCGGTTGATCACGCCTTCGCCGGCTTCGCGCGGGCTCTGGCCGGCGTATTGCATGCGCGCGCAGATCTCGTGCGCGGCGACCGCGCGGATGTAGAACTCGCCCCAGCCGGTGCCCGACACCGCGCACTGGGTGCTGGCGTAAGTGCCGGCGCCGATGATCGGCGCATCGCCGACGCGGCCGTAGCGTTTGTTGGTCATGCCGCCGGTCGAGGTGCCCGCGGCGAGATGGCCTTGCGCGTCGAGCGCGACCGCGCCGACCGTGCCGAAGTGCTTGGCGGTTTCCAGATTGGCGTGGGCCTGGCCGGCGGCTTCTTCCTTGAGCGCCTGCTGCAATTGCTGCCAGCGTTTTTCGGTGCGGAAATACGACGGGTCGACCAAGTCGATGTCGTTGTCCTTGGCGAAGGCTTCCGCGCCGTCGCCGACCATCATCACGTGCCTGGATTTTTCCATCACCGCGCGCGCGAGCAGGATCGGATTCTTGACCCGATGCACGCCCGCGACCGAACCGGCGCGCAGGCCGGCGCCGTCCATCACCGCCGCATCGAGTTCGTTCTTGCCGTCGTGGGTGAACACCGCGCCGCGGCCGGCGTTGAACATCGGCGCGTCCTCGAGCACGGTGATCGCGGCGGTGACCGCGTCGATCGCCGGCTTGCCCGCGGCCAGTTGCTTGTGCCCGGCGCGCAGCGCCTGTTCGAGCGCGGCGCGCGCATCTTTTTCGTCCTGCGCGCTCATGCCGGCGCGGACCACGCCGGCGCCGCCGTGGATCACCAGCACCGGTTGCGTTTTCGGCGCGGCGGCGGGAGCGGTGGGTTCGGCGGCCTGAGCCGCGGCGACCGAGGCGATCAGTGCGACCAGACAGGCATGACGCAAGACGTAGTTCATTCTCGGCTCCGGCTCGGTGGCGTGCGGTGGGTCGGCATCAGGCCGCGGGTTCGCGGCGGATCAGCTGCCCGGATTCGACATCATAAAGCTCGCGGAACGCGGGCCGCTCGACCTTGAAATCGCGCAGGCGCAGGCGGCTGCCGGTGCCCAGGCCGATCACCGGCACCTCGCGGATGCTCAGCGGCTGGCCCGGCGCATACACCTGCGCCGACCGACTCGGCCGCACCAGCCACACATGCCCGCCGTTGCCGCTGAACACCGTGCCATGGCCGCGCGCGTCGATGCACAGCGCGGTGTACTCGTCCACGCCCAGGCCGACCAGGTCGTCGCGCGCGTGTTCGCTCGACAGGCGCGCGACGAACGCGATCAATCGCCCGAGCCGTTCGCGCTTGCCGAAGTGGCTGTCGGTGATGACGCGCTGCAGGTACGGCATGTGCAGGAAATCGTCGACCAAGGTCAGTTGCGGGCCGGTCGGATCGCGCAAGGCGTCTTGCGAGACCAGGCTGCCGCCGTCCATCGCGCCGTACGAATAGCCGCCGAGGATCGCCAGGCCGGCGCTGGTGCCGCCGATCGGTTTGCCGGCGCGGATGTGCGCATCGAGCGCGCGCGCGAGCGGCGTGCCTTTCCAGAAGCGCACGTACTTGGACTGATCGCCGCCGGCGAGGAAGATGCCGTCGGCCGCGCGCACGATCGCCAGCACTTGCGGATCGCTGGCGGCGCGGCGGTCGTCGAACACCAGGGTCTGCGCGGAGGTGATGCCGCCGATGTCGTGGAAGAATTCGGTCTGCGCCTCAACCGAACCGGAGGCGCGCAGGATCACGATGCGGCCGTGGCCGGCGCGCTGAATCATCCATTCGAACGCCTCGCGCGGCCAGTCGCCGCCGCCGACCAGCATCATCCCGGCCTGGGTCGGGGCCGGTCGCGGCGCGGCCAGATCGCCGATCTGGTAATAGCGATAGCCTTCGCGCTGCGCAGTCTCTTCAGGTGTCGCGGGTGTTGCGTCCTGCGCATGCACGGCCGAGCCGATGCCGGCCAGCGATGCGAACAGCAATACCTTCGCCATCACGTGTTTCCACACGGCATGCCGCAAACGCGGCCCCGCCGATCGCGCGATCGCCGCCGGTGCTGACGGCGACGGTTTGGGTCCTTTCGACGAACTGCGCATCGCTCGGCCTCGGCAGGGGATCGGTGTTGATGACGAACCAGGCCGCGGCATCCCCCATCGCCTCGCTCGTCGTCGTCGCGATCGCGAGCGGCGTGGTCACGCGGCCGGCGGTCGGCTAATGTCGGCGCAATGGACACCGCTCTCGACGCCTGGTTCGCCGACGAAATCCTGGTGCATGAAGCCGCGCTGGTGCATTACCTGCGCCGGGTCTGGGCGCATATCGACGACGTCCACGACCTGCGCCAGGAGATCTACGTGCGCGTCTACGAGGCCGCCGCACGGGCGCGGCCGCACCAGCCCAAGTCGTTCCTGTTCGCGACCGCGCGCCATCTGATGACCGACCGGCTGCGCCGCGGCCGGGTGGTGTCGATCGAGCCGGTGGGTGATTTCGAGTCCTTGAACGTCTTGGTAGATGAGGTGACGCCCGAACGCCGGCTCGGCGCGCGGCAGAACCTCAGACGCCTCGCCGACGCGTTCGACCTGCTGCCCGACCGTTGCCGGGAAGTGGTCTGGCTGCGCCGGGTCGAGGAGCTGCCGCAGAAGGAGGTGGCCGCGCGCATGGGCATCACCGAGAAGACCGTGGAAAAACAGGTCGCCAAGGGGATGCGTCTGCTGGCGGAGCACTACTACGGCGCAACGCAGGCGTCCGCCGACGCTGCGCGGGACGCCGACAGGAATCGCGAACATGGCAGGAAGCAGACAGATTGAACGCGACGCCGCCGCCTGGCTCGCCAGGCGCGACGGCGGCGACTGGTCGCCCGGCGATCAGGCGGAGTTCGATGCCTGGATCGCGCAATCGACCGCGCACCGGGTCGCGTGGCTGCGCTTGCAGGCGGCGTGGAATCAGAGCGACCGGCTGAAGGCCTTGGCCGCGGGCGTGGCGGCGGGGGACGTGCCGGCGCGCGGCGCCTGGTCGGCATCGCCGTATGCGCCGCGCGGTGAGGCTCGGGCGAATCTTCAGGACGGTCCCGCCGCTGCGGAACAGCCCGATCGCGATGAAGACGCGAATGAAGTCGCCGCAGCGCAGCAGAACGCGCCGTATACGACAGTTATAGCGACCGCATCGCCGAGAGAACCGACGTTCACGCCACGCGCCACCCCGCGCCGTCCGCGCACCGCGCGCTACGCCGCGGCGGCCGCGATCGCGGTGATAGCGGTGTCGTTGCTATGGGGCTGGCAGCGCTACGGCGTGATCGAACACCGCTCCTACCGCACCGCGATCGGCGCGCTCGACACGATCGGCCTCGCCGACGGTTCGCGCGCCACCCTCAGCAGCGACAGCCGCATCGACGTGGCGCTGTCGCGCGCGCGGCGCGACGTGGCGCTGGAACACGGCGAAGCCTTCTTCGACGTGGCCAAGGACCCGGGCCGGCCGTTCGCGGTCGATGCCGGCGCGCGCCGGGTGATCGCGGTCGGCACGCGCTTCTCGGTGCGTCGCGACGGCGCCGACCTGCGCGTGGTGGTGACCGAAGGCACGGTGCGGCTTGAATCCGAACCGGTCGACGGCCGCGCCCAGCCGAGCACGCTGTTGCCGGCCGGCAGCATCGCCCTGGCCGGCGCCAACGGCGTGCTGGTGCGCAGCGGCTCGATCGAGGACGCCGAACGTTACGTCGACTGGCGCAACGGCTATCTGGTGTTCCGCGACACCGCCTTGAGCGCGGCGGTGGCCGAGTTCAACCGCTACAACACCCGTCGCCTGGTGATCGGCGATGCCGCGGTCGGCGAGTTGCGGGTCGGCGGCAACTTCCGCTGGTCCAACGCCGAGGTGTTCGTCGGCCTGCTCGAACAGGCCATGCCGGTGCGCGCCGAGCGCCTGCCCGATCGGATCGTGCTGCACAGCCGCTGAGGCGGTCCCGCCTCGCATGCGCCGCGCTTGGGGGCGCCGTGCACGCGCGGCGTGCGGGATTTTTCCGACTCGTTCGTCTGATAACACAACGGCGCCGCATGTGCGCCGATGGGGAGGGGAACCCGATGGTGCGTCGTCTGCGCGTGTTGCTGTTGAGTCTGGCCTGTACCGCCGCGCTGTCGGCGCAGGCGCAAGTCGCCGCGGGGGCGGTCGACATTCCGGCCGGCGATCTGGTCGCGGCGCTGGATGCGCTGGCGCGGCAATCGGGGGTGCAGTTCGTGTACCGCGCCGATCAGCTCAAGGGCTTGCGCACCGCGGGCGTGCGCGGCGCGATGCCGGCCGCCGATGCGCTCGACCGGCTGCTGCGCGGCAGCGGCTACGTCGCGCGCCGCGATGCGTCGGGGGCGATGGTGATCGTGCAGGCGCCGCCGCCGAAGGCCGCGCCCGCGCCGCCGCGCCCGCCGCGCCCGCCGCGCGCGAGCGGCGGCGCCTCGGCCGAACCGGCGTCGGTGACCGAACTGGAAAGCATCCAGGTCACCGGTTCGCGCATTCCGCGCGCGCAGATCGAAGGCCCGGCGCCGATCACGGTGATGACCGCGCAGGAGATCAAGGCGAATGGTTTTACCAGCGTGCCCGATGTGCTGCGCGCGATGACCCAGAACGGCGGCGAGACCCAGAGCCAGCAATCGGCCAGCGGCGCGGACTTCTCGCCCGGCGCGCAGCAGGTCGACCTGCGCGGGCTCGGTCCCAATCACACCCTGGTGCTGGTCAACGGCCGCCGCATCGCCGACTTTCCGATGCCGTTCAAGGGCCGCAGCAATTTCACCGACATCTCCAACATTCCGCTGGGCATGGTCGAGCGGATCGAGATCCTGACCGGCAGCGCTTCGGCGATCTACGGCTCGGACGCGATCTCCGGCGTGGTCAACTTCATCCTCAAGAAACAGGCCGACGGCACCACCGTGGATTTCCGCATGGGCGACAGCACCCGCGGCGGCGGCGAGTCGTTCAACCTCAGCGTGTCCAGCGGCTACAGCAACGAACGCTTCAGCGCGATCTACGGTTTCGAACTGCAGGCGCAGAACCCGCTGTGGGCCTACGAGCGCGCGCGCCAGGATTCGACCCAGGACGCGCCGACCGAATCCACGCGCGCGGCGCGGCGCGCGTTTCTGCGCACCAACTTCGACGACGAATACCTCGATCCGGGCGCGGCCTGCGCCGGTCTGGCGCAACTCAATGGCGGCACGACCTATCGCGCCTCGCGCCCGGGCTGGGGCGCCGACGGCGAGGACGGCTATTACTGCGGCAGCGACGAATCGATCGGCTACGGCACCATGATCAGCGAACGTAAAGGCGTCAACGCCTTCGCCTCGCTGGGCTATCGCTTCGACAACGGCGGCGAGTGGTTCGCCGATCTGCAGATGGGTTATCACGAGCTGTCGATGTTCCGCGACGTGGGCAGCTGGAGTTATCAGGCGCCCGACGGCAACGAGGACGGCTATTTCTTCAATCAGGCCACCGATCAGGTCGAGTACTGGCAGCGTCAGTTTTCGCCCGAGGAAATGGGCGGCTTGGACGCCGGCACGATCCGCAATCGGCAGAAGACCCTGAGCCTCACGACCGGCTTCAAGGGCCGCTGGGGCGAGCGCTGGGATTGGGAAGCGGCGTTGAGCCATTCGCAGTACCAGTCCACGATCAGCTGGCCGCAGATCGTCGCGTCCAAGGCCAACGACCTGTTCCTCGGCCCGCAACTGGGCACCGACGACGACGGCCTGCCGATCTTCAACGCCGATCCGTCGCGTTTGTACCGCCCGCTGACCCGCGCCGAGTACGACGCGATCGCCGCGCGCACCGTGTACCAGCCCAAGTCGCGCACCGACACCGCGTCGCTGACCCTGACCAACACCGAGCTGTTCACCCTGCCGGCCGGCGCGGTCGGTTTCGCCGGCACCCTGGAAGTCGGCAATCAGCGCTACAACCTGCGCCCCGATCCGTTGGCGACGCAGTACTACTACTACAGCTGGCGCGATTCCGATGGCAAGGGCAGCCGCGACCGCTGGGCCGCGGCCGGCGAACTGCGCCTGCCGCTGTTCGACAAACTCAACCTCAGCGTCGCCGGCCGTTACGACCAATACCGCTACGACGGCCACGATATCGACAAGTTCACCTACAGCGCCGGCCTGGAATGGCGTCCGGTCGAATCGCTGCTGCTGCGCGGCTCCTACGGCACCGCGTTCCGCGCGCCGGACCTGCACTACGTGTTTTCCGGCGAAGGCAATCTGGAATCGTTCGGCGCCGACTACTACCGCTGCCGCACCGAGGAGCCCGATTCGGACCTGGGCGATTGCTCGTACTCCGACGAGAACCTGGTGGTGACCCGCCGCGGCAACCGCGAACTCGAACCCGAGACCAGCACCGCGTGGACCGCCGGCCTGGTCTGGTCGCCGATGGCGAACCTGGACTTCTCGATCGACTACTTCAACATCGAACTGCGCCAGCAGGTCCAGGACCTGCGCATCGACGGCATCCTGCAGGACGAAGCCAACTGCCGGCTGGGCCGGCGACCGGACGGCAGCACGGTCGACGCGGCCTCGCCGACCTGCGTCGACGCGCTCGCGCGCGTGAGCCGCAACGATGACGGCGAGCTGTACGGCATCTACATCAACCCGATTAACATCGCCCGCGAACGTACCAACGGCATCGACTTCAACGCGCGCTACCGCCTCGAAACGCGCTTCGGCAGTTTCCGCCTCAACGGCAACTACAGTTGGGTGCGCGAACACGAAAGCCAGCAGTACAGCGGCGATCCGGTCGAGGACCAGTTCGCGGTCAACAGCGGGTTCGACATCCCGCGCAGCAAGGCCAGCGTCAGCCTGAGCTGGGACAAGGACCGCTGGACCGCGACCTTGCACGGCGAACGCCTGGGCAAGCTGCCGACCTACGATTCCTACGAACAGTCCTACGATCCCGAAGACGGCGGCAGCCCGTGGGTCGGCGCGACCTATCGCTACAACGCCTCGCTGCAGTACCGCTTCACCGACCACGCCCAGTTGTCGTTGGCGGTGACCAACTTGTTCGACAAGCTGCCGCCGAAGGACGCGACCTACACCGGTTACCCGTACTACGACGTGTCCTGGTTCGACACGGTCGGCCGCCAGGTGTATCTGCAGTACACCCACAAATTCGGCGGTAGCGCGCTTTAGTTACCCGCTTCCCGCCGCAGGGATGGCGGCGGGAAGCTTTTTCTTGCGGGCAAGAGGGCGGTTGATCCTTGGAGCGAGCACATCGGAATCGCGACGGCCGATCCGTACGCCTGCATGCTCGTGCCGATTCCCGATTCCCGATTCCCGATTCCCGATTCCCGAAGCCTCACCCAGCCGTGCGCGCGACCACGAAGATCCGCCGGAACTCGAACCAGGTCGTGCCGTCGCCGCGCGGCGGATACGCGCGATCGAGCATCGGCGCCAGTTGCTCGCGAAAACGCCGCCAATCGGCGTCGTTCAGCGCCGACCGCACCGGACGCAGCGCGGTGCCGGTGATCCACTCCAGCACCGCGTTCGCACCGGACAGGCGCTGCACGTACGTGGTCTCCCACGCATCGACCAGGCAGTCCTCGCGGGCCAGCAATTCGGCGTACTGGCGCGGCCTGTCGACGGTATCGTCCTCGCGCAAACCGGCATCGGCCAGCTGCGGCGCCCAGGCCGCGCTCGCCGCGAGTTCGCGGGTGAGCGCATGCGACGGCGCGTCGAAATTGCCCGGCACCTGAATCGCGATCCAGGCGCCCGGCGGCAGCTCGCGCGCCCAGCGCCGCAGCAGCTCGCGATGCTCCGGCACCCATTGCAGCACGGCGTTGGAAATCAACACGTCGGTGTCGGCTTGCGGCGTCCATTCGCGCACGTCGAGCAACTGCGCGTCGATGCCCGCCGCGCGCGCCGCCGCGACCATCTCCGGCGAGTTATCGCTGGCCTCCAGCGTCGCTTGCGGCCAGCGCTGCGCGAGCGTGCGAGTGAGGTTGCCGGGCCCGCAGCCCAGATCGACCACCCGGCGCGGATGCTCGGCGCCGATGCGCCCGATCAGATCGAAGAACGGCCGGCCGCGCAGGTCGGCGAAGTCGAGGTATTTCTTGGGATCCCACATGGCGTCGTCCGTTCGTCGCGTCGTTGCGCACTATAAAACCGCCATGGAGAAGATCGCGCGAGGGAATGCGCCATGATTCGCAAAGCTCGCCGGCCGTCGCGGCAGTCGGCATGACCGGCGCCGAGCGAGCCGCTCGCAGCCGTTGCGATGCCCGGACCGGATAATCGCGGTGGCGATTCACGCTCGTTCGCGAGCCCGATGCGGCCCTGGCCGTCATCGCGTGCCCGGACGTCGACTTATTTCATCAAGGATGGCTCCATGTTCAAGCAATCGATTCTTTCCGCCGCGCTCACCGCCGCGTGCGTACTGTCGGCCGCGCCCGCTCCGGCGCGCGCCGCCGACCCCGGACACTTCATGGCCGTGCAGAACGGCACGCTGGTCATCGACGGACAACGCATCGCCTTGCCCTCGACCAACATGTTCGACCTGCTCTATCTGTACATCAACGATCCGGTACGCGGAAAGCAGAAGTTGTCGAACGCGCGCGGCAGCGGCTTCAAGGCCGTGCGCTATTTTTCCTCCGGCACCTACAGCGAATCGACCCAGCTGTTTCCCGCGGTCGAGCTGTGGGAAAACCCGGCCACCCGCGCGCAGTTCTACAGCGCCTACGACCGCATGGTCGCCGACGCGGCCGAGCTCGACGTCAAGCTGATTCCGGCGCTGGTGACCGGTTGGTCGGATCCGACCGAGGTCAACCGGCCCAGCGGCGCGGCCTGTCAGCACGCGCCGAACTCGTTGCCGTTGCTGCCCGGCAGCGACAACCGCGCCGCCATGAAGGCGTTCGCGCTGGCGCTGGTCACGCGCTACCGCGCGTCCGACACGGTGTTGTTCTGGGAACTGGGCAACGAGTTCAATCTCAACGCCAAGCATCGCAACAGCGCCGAGCTGTGCGTGACCCGCGAGGACATCGCCGGCTACATCGCCGAAATGGCCGCGGCGATCAAGGCCATCGATTCCAATCATCTGGTCGCCGCCGGCGTCGCCCAGGAAGGCGATGCCCTGATGCTCGCCGACCAGCCCGGCGCGTACAACGATGCGGGCGATTACTTCCGCCTGTATCACGACATTCCCAATGTCGACCTGTCGACCGTCCACATCTACGAGCAGTATTTCTATCCGGCGCCGACGGGCTCGGCGAACATGGCCGTGTTCCTGCAGTACTTCAAGGGCATCGCCGACAGCCTCGGACGGCCGCTGTGGGTCGGCGAATTCGGCGCGCCGTTCGACCAGGCCTGGTCGGACAACAACTTCCACGATGCGCCGATGTCGCTGTTGCTGGCCAAGCAATATCTCGGCATCGATCTGGCCACGGCCTGGAACTGGGAATCGCGCGAGTACGGCTCACCGAGCTTCCATCCGGAAATGGTCCGCTTCAGCCTGGATCCGGACGAGGACGGCGATGCGATCGCGGCGCTGACCTATCCGCAGGCGCGCATGGGCGGCAATCGGCCGGGCGTGGCGTGGACGCCGATGAGCGGCGACGTCGACGGCGACGGTCGCAGCGATCTGCTCGCGGCGGCCGATCGTGGCCTGTGGCAGGTGTCGCTGATGGGCGCGCAGCCGGCGGTGCCGGGGCAGTGGACATCCAAGTTCGCCGACAACGCGCTCGATCCGGCCGGTGCGCCGTTCCAGCGGCTGGCCGGCGACTGGGACGGCGACGGTAAGGCCGATATCGGCGCCAAGGCGCGCGACGGCCGCTGGTTCGTGGCGTTCTCCGACGGCAAGCGTTACGTCGGCGGCGCGCAATGGCTCAGCGGTTTCGGCAACGACTCGGCCGATCCGGCCGGCGCGCCGTTCGTGGCCATCAGCGGCGACTGGAACGGCGACGGCACAAGCGACATCGGCATGAAGGCGCGCGACGGCCGCTGGTACACGGCGATCAGCAACGGCGCCGGCTTCGCCAGCCCGAGTCTGGCGCTGTCGAGCTTCGTCAACGAGAACCTGGACCCGGGCGGCGGCGGTTACACCTTGCTCACCGGCGACTGGAACGGTGACGGCAAGACCGACATCGGCGCGAAGAGCCGCGACGGCCGCTGGTTCGTGGCGCGATCCAACGGCACGGGCTTCGTCGATATCGCCCACTGGCTGAGCAATTTCGGCAGCGACATCGCCGATCCGGCCGGCGCGCCGTACCAGGCGATCAACGGCGACTGGAACGGCGACGGCAGGACCGACATCGGCCTGAAGGCGCGCGACGGCCGCTGGTTCACCGCGTTGAGCAACGGCAGCGGCTTCATCAACGGGAGTCTGGCTCTGTCGGGCTTCGGCGATGAAAATCTGGATCCGAACAACGGCGGATTCACCGCGCTGAGTGGCGACTGGAACGGCGACGGCAAGACCGATATCGGCATCAAGAGCGGCGATGGCCGCTGGTTCGTCGCTTACTCCAACGGCGCGGGCTTTACCGCGCCGGCGTTGTGGCACTGAGCGATCGTGTAACCCGCCCGCGGCCGCCGTGGAGGCGGTCGCGGGTATCGGTCACACTGGTGTGAGCCGCGCAAGGGCCGGCGATGCTCCACGCGGAGAACTTTCATGACCACGCAGATCGGATTCATCGGCCTGGGCGTCATGGGCCAACCCATGGCCCTCAACCTCGCCCGCGCCGGCATGGCGCCGGTGGTGTGGAACCGGTCCGCCGCGGCGTTGGCGGCGTTGGCCGAGGCCGGCGCGCGCGTGGCCGACAGTCCGGCGCAGGTGTTCGAACAGGCGCGGGTGGTGATCGTGATGCTCGCCGACGAGGCCGCGATCGATACGGTGCTCGGCCGCGGAACGCCGCGCTTCGCGACCCAGCTGCGCGATCGCATCCTCGTTCACATGGGCACGACCTCGTCCGAGTATTCGCGAGCGCTGCAAGCCGATATCCGCGCGGCCGGCGGTGGCTATGTCGAAGCGCCGGTGTCGGGATCGCGGGTGCCGGCCGAGGCCGGCCAACTGGTGGCGATGCTCGCCGGCGACGAAGCCACGGTGCAACGGGTGCGGCCCTTGCTCGCGCCGATGTGCAGCCAGAGTTTCGTCTGCGGCGCGGTGCCCAATGCGCTGCTGATGAAGCTGTCGGTGAATCTGTTCCTGATCACGATGGTCACCGGGCTGGCCGAGTCGGTGCATTTCGCCCAGCGTCAGGGCCTGGATCTGCGGCAGTTGCAGGCGATCCTCGATGCCGGGCCGATGGCCAGCGCGGTGTCGAAGATCAAGCTGGCCAAGCTGGTCGACGGCGACTACTCGGTGCAGGCGTCGATCGCCGACGTGTTGAAGAACAATCGCTTGATCGCGCAGGCCGCGCGCGATGCGGGCATCGCCTCGCCCTTGCTCGACGTGTGCCATGCCCTGTTCGGCGAAACCCTCGCGCGGGGCCACGGCGCCGCCGACATGGCCGCGGTGGTGCATGCGATCCAGGCGTGTGGTTCGGACTGAGTCCGCTCAGCCGCGTGGCCGGTCGAGCAAGGCGACGAGTTTCTTCGGCGCCAGCACGCAATAACTCTCGACGATCAAGTCCGCGACCTCATCCCAATCGGTGTGCGCGTCGATCGCGACGCCGACGATGTCGGCGAACCACGGCGGCTTGAAGAACGGCGCGCGGGCGAACTTCGGCGCCGCCCGCCGCGCGAGCGGCAAACGAAACGTCAGCACCGTCAGCGGCCCGTCGCTGCCGGCCGCGTGCGCGTACGCCGGCGGCCAGCCGCGGTCGATCATCACCGCGTGGGCGAAATTTTTCTTGCCGATCATCCAGCGCACGCCGGTCCATGCGGATTCTTCGTGCACCTCCGGCAGGCCGAGGCAGATGGCGTTGAGTCTGGCGAGGATTTCGCTAGGAACGCTGGCGTGTCCGCTCATCGGAAGGCTCGCGGCTGAGTTGATGGTTGTTGCGTGTGACTGCTTTCAACGTGACGAACTTGCGCATTCTGACTGCATGACGCGATCGGCGCCGTCGATGAGCGCGAAATCCACTGCAGAAAAAATCACATCTATTGCCCATTAACTTTAACCCCGAAGATCGGATTTGTTCCCAGAGCAAGGACGCCGCGCAAGGCCGTCCATCGGACGCGAGAGGGAACACATGACGACTTTGATTTCGGGCAGCGGCTTGGGCGTGTTCAACAGTTCCTTCACCCAGGTGGGGCGAGGACTGGGCAGCGACACCAGGGCGGCTACCGGACGCCACGGCCAATACGTCAACGTGGCCACCGGCAACCTGATCGTGCAGGGCCAGGACGAACAGTTGTTCGGCAACGGCTTTCTCGCCAGCCAGATGCGCACCTACAACAGCCGCGGGCTGTTCGGCGAGTTCGGTTCCGACGGCTGGAACGGCGGTTTCGAAACGCGCGCGGGCCTGCGCCTGCTCAACGTTCTCAACACCCGCGGCAGCCAGGTGCAGCAATTGCTCGGCGACGGCTCGATGGTCTATTACGACTACGACGAAGCCAGCGGCGATTACATCAGCACGGTCGGCGACGGCGCGCACGACCGATTTCGCTACATCCCGCAGCAAACCGGCCAGCCGGCGCGCTGGCAATGGACCGACGGCAATCAGACCCGGCGCGAGCAGTATTTCCCGGGCACCCTGCTCGGCATCGGCCTGCTCGACGGCCGTTTGTCGAAAACCACCGACCTCAAGACCGGCGCCGAATACAGCTTCCTTTACGACGACCAGGGCCGGCTGCAGCGCATCGACGGCAGCAACGGCGATGCGCTGGTGTTCGAATACGACCGCTTCGGCTCGCGCCTGCTTGGCCTGTCGACCGTCGAAGGCGGGGTCGCCCGTTCGCAGATCCGCTACGGCTACGACAATCAGGGCCGGCTGACCCGGGTCGAGAGCGACCTGACCCCGGGCGACTGGAGCGACAACGCCGGCAATCCCGGCCGCAGCTTCTTCACCACCTACAGTTACGAGCAAAGCAGCCAGCGGCTGGCCCGCATCGTCCACAGCGACGGCACCGAGTCGAGCTACACCTATTACACCAGCGGCGCCGCCAGCGGCCGCGTGCGCACGGTCAGCAGCGGCCGCGCCGCCGACGGTTCGCTGCAGACGCTGACCTTCAGCTACGACCTGCAGGACGACCACCGCCGCACCGACGTCAGCGACGCCAGCGGCCGCACCTGGACCTACGGCTACGACGTCGCGGGACAATTGATCCAAGTGCAGGCGCCCGCGATCGACGGCCTGCGCGATGTCACCGACTACCAATACGACGCGGCCGGCAACGTCACCCGGGTCAGCACCCAGCGCGGCGGGCAGGTGCTCAGCCGCAGCGACTTCAGCTACGACGCCAACGGCAATCTGCTGTGGCAGTGGGATCAGGTCGATCCCGCGCAAGGCGGCGCCGCGCGCGCGGTGCAGCGCACCTATACCGCCGCCAATCAGCTGGCCAGCGAGACCGTATTTACCGGCCTGGATGCCGACGGCGTCGGCACCGCGCAGGCGCCAGGCGGCGGGTTGACCACGCGCTTCGTGTACGACGCGAGCAATCGCCTGCGCTATGCGATCGATGCGACCGGCGCGGTCGAAGAACGCACCTACCACGCCAGCGGCAACGGCAGCGGGCAGGTCGCCAGCACCCGTCGCTATCTCGGCGCGGCCTACGTCGCCGCCGACGCCAGCCTGGCCGCGCTCGACGCGTGGGCGACCACGGCCCAGCGCGCGCAAAGCGTGCTGGTCGAATCGCACTACGACGTCGCCGGCCGGCTGTCGCGCACGCTGGCCTACGCGCAGCTCGACGCGAACGGCGCCGGCATCGTCGACGACGCGGCCGAATTGATCGACTACGTCTACGACGCACAGGGCCTGCTGCGCCAGAAGATCGTCCAGCGCAGCGCCACCGCGGCCGCCAACGACGGCCGCGACAGCGTCGAAACCACCGCCTACGGCTACGACGGCATCGGCCGCATGCTCTCGGAAACGGTCAGCGAGCGCATCGGCAACGGCGCGGTGCGGGTCGTGCGCACCACCGCGTGGGTGCATCAGGACAACGGCAACACCCTGCGCACCACGCTCGAGGGCGGGCCGGCCGGCGATGGCGTGAGCGCCAACGATCAACTGCGTACCGAACTGCGCAACGCGTCGGGCCAGCTGATCGCGACGACCGTGTCGGCGGTGTCCGGCGGCGACACCCGCACCAGCCGCAACTATTACGACGGCACCGGTCGTCTGCGCGCCAGCGAGGATGCGTCGGGCGCGCGCGTGTACTTCTTCTACGACGCCGAAGGCGCGCTGGCCGGCGAGGTCGACGTGCAGGGCACGGTCACCGAGTATGTCCGCGACGGCCTGGGCCGGGTGGTGCGCACCACCGTGCACGAGCAACGCGTCGACACCTCGTCGTGGCTGGTCAACGGCGCGGTGGTGCCGGCCGATTTCGCCGCCGTTCGTCCCGCCGCCGGTGCGAACGATCGCAGCGTGCTCGCGAGCTACGACGCGCTCGGCCGCCTGCTCAGCCAGACCGACGCCGAAGGCACGGTCACCCGCCACGTCTACGACGGCGCCAACCGCCTGATCGAAACCCGCGTCCAGGCCGCCGGCAACGATGCGCCCGAACGCGTGCAGCGTTATCTGCGCGATGCGCTCGGACGCGAGGTCGGCCGGCTCGATGCCGAAGGCTTCCTGGTCGAGACCCGCTACGACCGCGCCGGCCGCGTCGAGGCGACCATTGCCTATGCCGCGGCCACGCCCGAGGCCGCGCGCGCGGCCGGCGATCTGGCCGCGTTGCGTCCGCTCGCTCACGCCGGCGATCAGCTCACCCGCTATTTCCACGACGGCCGCGGCAACCGCATCGGCGTGCTCGATGCCGAGGGCGCGCTGACCGAAGCGGTGTTCGACGAAGCGCGCAACGAACGCGCGGTGCGCGTTTACCACCAGCGCATCGCGAGCCCGGCCGGCAACGAGAGCTTCGCCCAGTTGCGCGCCCAGGTGCAGGCCGGCGGCGCGCGCGAAACCCGGCGCCAGTTCGACGCGCTCGGCCAGTTGCGCACCGAGCTCGACCCCGAAGGCACGCTCAGCCGCTACAGCTACGACGCCCAGGGCCGCCTGCTCAAGACCGAGCGCGCGGCCGGCACCAGCGAAGTGCGCGAGGGCCATCGCCGCTACGACGTGTTCGGCAATCTGATCGGCGAACTCGACGGCGAAGGCGCCACCCATCTGCTGCCGGGCATGAGCGAGGCGCAGCTCGATGCGATCTACGCCCAGTACGGCGTGCGGCATAGTTACGACGTGCTCGGGCGGCGCACCGAAAGCGTCGACGCCGAAGGCAACAAGACCTGGTACTTCTACGACGTCGCCGGCCGTCCGACCTTCACCGTCCACGGCGTGCAGGATGCTTCCGGCGTTCGCAACGGCGCCGGCGAAGTCAGCGAGACCCGTTACACCACCTTCGGCCAGGTCGGCGAAACCATCGCCTACACCGGCCGCATCGTCATCGGCGCGCCGTACGACCGCGCCCGCGTCGACGACGCGGTGCGCGCGCTGCAATTCGTCGCCGCGCAGGACAGCCGCCATCGCTTCGTCTACGACCGCCGCGGCCAATTGACCGAACACACCGACGCCGAGGGCGCGGTCGTCCACAACCGCTACAACGGGTTCGGCGAACTGGCCACGCAATGGCGCGACCTCGGCGCCGGCCGCGAAGCGGAAACGCGTTACGCCTACGACCGCCGCGGTCAATGGCTGAGCCAGACCGAGCAGTCGGTCGGCGCCGCGGCCGATGGCAGCCTGCGCAGCGTCAACCGCAGCTTCGACGCATTCGGCCGGGTCGCCACCGCCACCGATGCGCGCGGGCACAGCGTGGAGTACGGCTACGACCGCCTGGGCCGGCAGATCAGCCAGCGTCAGAGCGTGTCCGGCCGCGAGGAAATGGCTGCGACCGCCTACGACGTCCACGGCCGCGTCCTCACCCAGACCGATGCGCTGGGCCGGGTCACCCGTTACGCCTACGACGAAGCGACGCGCAGCGCCACGGTCACCACGCCCGAAGGCATATCGACCACCTCGATCCGCAACCGTTTCGGCGAGACCGTGCGCGTCGTCGACGGCCTCGGCCGCGCGACCACGTTCGATTACGACCGCGACGGTCTGCTGCTCAAGACCACCGATGCCTTGAACGGCGAAAACCGGCAACAGTTCGACGCGCGCGGCCTGATGATCCGCAGCGTCGACGCGGCCGGGCGCGTGGTCCGGTTCGTCTACGACGCGCGCGGCCGCGCGATCGAACGCACCGAGGATCCCGACGGTCTCGCGCTGACCCAGCGCACCGTGTACGACGGCCAGGGGCGCAGTGTGTCGGTGACCGACGCGGCGGGCGTGCGCGGCACGATGAGCTACGACCGTCAGGGGCGCCTGATCGAACAGGTGCACGACGCCGACGGCCTGGCCCTGCGCACCACCTATGCCTGGAACACCCGCGGCCAGCAGGTGCGCGTCACCACCGGCGCGGGCAACGCCGAAGCGCGTACGATTGAATACGGCTACGACGCCCTCGGGCGCCGGGTGCGCGAAACGATCGCGCCGGGCGTGCTCGACCTCACCACCACCTATACCTACGACAGCAACGACAACCTGGTCGCGCGCACCGACGCCGCCGGCCGCGTCACCCGCTACACCTACGACGAAGCCGATCGCCAGCGCTTCGCGATCGACGGCGAAGGCGGCGTAACGGAAACCGCGTACGACGCCAATGGCCGAGTGGTGGCGGTGCGCGCCTACGCCAATGTCATCGACCTGAGCGGCTTGCCGCTGGCGATCGACAGCGCGCAGGTCCAGGCTCGTCTGCGCGCCGACGACGCGCGCGACGTGCAGGACTACCGCGTTTACGACCGCGACGGCCGCGCGCGCCTGCGTATCGACGGCGCCGGCGCGGTCGCCGAGACCGTGTACGACGCCGCCAACCAGGCCACCGCCGTCACCCGCTATGCCAACGCCAAGGCGCTCGATCCCGGCCTGCGCGCGCAGCTGTGGGCCGGCACCGCCGATATCGGCGGCCTGCTGGTCGGGGTCGCCGCCGATCCGGCGCGCGACCAGAGCAGCTACAGCGTGCGCGACGCGTTGGGCCGCGAACGCCTGAGCATCGACGCCACCGGCGCGGTCACCGAGACCGTTTACGATCCGGTCGGGCGCGTGCTGCGCAGCGTGCATTACGCCAATGCCTGGCCGCTCGACGACGGGCGCCGCGCGCAACTGCGCGCCGGCACGCTCGACGCCAACGCCGTGTTGGGCTCGCTGGCGGCCGATCCGGCGCGCGATCGCAGCGTCGTGCTGGTCTACGATCGCGTCGGCCGCTTGCGCTACACCGTCACCCGCACCGATACCGATCGCGCCGTGGTCAGCGAAAGCCGCTTCGACGCGGTCGGCCGGGTGATCGCGCAGATCCAGTACGGCGTCACCATCGGCTTCAATCCGGCCGCGAACGAGGCCGACGTGGCCGGCGCGCTGAGCGCCGCGCTCGCCGCCGATCCGGGCAGGCAGCGCAGCACGCATACGGTGTACGACGCCGCCGGTCGCACGCGCTTCGTCGTCGACGCGGTCGGCGCGGTGAGCGAAATGCGTTACGACGCGACCGGTCTGGTCGTGCAGAGCGTGCGCTACCAGCAGGCGCGCGCGTTCGACGGCGCCGGCCTGGCCGGTTGGGTCGCTTGGGCGCAGGCCCAGCCCGCCGGCGAACAGCGCATCAGCACCAGCTTGCACGACGCCGCCGGCCGAGTCAGCGTGCGCACCGACGCGCTCAATCACAGCGAGACGATCACCTACGACGGCAGCGGCCAGGTACTCAGCGTCACCAATCGCGACGGCCACCGCTGGACCTACGAGTACGACGCCGCCGGCCGCAAGCGCACCGAGATCAGCCCGCCGGTCGCGGTGGCGCAGGCCGACGCCGCCGGCAACGTCGGCGTGGTGATGCGTTCGGTGATCGCGCGCATCGCCTACGACGGCCAGGGCAACGTCATCGCCCGCACCGACAACGCCGACACCGCGCAGGCGCGCACCACCGTCTACGTCTACGACAACCGCGGCCATCAGGTCCGCACCGTGTTTCCCGATGCCGGCCGCATCGATCCGGCCAGCGGCGAACTGGTGGCCAGCGGCCGCGCGCCGAGCATCGAGGTGGTCTACGACACGCTCGGCCGCGCCGTGGTCCAGCGCGATGTGCGCGGCCACTACAGCTACAAGACCTACGACCCGCTCGGCCGCCTCGCCGCCGAGGTCGATCAGGAAGGCTACGTCACCGCCTACACCTACGATGCGCTGGGCGAACAGACCGGGCTGACCCGCTATGCCCATCCGATCGGCGCCGGCCTGCTCGGCGCGGGACAGCCGATCGACCGCGCGCAACTGCTCGGCGCCCTGATCGCCAGCGACCGCGACCGCAGCCTGAGCACCAGCTACGACCAGCGCGGCCACAAGACCAGCGTGGTGCAAAGCGTGGTCAGCGTGCTCAACGCCGACGGCAGCGTGGTGGCGATGGCGCCGACCAAGCGTTTCGTCTACGACGCTTACGGCGATCTGGTCAAGGAATCCGAACAGCTCGACGCGACCCGCTGGGCCGATACCTATCGTTACTACGACGCGCTCGGCCGGCTCACGCTCAGCGTCGATCCGGAAGGCTATGTCAGCGCGTCGCGCTACAACACCACCGGCGAAGTGATCGAATCCATCGAGTACGCGCGGGCCGTCGATACCGCCGCGCTCGGCACCGCCCAACCGCCGGCGCTGCCGGCCGCGGGCGACGCGACCGTTGGCTACGACCGCAGCACCCGTCGCGGCTACGATGCGCTGGGCCGCAAGATCAGCGAGACCGTCACCCGTCACACCCACGACGGCAACGGCGTCAGCGGCGTGCGCGACGTCGTCACCACGATCGGCTACGACGGCGAAGGCCATGCCGTGACCGTCGATGTCGACGGCCAGACCACCGCCACCGCGTTCGATGCGCTCGGCCGCAGCGTGTCGGTGCTCGAAGCCGAGCGCGATGCGGTCCGCGCCGACGCCTTCGATCGACTGCGCACTATCGGCGTCGATCTCGGCAGCGCCAGTCTGACCGAGCGGGTGTCGCCGTACAGCACGATGGTCTACGACGCCTTCGGCAACCTCGTGCAACTGCGCCGTTACGCCAACGGCTGGCGCAGCGGCGAGGCCGCGCCGCAGGCCGCCGGCAACGACACCTTGCACACCACCCGCTACGACCTGCAGGGCCGCGCGGTGTGGGAGCGCGATTCGGCGGGCACCGTCTACACCAAGCAATACGACGAAGCCGACAACCTGATCGAGGTCCGCTCGCGCCTGGACGGCAACCAGGGACGCAGCGCGGTGATCGTGGTCACCACGTCCTACGACCGCAGCGGGCGGCAGACGGTCGCGCTGACCACGCGCGAGCTGTACCAGGACGGCCAGTTCGCCGGCATCGCGCGCGACGCCGCCTCGCAGGTGCGTTACAACGCGTTCGGCGAAATCGTCGCCAAGGACAGCCGCACCGATACCGCGCTGGCGACCGAGCAATTCGCCGCGCAGTATCTCTACGATGCCGCCGGCCGGGTCGTCGCCAGCAACGCCGAAGGCGGGCAGTGGCGGCGATACGGCTACAACGCCGCCGATCATCTGCAGACCACCACGCAGGCCGTGCGCGTGGGCGGCGCCGACGGCGCGGTGGTCGACGCGGTGACCACTCAGGTCACCGACCGACTGGGCCGGGTGACCGAACAGACCCAGCCGGCGTTCGGCGACGATCTCGCTCAGCGTCCGCGTTGGAGCCAGCGTCTGGACCGCTGGGGCAACGCGCTCGAAAGCGTCGATACCCGCGGCGGCATCACCGTCAGCGTCTACAACGAAGCCAACCAGTTGGTTCGGCAGACCCGGCCGGACGTCGTGGTCGTGCATCGCGACGGCAGCCAGCGCGTCGAGCGTCCCGAAAATGCCTGGTTCTACGACGCGCTCGGCCGCCTGCTCGGCATCCGCGACGCCAACGGCTACCTGCGTCAACAGAGCTACGACGCCGCCGGTCGCCTGCTCGCCAGCCGCGACGCCACCGGGCAAGTCACCCGCATGGCCTACGACGCGCTCGGCCAGCAGGTGCTGACCCAGGATCCGCTGGGCCATCTGACTTTCCGCCTGTTCGACGCGGCCGGCCGCATCGCCGGGCAGGGCGACTATCTGGTCAACAGCGAAGGCAGCGCGCGCGACTGGCAGCTGCGCGAGGTCTATCGCCTCAATCAGCGCGGCGACCGCATCGCGGTGACCGACATCACCGGCCAATCGGCGCTGTACGACTACGACAGCCGCGGCCTGGTCGTGCGCAGCCGCAGCAATGCCGGCGTGACCGTGAGTTACGGCTTCGACGCCAACGGCAGGAAGATCCGCGAGACCAATGCGCTGTCGGATCCGTCGCTGATCGGCGGCGCCGGCGGGCGCCGCACCCGCGCCGACGAAGAAGGCGAGGTCGTCTACCTCGACGAACAAACCTGGGACTACGACGACTTCGGCCGTCTGATCGACCACAACGACCTCAGCGGCGCCGACTACGGCTACGAGTACGATCCGCTCACCGGCCAGTTGCAGAGGCAGACCAGCCACTGGCGCGCGCAAACGCAGCAGGTCGCCGCATCCGGCGAAGGCCCGCGCGAAGGAATGACCTGGGAGGAATGGCGGCGCTGGCGCGAAGGCCAGCAAGCGCCCTCGCTGGAACTGCCGCCGATCGTGGTCGGCTCGGGTACGCGCGAAACGGTCTACTACGCCAACGGCCAGGTGAAGGAACTGCGCGAAGGCGACAACTGGTTCCGCTACACCTACGACGCCGCCGGCAACCGCACCAGCGAAGAATCCTTCACCCGCGACGGCGCCGGCCTGCGCATCCACTTGCTGGTCCGTGCCGAGTACGACGCACACAACCGTGTCGCGCGGGTCACCCAGGACGAAGTCGGCAACAAGCGCCTGCTCGACGTGCGCTACGGCTACGACGCGGTCGGCAACCGGCGCAAGGTCGAAGCCGCCACCGACTATGGCGATCCGAATCTGGCGCAAATGGACGAAGGTGGCCTTTTCAACGGCGGCTTCGAACACGGCGACACCGCGTGGGAGAAGGAGAACGGCTGGAGCATCGTCAGCAACGACCCGGGCAAGGGTTACAAGGGCAGTGGGTTCAGCGCTCAGTTCAACCTGACCGGCGAAGGCGGGCGCATCACCTACAAGGAGCCGATCCCGGTCCGCGGCGGCGAGCGCGTCACCTTGAGCGCGGCGGTGCAGCAGGGCGCATCGGATTCGGGCAAGGCCGGCGGCGGTGTGTTCCTGTACTTTCTCGACGCCAACGGCGATCCGATCGCGGACAGCGTCGTGCGCGGCAACATGGTCACCGATGGCTCGGGCGGCGCGTGGCACCTGTCCACCTTGAGCGCGTTGGCGCCGCCCAACGCGGCCTACATGAAGATCGGTGGCGTGGCGTATCGCACCACCGGCAACGATCCGCTGTGGATGGACGACTTCCGCTGGTCGTTCTCGGTGCCCAACGGCGATTTCATCGAAGGCGACACCGGCTGGAGCGTCAAGGAGGATGGCTGGCGGATCGTGCCCAACGGCCCGCCGAATCCCGACTTCAGCGCCGCCTTCTATGGCCCGACCGCCGGCCGCATCTACAGCGATGCGCGTCCGGCGCTGCGTCCCGGCCAATGGGTCAGCGCCAGCGCGATGGTCCAGCGCAACAGCAGCGACTCCGGCGGCGGGGTGTTCATCCATTTCCTCGACGCCAGCGGCAACACCGTCAGCGTCGCGCGCGGCACGATGATCGAACACGGTTCGGGCTGGCATGAATCCACGCTCGGCCCCGTGCAGGTACCGCTCGGCGCGGTGACGATGGTGATCGGCGGCGTGGCCTACACCAACGGCAGCTCGGCGATCGTGATGGATCGCTTCACCTGGCAGTACGCGCGCGACGAAGACACCCCGGGCACGCCAAGCCAGAGCCCGCGCTACAACGCGCCCGAAGCGGTCAAGACCTACTGGTACGACTACGACGCCGAAAACCGCGTCACCGTCGCGCACGGCAAGCTGGTCAACGGCCAGATCGTGCTCGGCAATCCCGACGTGAGCTACGGCCTGGCCTACGACGGCGCCGGCCGCGCCGTGCATCGCCGTTTTCTGCAAGGCCAGCAGGTCATGCAGGAAACCACCCGCTACGATCAACGCGGCCAGCGCGAGTTGGTGTTCATGGCGCAACCGATCGGCGGCGGCGCGCCGGTCGCGTTGAAGGAGCGCTACGTCTACGACGCCCTGGGCCGGTTGAGCCAGCGCCTGGAGTATTACGACGCCGACGACCAGCGCAAGAACATCCCGGTCGCCGGCTGGATCAAGCACGCCGAAACCTACGAGTACGACGCCGACGGCCGCGTGCTGCGCCAGTACAGCTACGGCCGTCCCTTGCAATGGACGCCCGACCCCAACGCATCGCAATGGACACGCCACGAACGCGAAGCGCTGAGCCTGATCTCCGAAGTCGACTACGCCCGCTACGGCTATGACGACGTCGGCCGTCAACGTGGCTACGCCTTCGTCAGCCATGCGCTGGAAGACAGCACCGGCGCACTGCCCAACACGCCGGTCGGCTACACCCAGTACTACAGCTACGAATACGACGCACGCGAAAGCTACCTGGAAGCCGCCGTGCATGGGACCAGCAGCAACACCAACTTCAAGGCGACCACCACCTACAGCCAATACGACGCCTGGGGCCGCCGCGCCGCCGTGCGCGAACGCACTCCCGGTGAATCCAGCGTCGACGACAAACTGCGTTACTTCAGCTTCGACGGCGACGGCAACATCCTGCGCCGCCGCGAAGGCCACTTCAAAGACGGTCGGTTCCTGCAGTACGCCGACGAATCGCTGCAGACCCAGACCTACGCGTACCTGACCGGCCAGCACATCGCCTCGGGCAAGTTCAACGGCGACGTCGACCTGCTCGGCCGCATGACCGCCTACCAGAGCAGCGAAGTCGGCGTCATCCGCATCGCCGTGCAAGCCGGCGACACCCTGCGCCGCATCGCCGGCCGCGTCTACGGCAACGAAAACCTGTGGTACGTGCTGGCCGAAGCCAACGCGCTGGGCGCCGATGCCGAACTGACCGCGGGCACCACGATCAAAGTGCCCGACGTAAAGGTCACCGCGAACGACGCGAATACGTTCAAGCCGTTCGATCCGAGCGAGGCGATCGGCAGTACCACGCCGAATCTGCCGTATATCGAGCCGCCGCCGAAGAACCAGTGCAACGCGATAGCAGCCGTTCTTGCCGTCGTGATCGTCGCGGTGGCTTACGTGTTCGCGCCCTATATCGGCCCGGTTGTCCAAAGTGTGTTGGGCACCGGTGCCTTGGCCACGGGCGTGACCGCGGGGGTGGCCACCGTTGCAGCCAGTACCGTGGTTCGAGGGGCCGCCAGCGCCATCGGCGTAGCGAGCTTTAGCTGGCGAGATGTGGCGGTAGACGGCATCACCGCGGGCGTTACGGCGGGCGCGGGTGCCTACCTGGCCGGGACCGCCACGTTCGGCAAAGTCGCGGCCGACGGATCGCGCGCGCTAAACACCGCAGGGCGCGTAGCCCAGGGGATGGCCAGCTACAGCGGCTCCGTCGTCGCCAACGCGACGGTCGGCAGGGATACCTATTTCAGCTGGAAGGGTGTAGCCGCGACGGCGGCGGGCGCCTACCTGGGCGCCAAGCTTAATCCTTCGGGTTCCCTGCCGATCACCGATGGTTCCAGCAGCTTTGAACGCTTCGCGAACGACTTCGCAGGCAGTGCTCTTGACGGCGCGATCAACGCGACCGCACGTCGTTCGATGGGGTTGGGTGAGCAGAACTGGGGGCAGATCGCGGTTGATGCGTTTGGGAATGCACTAAGGAATGCGATAGAGGGTGGGCTCGATGCTCGCCGTGCACGGCACGCGCAATTGCAACTCGAACTGGAAGCAGTCAGTGCTGACAATCCTTTCGCATTCGATGGCGTGGCGGATCGGTTTGGCGAATGGGATGCGGACGGTTCGAGTGCACAAACATCTACGCTAAATGAAGAGCCCGCAATCTCAACCGAAGGCGGAATCACGGGGTACGATGTTCTAGACAAGACCCGCTCAAGCAAGAAGCCTGTCGCAAGTGTGGCAACTGAAGACGAGTTGAAATCCTTTTATGATGACTTTAACGATCCGACGTACATAAAGGCTGAATCAGTCAGAAAAGCCCAAGTGCGCGACGGATATCCTGAAGTCAAGGATGCGGTGGCGCCAACAGATATTCCAGCATTGTTCGATAGCATCGATCAGGAATTCAAAAGCGACCAACTATCCCTTTTCAAGACAGAGAAGAGGCCGGGCATGGGGGGCAAGCCGGTGACTCATCTCGTGATGATAGAAAAAGGTACGAATGAGTACGCCGAGGCCTTGAAGCAGACAGGGGAGTGGAGGGTCAAGGAGCTTGTGGATCGTGTAAATGAACTCAGGCGCGCTATCAAGGCTCGAGGACGCCCGGAGGATATTCAAGCTTGGAAGAACTTGGGTGTAATTGGCATTGAAATCAATGCGCCCAATGGTTACGGAGCTCAGGCTGATTATAATAAGGCAATCAGTGATCCTTTCACCGTCGGCAAGTCCACAACTTTCAAGCAAGTGGGCGGGTCAATGATATTCAACGATGGCTGGTTCTTTAATTCCCAGCCTGGGCATAAGAGCTTCGTAGTAGCGCATGAGTTCAGGCATACGATGTATGTTAATAACTTGTATGAAAATGTAGTGCTACCTCGTTCTGGAGTTGGAGGAGGGTGGCCTGCAAATAGTGGCTACGAAAGTACACTGAAAACGCAGGCCACGACGACTTCACGCAATCATGAAGGCGAGGCTCGGAGATGGGCCGCGGAGCTTGTGGGCTATTTGGAGTACAAATGATGAAAATGCATTTCGGTAACGTAATCGTCTTGCTGCTTATGGCCTTTTTTTCAGGCTCGGCGATCGCCTATGAATTCTCTTACCGGGACATATGTGGACTCATGCGGGGATCCGATGAGTCTGGTCGTTACAAGGTGGTTTCGGCGAAAGAATACTGTCCTGACCGGAAGTGCGTCGCCGTTCAATACGAGGCAGTCGCGGAAGATCGGCGTCGGATAAGTTTTGTTTCTCCAGCCAGGCTGGGGGTTGGAGACAGTTATTTATTATTTTTGTCTAGGTTAAAGACGCCCGAGTTCCTTTTGCCGACTGGAGTGGAATATTACTCCGCACCAAAGGGTGTTCGATATTTCGTTGCGCTGGATGCCGCATATGGCCTGGGTCCGTCCGGACTGATGTATAGGGAGCTTCCATCCTTTCCCTGCATCGGTGCGGGAGATACTTGCGATGTGATGCAAGGCATGCCTCGTGAACTCTCGCGCGAGATCATCTCGGCGAAAGTTATTTTCCGCGATTTCGAGAAAAAGAAGTCGGAGTGCGTGGCTAAGTGAAGTTGCCGGTCTAATGCAAAGGCCGATGGTGGCGGCTGAGATTCCGACGAATCTTCCTATATCTGAATTGATCAGCAGGTGATACCGGCGTTAGTCCATGGCGGACAACGCAGTATGGCTCGCCAAGATTATGAACTTGCGAGGTTGAGCGCTGACAATCGTTGGTCGCTAGATACTTCAGAAAATAGAGTTGATGCATGGACGGATGTTGGTTCAACTGATGCTGCCGAGAGCGAGAATCCATCATTTGTCTTGGACGATCTTAGTGCCAGTCCCTCCCTCGACCCTAATCACGGCAATCCATATGACTTGATCGACGGAGATCCGTTCTATCGGGACCATAAAGACCGAGAATGGATTAATGCCGAGAATTTCCGCAAGAGTCAGAAAGTAAGAGGGTATCCAGAAGTTGCTGATACCGGAGTGTCAAAGCAGGCCCGAAAATTGACCGGTGATATTAATAAGGAGCTCGCGCTTGAGGATATTTCATTCTTCAAGAAAATTAAGACCGAAAAAAATGGAATAATAAGAGAGTCCTATGGCCTTGTCGAAAGCGGCTCGCCTGAGTATGAATTGGCGCTCCAGCAGTTTTCAGCTAACGATCGTAAGGTGTTGATTGACAATTTGAACTCAATTCGAGAAAAGATACTCGATCGAGGTAGGCATGAAGATATTCAGGCATGGAATGACCTAAGTTACGTTGGCATCACTGTTGGGAAGATTGGCACACAAGAGAGGGCAGTGGCCTTTCATTCTTATGATAATGGTAATTTCATCTCGGGCGGGATGATCGCGGTTAACGAGAACTGGTTTAGATATGAAACCGTTGATCATAAACTATTTGTGATAGGTCACGAATTTAGGCATACGATGTACGGGAACTGCCTGTACCGAAATGTAAAGCTTGAGAGTCCGGATGATTCGGGAGGGTATGAGGTATTCCAAGTCGAGGGGCAACAGGCGCGCTATAGGCTCTCTCGTGGCAAAGAGGGAGATGCACGACGCTGGTCGCAAGAATTACTTGGTTATGGCGACAGGGATATATATCATTCTTTTGGGCATCCTGCGACGAAAGCTGGGAATAAAAAATGATGTGGCTTTCCACCCTGGGTTCAATCTTTCTTTTTGCGGTTGGTTTTTCTGCATACGCGCAGGGTAATAACGTCAGATCATTGTGCGAAGTGAGCCTTAGATCCGATAAGCAGGGCGAGTATCGAATTTTAAGTTCGAAAGCTCTTTGCGGTTCGTCGGAATGCGTTGGGGTTGAATATCGGGCCGAAAATTTAAAAGAAAAAGGAACAATAGAATTTTTGTCTCTAGCGGATATTCTGGTCGGTCGTGATTACTATTTATTTCTTGATCGTGTCCCGGCGGAAGGTTTTTTCATGCATCGTGGTGGCGACACGGAAGGTGCGGAAATAATAAAGGTAGATACACATGCCAAGTTTTCAGTGCCAAGCGACGGAGCGTACCTGAGGCTGGGTAAGGATTTAGTGGCTAGAGAGGCTCCGGCTATCTGCATCGGGAGAGCGGCGGAGTGTCGAATGATTTATGATATTAATTCGAGCGATAAATATCCAATTCATAAAATTGCATTTATTGCTAGTTCGTTTGGCTCTAAGCTGGAATCTTGCGGCAAGAAAAAAATTGAAGATCTAGACACTTATGGGGAATAGGCGGTCTAGCAGGCTGTTGAGAAAAACGCTGCGCCACTGAAAAGACTGGGTATGCTTCTTTTTTTCTGTCGCCGCCTACGAACCATTGTTCCGGATTGACGAAGGCTATCTCTCGCATCGTCAGCATGATCGTCATCTATTTCACCAGCAGTCGGAGACTCGGCGCGGTGGCAGGCAGCTATGCCGGCCAAATGAGCCAGATCATGCTGTCCCGGTTGCAGGCTGGGTCAAGCACGCCGAAACCTACGAGTACGACGCCGACGGCCGCGTGCTGCGTCAGTACGGCTACGGCCGCCCCTTGTAATGGACGCCCGACCCCAACGCATCGCAATGGACACGCCACGAACGCGAAGCGCTGAGCCTGATCTCCGAAGTCGACTACGCCCGCTACGGCTATGACGACGTCGGCCGTCAACGCGGCTATGCCTTCGTCAGCCATGCGAAGGCAGTGAAGAATATCTGGTGGAGATGAAAAAAATACCGAAATGGCAAATTGACACATTAGTTGCGAATGTAAATAAGGTTAGGCTGCTTATAAAGGCCGGGGGGCGTGCCGAAGACATTCAGGCATGGAACAATCTGGGGGCTGTTGGAATCGAGTTGGGTGCTCCTAGCGGCTATGGCGCCCAGGCGGGCTATAATTTTTCCACTGATAACAACTCCAAAAAATAGGGGGAGCAATGCTCTTCAACGATGCCTGGTTCGACGACCCAGCGCGGCATCAATTATTTGTCGTAGTTCACGAATTTCGTCACACGATGTTTGTCAATACGCTGTATCAGAATGTCAAGTTACCTGGTCCCCCTGGAACTTGGTCTGACGGATATGAAAAGCTGCCTAGTTCCAACGTTAAGGTAACTTCCAGAAACGGCGAGGGCGAAGCGCGTAGATGGGCGAGTAATCTTGTGGGCCATTATGGGACAAGCTGATGTCCAACCTAATCATAAAGCTGTCATTTTCTTTGATATTTTATTCTATTTCTGTTTGCTGCGATGCGTATGAAAAGACCTATGGCAAAATATGTAGATTGAACAAAGGTGCGGAGTTTTCCGGCAGGTACAAAGTACATTTGGCTAAAAGTTACTGCGTTGATAATGAATGCGTTGCTGCGGAATACTCTGCCACGTCCAGTGGCGCCAACCCAAAGAAAATTAGATTCATGTCTCCGGCAAAAATGCGCGTGGGTGAGGAGTACTTTATATTCTTCTCGAAGATGAAGTATTCAAGTTTCATGTTGCCGGGATCCCGGGACAAATCATTTCGGGCGCCGAAGGGGGTTGAATATTTCGTCGGAGAAGACGCGGTTTTTGTTGTTGAATATCCGGGTGTGTATTACAGGGACGTCCCCGTGATGTGCTTTGGTGGGGGGGAAGGGTGTGAGGTGATGTTGGATCTTCCGGCCGGCATGGAGAATAAAATAGAATTTGCCAGAGTTATAGTTCCTGGATTTGAAGGCATTAAAGATAAGTGTAATGAAAGCGGTAATGTCGACAGAAGGTAATTGCGCCGATCTAAGGATTGCACTGAATGCGCGGAGCAACAGCGGATCAGCGCCGGCACATTGATCAAGCGCAACAGCCGCCGCTTCCTCAAGGCCCTGGGCCGGTTGTCAGCGCCTGGCTCGGCTTAACGACTTCGCTGTTCAAGCCGAAGCCGTATCGCCGCGCCGAGCTGGCATTGCGATCGGACGCGAGGGGCAACAGCAACCACCGCATTACCGTGCACCGAACATCCCGCTGCAGGCCATCCTTGACCCGCCGTCAACGGCGACGGCGCCCCCTGCCCGCGGCACGTACCTCGTCGGGCGCACCGCGGCGCGAACGTCTGTCGTGCTCCGCGCGACCATCCATGGCCGCGTTCCTTCGTCCATCCTCACAGAGTTGTGTGCAGATCGACTGCTAGCACTTCGGCGAGTTCATCGCCACGCGCCTGAACGCGTGCGGTGCACGCCTACAGCAGCCGAATGCCCGCTACGTGCCCACGCGCGTGTAGCGTCGGGAATCACGCCGGTAGGTTCCTGCCGAAAGACCTTGCGCCGGTGCATCGTGCGATGGCCGAACAATCCAGAGCAGGTTCGGGGACGGCGCATCGCGCTTCAACGAAGCCGAAAACACGCTTTATCATCAGCTTGAAATGATAAATATATTCAGCAGTGGACGTAGAAATCTTCCCGCTTTCATCAAGGATATTTCGAAATCAAGCCCGAATGGTCGCCCATGATCTGGGGAAAATATGAGCGCCAGCTTGAGTTCAATTGATCCGTCCGAGATCATTGGTCTGAGCACGATCGAAGAGGCTGTGCTTGACAGTGCGTCCTTGCCGTCGGATGAAGTCCGCAGGCGCTATCTGCCGATAGGGGATGCACTGTACGGTAGCGCGCAGGCGCTCCGCCTCGACGAGGATTTCGATAATTTGTTGGTGTTCGCCGTCGGCGTGGCCGAGGAGATGTCCAAGGTTCTGCTTCGACAGGCGATTGCATTATCGACCCGTAGGCATTGGGAGTATCGTCCTTTGATGTTGAAGAACGATGAGGGTAACGATCCGGGCAGCGAAGTGATCGCCAAAGACGCGCAGAGCAATGCGATGGTGGATTGCTTGTTGTATCACCTGCGAAAGGACGATCGATATGCAGCGGGTGCGAACGCATTGATGGCTTCGCAAGGCTGACGCCGGAGAAATTTCTGGCGCGATCAAATGAGTAGACAGCCGCTATCAATCAGACAGCGGCTGATGCGCCAAATTATTCCGGTTGCATTATGTCGAGGATGCGCTCTGCTTGGCCTACAGTTGGAAGACTTTAGCCAGCGTCTGACGTCTTAATCGCTCGTGTTGCGAATGTCAGGTGAAGGATCGATGGTTGGGTCGATCGTTTCGACGATGTTGAACAGTTCGTAGCGAAAGACTGGCAGGTCGTGAACGCGTGAATCGGCAGCGCGATGTTTCCCGGCATGCATGGTCTAGCCGATCGGCGGCGACATACGGAACGCCGACAAACAGCGTAAGAGCATCGCGGAGTTACTTGGATTAAATGCGCCCAGGTCTACGCTTGCGAAGCTGACGTCCGCATAGTTGCTGGAATCTCTATCGACCCGAAGGCGCCGTTAGCAGCCCCACCCACCTCAGCCGCTAAGCAGCACTAGCCACCCGACCCGCCCGGTCCATGAAGTACCCAACGATCGCCCCGACCGCGATCGGCACCAACGCATAGATCGGGATGAACACCAACCCGATCGCCGCTTGCGCGTCCGCCGCCAGGTCCAGCGAGTAATGGGCGAACGCGAGAAAGCCGAAGCCCAGCAGCGCGGGCGCCCATAAGGACGACGGACGCTTGTAGAGGAAGCTGACGGCGATGATGGCGCCCCAGGCGATGGCGTTGAACGCCCCCAGGAACAGCCCGGCGCCGATGCCGTTGTCGGTGTATTGCTGAAGCCAGCCGATGCCGCGCGGCAGACGCGCCGCATACGGCAGCAGTATCCCTGCCAACATCACGATCAGTCGCGCCTTGCGCATCGTCATGACGACCATCCTGGTTGCGATCCGCCCCCGTAGGGGAATGGCCGGATTCTCGACGGGACCACGGAGGGCGTCAATCGGAACCGTGTGGCGCCGCGTTGAATTCGCCGGATCCGCGCTGTCCGTGCAAGCCGATCGCCATTTCGAATTGTGTTTGGCCGACCTGTCCGCCAGACGCAAGAGCCCCGCCGAAGCGGGGCTCTTGCTGGATCATGTTTCGGCTGATCGGGCGGCTGCCGGCGCCGCGATCAACCTTCCGGGAGATCGCATTTCATCCGCGCATCGATATGAAACGGCTTGGGCACGTCGGGGTTGGGACTCTTCTGCTCGCCGTCGATCTTGAACGAATCCGGATCGGGCTTGCCGCCGCGCTCGGTACAGGCCGCGGTCAATTTCTCTTTCACCGAGGCCATGGCGCTGTCGCGAGTCGCGCCGGATGCGCTGTTGGTCAGATTGACCACTTCCGCGAACGCGTTCTGGCTCATGCCGAAAGCGACACCCATCAGGGCGATCACATACCACTTCTTCATGCTCACTCTCCTTAGTAAACGACTTTGCTGCGCGTTGATGCTAATGCGGCGGTTGTTGGAATCATGTTATCCAGCGTCCGTCGTCAATGCGGCGTAAAGGGTTGGGCTGAACAACCGATACGCGGGTTCGTATTCAGGCGAGCGGCTGCGATTCCGATGATGCTCGTCGAGCGCGGGAAGATGCGATCTGTCCTGGCGATGCCATCGATAATCGCTGGATTTCCCGGTGTTTTCTATCGATTGTCGGGCGCATTCGTTCTTAGGCCAAACTGCATAAGAAGCCGGTGAAGTTAAAGCGGCGTTACACAATCGAGAGCGTATGTATTCGCCTTCTTGATAGAAAGACAGATTGAAGATGTTTTTAATGTGCCAATCGTCAAGCCGTGCGCGAGTAGCGAGAACATCACGCTGCGAGCATTGTTGTTCGAGCCTTCGATCCATCGCTTGAGGTCACACGATGGCGGACGGCCGCTATCGCTTCGACGGACGCACTTGAACGGTCTGTCGCGATTCACGCGATCGATCCACGCGTTCGATACGCACAGGCTCAAGCAGGTCGGCATGGCCGCCGGCCATCGGATATACCGCTTAAGCCACGGCAAGCGCCGTGCACCCGAAACGTGGCAAACGCCGACGCCATGCTCCGTGGCCGCCGCCCGATCCACCCCCAATACTTTGCACTAAGATGGTGCAATGCCCGCCGACCCCCAGCCCGCCCCCGACCTCAGCCTCGACAGCCTGACCACGCCGCTCGCCTGGAGCGATGCGGGCGCAGCCTTGAGCGGCTGCAATACCGCTTTCTCGCGCTGGTTCGGGATCGGCGCGCGGCGCTTGCTCGGGTGGCCGCTGGCCGGCCTGGACGCGGGCGACGGCCGTCTGGCGCTGGCCCTGTCGCGCGAAGGCGGCGACGAGGCGCCGCTGCGGATGAGGCGGATGCGGCTGCGCTACGCCGACGGCGAGGAGCGTTTCGCCGATCTGTGGCTGAGCCGGCGCGAGGGCGGCGGCTGGTTGCTGGAGGCGCATCCGGTCGACGAGTTTCCCGGCGACGATCCGGCCCTGCTGCTGCCGTCGGCGTTGTCGGCGTCGCTGAAGGGGCTCGCGCACGAGTTGCGCAATCCGCTGGCCGGGCTCAAGGGCGCGTCGCAGTTGTTGGCGCGGCGGGTCGACGACGCCGATTCGCGCGAGTTGATCGGCTTGATCGACAGCGAAGTCGAGCGCCTGACCGGTCTGGTCGACCGTCTGCTGACGCCGGCGCCGCCGCGGCCGCACGCGCCGTTGAACATCCACGCGGTGCTCGAACGCGTGCTGCGCCTGGCCGAGGCCGACGCGGGTTGGGCGGTGCGGCTGGTGCGCGATTACGATCCGAGCCTGCCCGAATTCGCCGGCGACGCCGATCGCCTGATGCAGGCGGTGTGGAACCTGGTGCGCAATGCGATCGAGGCCGGCGCGACCCACGTCAATCTGCGCACGCGCATCGAACACGGCGTGCGCATCGCCGACGCCTCGCATCCGATCGCGCTGCGCCTGGACATCATCGACGACGGCCGCGGCGTGCCCGACGAACTGGCCGAGCAGTTGTTCCTGCCGCTGGTGTCTGGTCGCGCCGAGGGCAGCGGGCTCGGGTTGGCGCTGGCCCAGCAGGTTTCGCGCGAGCATCGCGGCTCGCTGGCGTACCGCTCGCGTCCGGGCCACACCGTGTTCACCCTGCTGTTGCCGATGCATATCGAAAGCGAAGGAGAGGCGGCATGAGCGCGGCGCGGGTGTGGGTGGTCGACGACGATCGTTCGGTACGCTTCGTGCTGGCGACGGCGTTGCGCGAGGCCGGTTACAACGTCGACGCGTTCGAAAACGCGGCCGATGCGCTGGATGCCTTGGATCAGCGCGGCGCGCCGGACCTGTTGTTCACCGACGTGCGCATGCCCGGCGATGGCGGCTTGGTGCTGCTGGAAAAACTCAAGGCGCGCGCGCCATCGTTGCCGGTGGTGGTGATGAGCGCCTACACCGACGTGGCGAGCACCGCCGGCGCGTTTCGCGGCGGCGCTCAGGAATTCCTGTCCAAGCCTTTCGACCTGGACGATGCGGTCGCCCTGGCCGCGCGCACCTTGGCCGCGAACGAAGCGCAGCACGACCTCGTCGAAACGCCGCAGGCCGCCGCCGATACCTTGATCGGCGACACCCCGGCGATGTTGACCCTGTTCCGCGCGATCGGACGCCTGGCGCAGGCGCCGTTGTCGGTGCTGATCACCGGCGAAACCGGCACCGGCAAGGAACTGGTCGCGCGCGCGCTGCATCGCGAATCGCCGCGCGCTGCGCGGCCGTTCGTGGCCTTGAACACCGCGGCGATTCCGTCGGAACTGCTGGAAAGCGAACTGTTCGGGCACGAGGCCGGCGCCTTCACCGGCGCACAACGGCGCCATGTCGGAAGGTTCGAACAGGCCGACGGCGGCAGTCTGTTTCTGGATGAAATCGGCGACATGCCGTTGCCGTTGCAGACCCGCTTGTTGCGGGTGCTGGCCGAAGGCGAATTCTTCCGGGTCGGCGGACGCGAACTGATCCGGGTCGATGTGCGGGTGATCGCGGCGACCCATCAGGACCTCGAAACCCTGGTTGCGCAGGGCCAGTTTCGCGCCGATCTGCTGCATCGCCTGGACGTGGTGCGTTTGCGCCTGCCGCCGTTGCGCGAGCGGCGCGCCGACGTATCGCAATTGGCCGAACGTTTTCTCGCCTCGGCCGCGATCCGCTTCGCCGCGCCGGCCAAGCGCCTGTCCAAGCCGGCGCTGGAGCGGCTGCGCGCGCACGACTGGCCGGGCAACGTGCGCGAACTCGAGAACGTGTGCTGGCGCCTGGCCGCGCTGGCGCCGGGCGACACGATCACCCGCGAGGACATGGACGAAGTGCTCGGGGTCTCGGTGCGTAAACCGAGCGACGCGGCCGAATGGGAGGCGCAGCTGTCGTCGTGGGCGCGCGCGCAACTCGCCGATGGCCGCGCGAACCTGCATGCCGATGCGCGCGAGCGCTTCGACCGTGCCTTGCTGGAAGCGGCGCTCGAGCACACCGGCGGGCGGCGCACCGAGGCGGCGACGCGCTTGGGCCTGGGGCGCAATACCTTGACGCGCAAGTTGGGACCGGGGCGTAAGCGCAGTTAGTTTTTGTCCGCGGTTGCGGATTTGGCGACGCGGGTGTGTGTGGTTCGCGGTCGCGGCTCGCGCCGCTCCTACAGGTCGCCCATGTAGGAGCGGCGCGAGCCGCGACCGCGTTACATCGCATCGCGACGGAGCCATCGCTTCGAGCGTCACTCCCTCCATCTGGCCATCACCTGGTGGCGCGATGCAACACTTGGCGAAATCGCCGATTCGCCGCCGCGGCGCCGCCCAGGCCGCCATAATCGCGACGCCAGCCGTTCGCCAGCCTCTCTCCGCCGCCGTTTCACCCGCGCTGAACCCGCGCGGGGCTAGCGTCGGGCCACCGTCCCATCCGGCGCCGCGTCAGGGCGCCGACGCACAGGAGTCCTGCATGAATCACCTGCTTCGCACGATCACGATCGCCTCATTCGTCGGCGCGTTGGCGGCCTGCGGTGGACAGACCACCAAGCCCACGCCGCCGCCCCCGCCGCCCAAGCCGGTGTCGACCGCGCAATCGGCGACCGTGGTGCTGGCCTCGGCCTCCGGCAGCCTGGTCAGCGGCAAGCTCACCTTGCGGCCGATGGGCGACGGTGTGCATCTCACCGGCGAGGTCGGCGGCCTCACGCCCAACAGCGTGCACGCGATCCATATCCACGAGAAGGGCGATTGCAGCGCGGCCGATGCGAGCAGCGCCGGCGGCCATTTCAACCCGGCCGGGCAGCCGCACGGTCAGGTCGGTCACGGCGCGCATCACGCCGGCGACATGGACAATCTCAACTCCAATGCCGAAGGCGTGGCCAAGGTCGACGCGCACGCCAGCGGCGTGACCCTCGGCGGCGGCGCGGCCAACGATGTCGCCGGCCGCGCGGTGATCGTGCATGCCGTGCAGGACGATTACAAAAGCCAGCCCGCCGGCAACGCCGGTGCGCGCGTGGCCTGTGGCGTGATCAAGGTCGTGCAGTAGTCGTGGGTTTGCGCTGATCGAGGCCAATCGCCTTCCGCCGCGGCGGGAGGCGATGGCGGTTTGTTGATCGGGATCGTGCGGATGTCGCGAAATCTTCAATGGCTGGTCTTCAGGGCTGGCGCCGTTCGATTCGGTCTAGCTTGAATTCGGATTCGATCGACACGCGCGCGAGATTTCGCCGACCGCGGTGCAGCAATCTGAGCCGAAGCGTCGCATTTGAAGCACATCAGAGTGGATCTCGCGGGAGCGCGGCTCCAGAGCACATGCATCGGCGCACGGCGTCCCGCCGATAACCAGCCGAAGCGGGCACCGCCGTAACCCATCAGCCACGCATCGTCTTATCCTGTGGCGCACCCCACGCAGCGACCTACGCCATGACCCACTTGCGCATCCGCGACGCCGTTCCCGCCGACCGCGACCTGATCGCCGACTGGATGATCGCGATGGCCTGGGAAACCGAGCACAAGCGGCTCGACCCCGACACCGTGCGCGCCGGCGTCGCCGGCGGCCTAGCCGATGCGGCCCGGGCGCGCTACTTCATCGCCATGCGCGAGGCCGAGGTCGCCGGCAACGAAACCATCGCGGTCCCGGCCGGCACCTTGATGTTCACCCACGAATGGAGCGACTGGCGCAACGGCGACTGGTGGTGGATCCAGAGTGTGTATGTCGCGCCGGAGCATCGCAGGCAGGGCGTCTACAACGCATTGCACGGCCATGTGGCGGCGTTGGCGCGGACGACGCCCGGCGTGGTCGGTCTGCGGCTGTATGTCGAACGCGCCAATGCCAATGCGCAACGCACGTACGAGGCGATGGGTATGATCGACGCGGGGTATCACATCTACGAACAGACGGTTTGAGTTCGCTGTGTACTCGCTCAGTGGGAAGATTCGCGCTTGCGTCGGATCATTTCGTCGAGCTTGGCCTGCAACTCGCGACACGCATCCGTTGATGCTTCGCAGCGCGAACCGATCCGCTCCACGAGTCTCGGCTCGCCACCGAATCGCATGCGAATTCGTACCACGGAGGGCGCATAGGGGCTGGGCTCGGTCATCACATGCCAAGTGGTGACGTCCACGGGCCGGGCATCCAGGTTGGGACGCGTTTCGTACTGCACTACGCCCGGCGCGAGAATCTTCCGTTCAATGTTCGGCACGGCGTCGAGATAGCGAACCATTTCGACGACGCTGTCGCGTTCCATGGGCGAATAGTCGACATGCGCCTCGTTTGCTCGGGGCGCGGACGGAGGCGCGAGCAGGACAGGTTTGCCGGTCAGCGAAAGTATGGCGATGGTGTGGCGCACAGGAGCGTTCGCCGGACATTCCACGCGCCATTTCAACGCGGCCACGCGCGCGGCTTCATCCAGGTCGTCGCGTCCGCTGCCTTGGACCGTTTCGCTGTGCGTCACCTTGCCCTGTTTGTCCGCATGCACTCGCAGCATGATGAAGTTGGAATTGCGCAGCTTCAGCGACGCTTCGGGATATTGCGGCGGATGCTGTCGCTGGCTGGCTTCGTTGAGCTCACACGGGCCGTTGTCCGGCAGCGCCTGCGCGCGCGCACCGACCGGCGATAAACCGAGCAGCGACACCAGTACGGAACAATATTGCTTGAGCGCCATGCTCGTCCTTGTCGGCGCGCGGTGCTGAGTCGCCCGCGGTGGATCGACCGTGATGGCCAAGTCGGACTCAGGCGAGTTCGGCCTGTCCCTGCCCATCGCAATGCACAAACGTCACCGCCACCCCATGCGCCCCCAGCACCGCGGCGATCTGCTTGAGCCGCGCTTCGAAGTGCTGGTAGCGGCGGTTGAGCTTGTCGCGGCATTCGTCGGTGTTGCACGGCGCCTCGGGTGCGTAGCGCTGGTGCCAGGCGCTCGGCGAGAACAGGGCGATGCGGGCTTCGCCTTCGCTGTAGTGGATCAGCGGCTCGGGCGGGGCGTCCAGCCATTCCTCGCCGTCGGGCTGCAGCAGCGCGGTTTCCAGCAGCGGCCACAGCGGGCCGAGGCCGGCGTGGTCGTACTGCATGGCCATCATCGCGGCGAGGTCGTGGACGGTCAGATAGCGCGCGTGTTCGACCTGCAGCCCGAAGGCTTCCTGCGCGGCCAGGGCGGTGTCGGCGCCGGCCATGCCGCGTTCGAGCAGGCTGGATTCGAGCAGTTCGCCGACCCGCGCGACCCGGTCCGGGTCGCCGCTGAGCACGAACGGCACCAGCCGCAGCGGGCCGCCGGCGTAATCGGGCGAGGGCGCCAGCGCGCCGGGCAGTTGCTGGTCGTGGGCGCCGAACGCGATCACCCGACCGGCGTCGCTGGCGCCGCGCTCGCGCGGGGCGTTGGCCGACAGTTCGTCGAGTTCGCGGTGCAGGGGCCAGCCCGGGCGCAGCAGTTCGACCGGGTCGTAGTGGGCGCCCACGGTGACCAGGTCCAGCGCCGCGGTCTCGGCGGCGAAGCCGGCCAGATCGCGGGCGATCTTCTCCGACAGGGCGCCCGCGTCGTGACGGGGCAGCGCGCTGCGGCTGACCGCGGCGTCGCCCTTGAGCTCCAGCGCGAGGGCGCCGAGGACGTGCAGGGGCGCGGACGGGCCGCTGGCGGGAGGGCTGGCTGAGCTCATGGTCACCGAAGATACGCTGGCGTTTGGTAGAGCGCGTGTGCGGCGCTACACTGGGCCCCATTATGCCCGGTCCGCCGCGACGGGCCCTGTGAGAACTCCTTGCGAGGTGTGCCGATGCGCCAAAACCGTCCCGTCGCCGTGCTCGGTGGCGTGCGTATTCCGTTCTGCCGCCAAAACACCGCGTATGCGGATGTCGGCAACCTGGGCATGTCGGTGCGCACCCTGGGCGCGTTGGTCGAGAAGTTCGGCCTGCACGGCCAGCAGCTCGGCGAAGTGGCGATGGGCGCGGTGATCAAGCACAGCAGCGACTGGAACCTCGGCCGCGAGGCCGCGCTGTCGTCGGGCCTGTCGCCGCTGACCCCGGGCATCACCCTGCAGCGCGCCTGCGGCACCTCGCTCGACTCGATCATCACCATCGCCAACAAGATCGCGGTCGGCCAGATCGAGGCCGGCATCGGCGGCGGGTCGGACACGACCTCCGACGTGCCGATCGTGTACGGCAAGAGCCTGCGCCGGCGTCTGCTGGAAGCGGCGCGCGGGCGCAGCACCAAGGACAAGCTCGCCGCGTTCAAGGGCTTCCACCTGCGCGAGCTCAAGCCCGAGTTCCCCGGCGTGGCCGAGCCGCGCACCGGCAAGAGCATGGGCGAGCACTGCGAGGATATGGCCAAGCAGTGGAACATCTCGCGCGATTCGCAGGACGAATGGGCGCTGTCGTCGCACCTCAAGCTGGCCGCGGCCTACGAGCGCGGCTTTTTCGACGATCTGGTGGTGAGTTTCCGCGGGGTGTCGCGCGACAACAATCTGCGCGCCGACAGCACCCTGGAAAAGCTCGCGACCTTGAAGCCGGCGTTCGACAAGACCTCCGGGCGCGGCACGCTGACCGCCGCCAACTCGACCCCGCTGACCGATGGCGCTTCGGCCTGTCTGCTCGCTTCGGAGGAATGGGCGCAGGCGCATAACCACGAAGTGCTGTGCTATCTGCGCGACGCGCAGGTCGCGGCGGTCGATTTCGTCCACGGCGAGGGCCTGCTGATGGCGCCGACCGTGGCGGTGCCGGAGATGCTCAAGCGCAACGGCCTGACCTTGCAGGATTTCGACATCTACGAGATCCACGAAGCCTTCGCCGCGCAGGTGCTGTGCACGCTGCGCGCGTGGGAGAGCGAGGACTACTGCAAGAACCGTCTCGGCCTGGACGCGCCGCTGGGGCGGATCGACCCGGCCAAGATCAACCCGAACGGTTCCTCGCTGGCGGCCGGTCACCCGTTCGCCGCGACCGGTGCGCGCATCGTCGCGACCGCGGCCAAGGAATTGAAGCAGCGCGGCGGTGGGCGGTGTCTGATTTCGATCTGCACCGCGGGCGGCATGGGTGTGGTGGCGATTCTGGAGCGGTAAGCTCTCGCTGTTCCCTTCTCCCGCGCGGCGGGAGAAGGTGCCCGAAGGGCGGATGAGGGCGCGTAGTGCGTAATGGTTGCGTAGCCAGCGGCTGGCTTCGCACACCCTCACCCCAGCCCTCTCCCGCAAAGCGGGAGAGGGAGCAAATGTCGCAGTAACCCAGTCTCAAGCCGGCCCACCCCGACTCGTCCCCGCGATGTATTGCGGCGGCCACCCTGCCGGCGTCGTCCCCTTCTCCTTCATCTGTATCGCCAACTCCGCGTCCAGCACCGCCTGCTGATCGGCGTAAGCGGGATTGCCGGCCAGATTGGTGTTCTGCTGCGGGTCGGCGGACAGGTCGTACAGCTCCCAATCGCCGCCCTGGCTCTGCGCGCCCGCGGCCGGTGCATACACCGCATAGGTCCACTGCGCCGAACGGATCGCGCGGATCACGCTCGGGCCGTCGCCGCCGATGTCGTCGTAGGTGTAATGCACATAGTCCTGCACCGAGCCGCGGCTGCCTTCGAGCAGCGGGCTCAGGTCGGTGCCGGCCAGGCCGGGGAATTGCGAACTCACGCCGAGCAGGCTGGCCAAGGTCGGCAGCAGATCGACCGAACTGGCCAGCGCCTGCGTGCTTTGCGGCTGCGGCCATGCGACCGGATTGGAGAACAGCAGCGGCACGTGGATGGCTTCGTCGTAGGCGTTGACGAACTTCTCGACCATGCCGTGCGACAGGCCCAGCTCGCCATGATCGGCGAAACGCACGATCAAGGTCTGGTCGATCTGTTCGCTGCTCATCGCATCAAGGATCTGCTGGATCTGCGAATCGACATAGCCGACCAGATACGCATAGAAATCGACGAAGTCCTGCTCGCTGGCGCCGTCGTTGCCGCTCATCTGGGCGAAGGTGTAGCTCGATTGCGCGCGCGGCTTGGTCGATAAATTTTCGTCGGCGTTGAGCGGGATCGGCGCGGCGGCGGCGCGATAGGTGGTCTGGTCGTAATAGCTCGCGGCCTGATTGAGATACCCCAGATGCACGTCGTGCGGATTGACCAGCGACACCACCAGGCAATACGGCGAATCCGGCGGCGCGGCGAGGAAGCTCAGCGCATCGGCGAGGTAACGCTGATCGTTCTGATTGGGCGCGCCGGGCGTGACCGGCGCGGTGTCGAGGGTGCCGCCGCCGAGGAAGGTGGCGTTCAAGCTGATGCCGGCGTCGTTCGGGTCCCAGGTCGCGAAGCCCCATTGCGCGAGCTCATCGTCCTGCGTGCCTGGTTCGTTGTTGCCGAGCAGGTGCCACTTGCCGATCCAGTAGCAACCGTAGCCCGCGGCCTTGAGCACGCTGGCGAGATTGGGAAACTGCGAGGGCGGCGGCAGCGGCGCGCCGCCGGTGTGGGTGCAGCCGGTGACCGCCGGGTACTGGCTGGTCAGAAACGTCGCGCGGCTCGGCGAGCACATGCACGCGCCGGTGAATGCGGCCTGGAAATCGATGCCGTTGGCGGCGAGCTGCCGCATCGCCGGCATGGCCGCGGCGAGGGTGGGTTGGTACGACGCCGGCCATTGCAGCAGGCTGCGTTCCTGGTCGGTGATGATCAGCAACAGATTGGGTCGGTTGCCGTTCGAGAACAGATCGCTCAGGGCCATGTCGGTCGCTCCGTGGGATGCAAGCTCAAACGCGGGCAACGGCGCCGGCAGGACGGCCGTGACCGCCGCGCGTCGGCCCGGCGCATACAGCCGCCGCGCGCTCGGGCAATATGTGCGCACCGTCACGACAAGGAGCCGTCATGCGCCATTCCACACCTACCGTCCTCGTCCTGCTGGCCGCCGCGTTGTTGCCGCTGTCGGCCGCGGCGATGAGGTTGACCCCGCGATCGTTCGTCTGCCCGATCGACGGCAAGACCTTCTCGACCCGGCTGATGAGTTCGGGCACTTCGTTCGGCGCGTATTTCGATACCCAGCGCTTCGGCGCGATCGCCTCGCCGGCGCCGCTGCCGGTGTGCCCGGACAACGGCTTCATCGTGGTCGACGAGAAACGCAGCTACAGCGACGCCGAATTGGCCAGGCTGCGCGCGTTCGTGGCATCGGAGCAGTACCGCGGCTGGGTCGCGAACGACACGCCGTATTACCGATTGGCCAAGCAGATGGCCTGGTCGGGCGAATCGCCCGAGCGCATCGCCGGTGTGTTGCTGCAGGCGACCTGGGAGGCCGGCAGCCAGCGCTATCCGCGCTACGCCGCCGAAGCGCTGGCGGCGATGCAGCAACGCGCCGCGGGCGAAGCCGGCAGCGATCGCGTCTACCACACGCGCATGCTGATCGGCGAATTGCAGCGCCGCCTGGGGCGTTTCGATCAGGCTCAGGCGACCTTCGAGGCGCTACGGCGCGACCGCGCGTTTCCGGGCAAACAGGAGGCGGACACCGCCGTCTACATGCGCAAGGTGCTCGACGCGCAGTTGCAGCTGGTCCGTGCGCGCAGCGTGGCGCATGCGCGCTTGGACGAGGACGGCGGCATCGTCGATTTCTGATCGGTGATCGGTTGAAGCGCAATCGCGCCGCGAGTGAATGCGGCGCGATGCGCGGACCCGAACCGGTTGTTGGTCGATCGCCGACGCACGCGGCGATCAAGACTCGCGCCGACGCCAAAGCGCCGGCACGAATCACAGCGCTCACGCCATGCTGCGCACCGGATTGCGTTGCTGTTCGGCCTGCTGCTCTTGCTGCAGCGCCGCCTGCTGCTGAGTCGGCTGCGGCTGATTCATCGCCAGCGCCTGGAACGACTGCTCGACCTTGGTCTCCATCGCCTCGCGGGTGTTGACGTGCGCGCGCTGGGCGGCCGGATCGGACGGATCGCCGCGCACCACGAACACGTTCTCGCCGGCGCCGAGCCGGTCGGTGCCGCGGCTGAGCACGACCGCATCGACCCGATCGAAACGGTTGTCGCCGGCGAGCTGGGTCAGGCGCGCGGTCAGGCGTTCGCTGCCTTCGTCGTAACCGCGGCCGTGCGCCGCATCCAGGCGCTGCACGCCCTCGCGGCATTGGCAGTACAGCGAATGCTGCGGATGGTCTTCGCGGCGCGGGTCGAACGGCGCCGACCCGTTGCCGTCGAAGCGGTCGCCGAAGTCGCCGCGGGCCAGCTGCACCCGGGCCTCGCCGCGTCCGGGTTCCCGCGCCGCTTCGCCAAGATCGGCGCGGGCCAATTGCACCTGAGCTTCGCCACGACCGAGGTCGCGCGTCGGTTCGCCCGCGTCGGACAACACCGCCGGGCTGCGCATGATCGGCCGGCCGCGATTGGGATCGGCCGGATGAAAATCGTCGCGCATCTCCTGCCGGTGCAGGCGCACCGCGCGGGCATCGTTGAGTTCGGCGATCAAGGCGCGGTCGGTAACCGTGCGCGACATGCTCATGCCTTCGTCCGCGCCGGAAATCTGCGCCGATTCCGACCAGATGCCCCGGCGCGGGCTGTACTCGTACAGCATCGGTGCGCGCTGGATGCGATTGGGGTCGACATTGGATTCGCGGCCCATCGCGGTGGCGCTGACCGCGGCCAGGCGCCCGGTGTAACTGGTGGCTTCGCCCGGCGGCAGGTTGCGGCCGATGTCGTACAAGGTGCTGGCGGTGCGGCCCAGGCCGAGCGCGCCGTTGTTGAGCATGTGGTCCCACACGCGTTCGACTTCGGCCTCGCCGTGGGTGCGGCGCGCGCCTTCGAGCAACTGCCGCGGCGTCCACGCGTTGGGATTGATGCCGGCCTGGGTGAAGGACTGATCGTGGGCGCGCTGCACGTCGCGCGCGGGCAGGTTCAAGGCCAGTTCGGGATGGCCCTCGCGTACATGCTCGCGGCGCATCGCCAGGTCGCGGGTGATCAGGTCGACGCCGAAACGCTCCCAGTCGCGCTCGCTCATGTCGCGGCCGTCGCTGTGCGCGCGCATGTCGGCATGCAGGTTGGCGACTCGGCCGGGCGCGTTGTCGTTGCGCACCACGCCGAGCGCGAGCGTGCCGTAGCCGTCGTTGCCCGGATGCTGCGCGAGGTAGTTCCAGTACAGCTCGCGATTACCCTGTTGGGCGTAATGGCCCAGGATGGTCAGGTCGCGTTCGTTCAATCCGCTCATCGGGTGGTCTTCCTTGCTGTCGTCTTAGCTGGCGCCGGGTCAGGGCGCTGCGTTGCTGTGGTACTGGTCGAACAGGCCGCGCACGCGCGCATCGATGCGCTGCCAGTCCTTGAGGAATACCCGCAGGTATTCGACGGTGACGCGGGTGTTGTAGCGCGGCAGGATCAGGCTGTGCTCGCAGGTCGCGATCGGCGGCTTGATCTGTTCGAGCGTGTTGCCCTCGAGCACCACGCCGTCGGGCATTTCGCGCGTGCTGCAGGTGATCACCGTGGTCAGTTTGCCCTGCGCGTCGCGCTGCACGAACCAGTCGCGATTGAGCGCGGACTCGCGCTGGCGCGCCAGGTCGATCGTGTCGCCGTGTTGCTTGCGCAGGTACGCGCCGAGTTTCTGGAAATCCAGGTAGTAGGGCTCCAGGCCGAACACCGGTTCGCCGCGCAGGCGCAGGTCGATATTGAGCGAGGGGTCTTCCTGCGCGGCCTGCGGCGAATCGATATCGGAACGGATGATCCGCTCCAGCAGCGTATCGAGCGGCACCCGGTCGATGAAGCTCGGGGTGATGCTGACCCCCTTGCGGAACCGGTCCTGGTCGTCGAAATAGCGCTCGCCCGGCGCCAGCGGCTGCAGGTCGGGCCACTGCACGATCAGGCGCATATTGCCCTGGAAATCCGGGCCGAGCTGGGTGTCGAAATAATTCGCGGGAATCGCGAAGCGGTGCGGGCCGAGCTTGGCTTGCACCGGTTTGTCGGTATAGGGCGAGGCGACGGCGGCGTCCGTCATGGCATGAGGCTCCTGGGCTGGGCTGGAGGGCAGCGCCGACGATGTGCAGGCCACCAGTGCGAGGCTGGCGGCGAGGACGAAGCTGCGGCAAGTCCGGGCCGAGGTCGTCATGGGCATCCTCCATTGATGCGGTGCGGATGTACGGGTGGGGTGCGCACAGCGGGCCAGTCTAGGTGCGGCCGGAGGACGGGTAAAGGAAGCCGGCGCTGCGGCCAGCGTCGAGGCTCCGCGCGGTGACTGGTTTTCCCGCTCGCGGCTCGCGGCGGTGCACACGGTGAATCCGGCGAGGCGGGCACCCATCCGAGCATCGATCCGTGATCGCAGTCGCGCCGGTTCACCAAGCTGCTCCGATGGCACGGTTGTTGTGTCTCCATTCGCGATGGTACGGTCGATCGACAACAAACCATACGCAAACGTATCTTAATGTGCTGAACAGTCTCTGGGAGGGGACAGCCTCATGCGCAAGCTCGGGTCGTGGTTCGCGTCGTGTCTGGTCCTGGCCGTGGTCGCCGCTCCGGCGATGGCGGGTGGTTTCAACGGCAGCTATCAACGCATTCCCGGTTGGGACGGCGCGGAGATGGGCGCCTTCGTGATGGTGCCCAAGGACCAGGGCCCGGGGCCGTTCCCGCTGCTGGTGATGCCGGCCAGCTGGGGCGCGCCGAACCTGGAGTACGTCGGCCGCGGCGCGGTCCTCGCCGGCCAGGGCTATGTGGTGGTCAGCTACACCTCGCGCGGGTTCTACGATTCGGCCGGGCAGATCGACATCGCCGGGCCGGGCACGGTCGAGGACGTCAGCGCGGTGATCGACTGGGCCCTGGCGCATACCCCATCCAACCCGGCCAAGATCGGCGCCAGCGGCATTTCCTACGGCGCCGGCATCAGCCTGCTCGCGGCCGAGCGCGATCCGCGGATCAAGGCGGTCGCGGCCTTGAGCGGCTGGGCCGACCTGGAAGCGTCGCTGTACGCCAACCGCACCGTCAGCCAGCAAGGCGCGGCGCTGTTGGTGCTGGCCGGTTCGCTGACCGGACGGCCCGGGCCGGAACTGGCTGGCGCCACCGCGCGCATCGCGCTCGGCGACTTCGACGGCGCGGTCAAGGGCCTGTTGCCGGTGGTGCCGCAGCGCAGCCCGATCACCGACGCGGCCGCCTTGAACCGCAACGGCACCGCGGTGTTCCTCGCCAACGCCTTCAACGACAGCCTGTTCCCGCCGGGTCAGTACATCGACTTCTACACCGGCCTGAGCGGACCCAAGCAGTTGCTGTTCGCCCACGGCGATCACGCCACGGTCGAAGTGCCCGGCGCGTTCGGCCTGCCGAACGAGGTCTACACCGGCGCGGTGCGCTGGTTCGACCATCACCTCAAGGGTCTCGACAACGGCGTGCAGCGCGAACCGGCGGTGCGGCTGAAATCGCAGGACGGCGACTGGCGCGGCTATGCCGACTGGAACGCGGTGCAGACCGGGTCGACCGTGCTCGCGCTGAGCCGGCCGAGCGGCCTGATCGCGCCGACCGGCGAATTGCGCATCACGCCGAGCACCGGCTGGAATCATTCGATCCTGACCGGCCTGCCGACCGTCGCCGATTCCGGCATCGCTTTCGTCAGTGGTTTCCTGCAATCGGTGCAGGTCGCGCCGCAGGCGTCGATTCCGCTGGTCCTGCGCGCCGGCGCGGGCGTGTGGCAGACGCCGATGAACTGGCTGCCGCAGCAGCTCAGCGGCATGCCGAAGCTGCACGTCACGGTGACTCCGAGCCAGTCCGAGGTCAGCCTGTTCGCCTATCTGTACAGCGTCGACCTGCTCGGCAACGGCACCTTGCTCAGCCACAAGCCGTACTCGCTGCGCGGCGCGCGGCCCGGTGTGGCGCAGACCATCGACCTGCGCCTGGAGGCGACCAGCTGGGACATCCCGGCCGGCCGCAGGCTGGTGTTGGTGGTCGACACCCAGGACCCGCGCTACACCAGCGCGAGCACGATCGGCGGCAGCGTGAGTTTCAGTTCGCCGGCGTCGGATCCGTCGACGTTGACGGTGGCGTTGCGCTGAATTTCGCGATGGCGTGGCAAACGAGACGGCGCTTCGATGCGCCGTTTTCGTTTTGGTGGTGTGAGGCGGGGGCGGTGTTCCGATGGGTGTCGGATACGCGGTGCCGTGGAGACGTGGGTCCAGGATTTCGAGCGACGAGATGTCGCCATGTCATGGCGATGGCGTCGTGATCGTAATTTCGCGGTCGCGGCTTGCGCCGCTCCTACAGGGTGGCCACGCAGTTTTTGCTCGGGCGTGAAGCCGCGCAGTTCACCCAGCGCTGCGAGGCATCGAACTCGCGTTAGCAAACGCACACCCGAAGGGCGGCGTGCAGGATGCACGCCGTGCGCCACCGGGACATGGATGTCCCGTGTGGCGCATGTCTGCGCAAGCACCGATCGTGCGGCTCTTGATTCGAAACAGGAACGCCTTTTTCTTTGGTGACTTTCTTTTGTGGCTCTGGACAAAAGAAAGTTACCCGCCGCTTTAGTGGCGGAAGCTTTTGATCCTGCTTGCAGCTTCTAAGCTCTAAAAGCTTTAGAGCCTTTAAGGCAAAGGCAACAGCTTTCGTCCGCAAGCGGCCGAGTTACTTTCTTTTGTCAAAAGCGACAAAAGAAAGGTAACCAAAGAAAAACGCTTTTCTTTGAATCAAGGGCCCGCGCGTGCGGAGCTTACGCGGGCATGCGCCACACGAGACATCCTGTCTCGGTGGCGCACGGCGCACATCCATGTGCGCCGCCCTTCGGGTGTGCTCTTGTTCTCGCGAGCGCATGGCTTCGCAGCGCTGGATGAACTGCGCGGCTTCAAGCCCGAGCAGAAGCCGGTGCCTCCCTGTAGGAGCGGCGCGAGCCGCGACCGCGCCACCACGATAACGTCGTAACCCGCGCTACATGCGCGCTCCCAATCACGGCTCGCACCGCTTCCGCATCGGTTGCGATTGCAATCTAATCCGTCCGCACGCATCCGCACCGAACACACCCGCCAAAAACAAAACGGCCGCCCCGAAGGCGGCCGTTCCGGCGAACCAATACCGACGCGACTCAACCCCGCAACCGCGGCATCCCGAACTCATCGCGTTCCTCGATCACCGCCTCATCGAACAACTTCTGCCGCAGATCGCGTCCCGGCAATTCGGTGATCGCCTCGCCGCGGCCGGCGCGCAACGCGTTGACGTAGCTCAGGCGCGCGCGGTTTTCGTCGCCGACCTGGGCGAAGCCGTGGCCGAGTTCTTCCCAGGCTTCGCTGTTCGCGCCCTGGGCCAGGGCGCGGTGCAGATAGGCTTCGGCCTGCGGCCACTGGCCTTGCGCGCGGGCGAGGCGGGCCAGGGTCACCAGCAGGCCGGGACTGCCGGGATGGGCCTGCAGCCAACGTTCGGCGTTGGCGCGGCGCGCGTCGAGGCGGCCGATCGGCAGGCGGCCGTAGAGCGCGGCCAGCGATTCGTCCCAGCGCGCGTCCAGGGCCTGTTCCAGGCTCTTGGCGGCGGCTTCCTCCCAGCGCAGCGCGGCGGCGCGCTCGGCGTAGGCGGCGACCGCGGCCGGTTCGGTCTTGAGCGGCTTGGGCAGGGTTTCCCAATGATCGGCGAGCACGTTCGCGTCGGCGGCTTCGCGCAGCGCGGCTTCGGCCCAGGCGGCTTCGTAGCGGCTCAGGCGTTCGGCCGGCCAGACGCTGTGCTGACGCAAGGCGCCGAGCAGGCCGTAGGCCTCGCCGGCGCGGCCGAGCGCGGCCAGCGCCTGCGCGCGCAGGGCCAGGCCGCGCGGCGGCAGCGGCTGCGCGGCGGGCATGTCGAGCGCGGCCAGCGCGTCGCCGGGACGGTCTTCGGCCAAGGCCAGGTCGGCGGCGGCCAGCGCGCGCGCGACCGGATGATCGGCGGCCAGGGCATCGAGGTATTGCACTTTGGCCGCCGCATCGCCGCGGGCGGCGGCGGCGCGCGCGGCGGCGACGCCGGCGATCGCGGCCACGTCGCGGTTGCGCGACGCCTGCGCCAGCGATTTCTCGGCGCGGGTCCAATGGCCCTGATGCAGCGCATCCAGGCCATCGATCAGACGCGCGCGCGCCTGCTTCTTGCGATGCCGGCGCACCGCGGTGAACGGCAGGCTCAGCACTTTCCACACCAGCCACAGCGCCAGCAGCCCGCCGATCAGCATCAGCAGCGCCTTGGGCACGTTGGTGAAATAGTTCATGCCGCCGTAGGTGACGACGACCTTGCCCGGATCCTGCACCAGCAGTTGCGCGGCCAACGCGCCGACCAGCGCGAGCACGATCCAGAACAGCAGATTGCGGAACAGATTCATTGCGGTGGCTCCTTGCTCTGACTCGCGCGCCGGGCCTCGCCCGGGCGCGCGCGTTGATGCCTATGCGACGACGCGGGCGCGCGCTGCGGCCGGATCAGTGGGCCGTACGCAACTGGCGCAATTGCTGCAGTGTGGTGCCCAGGGTAGGAACCGAGAGTGAAAGCGGCAGCGCGGCGATTTCGCGCAACTGCGCGAGCTGCCGCTGCTGCACGGGCGATGCGGCCGACAGGCGCTGCACCCAATACTCGGCGCGGCTCAGCGCGGTGCGCAGACCCGGCGCGTCGCGGCGTTCGGCGGCGGCGCGGGCCAGCGAAATCTCCAACTGCAGGCCGGCCAGCGCGGCGGCGCGGTCGGTCGGATGCGCGGCCACGGTGCGGTCGACCGGCTGGCTTTCGATCAGGGTGCCGAACGCGCGCTGCCACCACGGCGCCAGCACCGGCGCGGCGGCGCTCGCGGTGTCGGGCGGCAGGCTCAGGCCCTGGGCGAGCGCGTCGAGCTTGGCCATCGCCTGCACCCGCGGTTCGATTCCCAGTTCCTTGAGCGCGGCGGTTTCCTGCAGCAGGGTCTGGCGCAGGCTCAGATAGGCCGGATCGTCGATGCCGTCGAGCACGCCGCCGGCCAGGGCGTAGGCGCGGCGCGCGCCTTCCAGGTCGCCGGCGATCAGCAGGCGCTGCTGGCCCAGGCTCAGCAGCAGCTCGGTTTCGTCCAGGCGCATGGCCTGGGCGCCGTGGCGGTCCGGGTCGGCGAGCTTGGACACGCTGTCCTCGATCAGCGCGGCGCGCTGGCCGATCCCGTGCAGCTCGTCGCGCAGCACGCGGTTGGTGCTGTCGGCCTGGACGATGCGGCGGTTCTGCGCGTCCTGATTGGTGCGCAAGGTGCTCAGGCGCTGGTCCAGCGCGTCCAGCCGCTGGTCGGCATCGGCTTCGGCGGCGAGTTCGCGCGCCTGCCGGTGCTGCCATTCGCGCCAGCCGTACCAACCGCCGCCGCCGAGGATCAGCAGCACGATCAGCAGCCACAGCCAGCCATTGGAGCCACGCCGCGGCGGCGCGGAAGCGGAGGGAGTCGAGGACACGGTATCGAGGGGGACGTTCATGACCCGGCCATGCTACCGGATGAGCGCATCAAGACCGCCTTGACGGCGCAAATGGCCGGCGGCCGGCGCGGCCGGCGATGGCGCGTCCGTCCGGGTCGGCGCCGGCTCGCATCGCCCATGCGCGGGCGCGCGACCTCAATCGTCCCCGGACGACGCCTTCGGCTCCGGCTCGCTGAGCGTCACCCCGGGCAGCCGCGTGAGCACGGCGGGATCGAGCAAGTCCTCCGGCCGCGGTCCGGCCGCCACGGTCACTTCGGCGAAGCCCAGGCGCCGCGCCAGTTCGGCCAGGCGTTCGCTGGCCGCGCTGACGTGCGCGCCGCGCAGCCGCGTCGCCGCCGCGTCGGGCAATTGCGCGAGCACCTGCTGCAAGGCTTCGCCGCTGGACAAGGCGAGCACCGCCGGTGCGTCGAGCCCGATCACTTGCGCGATCGCGAAGCGCGACAAAGTCGAAGGCTCGCGTCGATAAATGTCGGTGCGCAGCACGCGCGCGCCGCGTGCCTCGAACGCCGGCGCGAGCACGCCGCGTCCGCCCGGCGCGGTGATCAAGCCGACGCTGCTGCCGTGCAGTTGCTGCAACGACGGCAGATCGAGCAGGCCTTCGCTGGTCATGCGTTCGGGCGATGCGACGTCGTCGATGCCGATCGCGTGCAATCGCGCCGCCGTGCTTGCGCCGACCGCATACCAATGTTGATCCATGCGCCGCAGTGTGGAACGCATCGACGGCGCATCGCCGCGCTGATCGGCCGCATGCAGATCGTGCAGCGCCTGCGCTGCATTCGGGCTGGTGACGACGATATGCGTCGCCTCGAGTGCATCCGCGAGCGCGCGTCGCGTCGTAGCGTTGTTATGCGTATGCACCGACCAAGGTGACAGTTCGATCAATGCGCCGCCGTATCGTTTTGCTATCGCGCGCAATGCTTCATGCTCGTCGCTCGGGCGCAACGAGATCACGTACCATCGCGCCGTTCGTGGCGTCGTTTGTCGCGGCGTGCGGCTCATGCGATCAGCTTCGCACAGTGTCCGCATCGCGTGCAGTCGCCGACGGTCGCGGGCCGTCGCGATCGCGCGCGTCGACGCAGCGCGCGGCGCGCGTGGGTCGACATGAAACCGTCATGTGTTCGCTCCAGATCGCCGCTTTCGTTCCGCCTCATTCTTTCCCCCAACGTAGCCAGTCCCGATGCCCTTAGATGCCGCTCAGCAACGTCTGCAACAGCACTACCAGTCCATGCCGCCGGTCGCGGCCATGCAGGTCTCCGTCGCCGGCTACGACGGCGCGCGCCTGCGCCTGCGCGCGCCGCTGGCGCATCATCTCAACGACAAGGGCTGCGCCTTCGGCGGCAGTCTGGCGTCGATGATGACCCTGGCCTCGTGGGGCCTGGTGTCGCTGGGGCTGGAACGCGCCGGGCTGCAGGCCGAGGTGTTCGTCGCCGACAGCCAGATCCGTTACCTGGCGCCGCTGTTCGCCGACCTGGAAGTGCATGCCGAGCTGGCGCCGGAGGCCGACTGGAACAGCTTCCTGGCGACCCTGCGCGAACGCCGCCGCGCCCGCACCTCGCTGGTCGCGCGCGCGCTGCTGCCCGAGGGCGGCGTCGCGACCGAGTTCACCGCGCGCTACGTGGCCATCGCTAAGCCCTGACGCGGCAGGTAGGATGCACGCCGAACGTCCCCTCCGCCGGAGTCCGCGATGCGCCTGCTGAAATTCGTGCTGCTGTCCTGCCTGTTCGCTTTCGCGCTGACCGCCTGCCAGACCACCGGCACCCAGAACAACAAGCTCAGCGAGATGCAGTACAACTACTCGGCGGCGATCCGCTGGGGCGATTTCGAGGGCGCGGTCAATCTGATGAAGCCCGAGCTGCGCGCCAAGATGGCGCCGACGCCGTTGCAGCTGGAGCGCTACAAGCAGATCCAGGTGTCCGGTTACGCCGACGTCGGCAGCAGCGCGGACAAGGAAAAGGGCACCGCGGTGCGCCTGGTCAACATCGGCGTGATCAACCGCCACACCCTGGCCGAGCGCAACGTGCGCTACACCGAAGCCTGGGAATGGGACCCGGAAATCAAGACCTGGTGGCTGATCAGCGGCTTGCCGGATTTCTGGGAAGGGCAGTAAGCCTCAGCTCCTTTGATTCCTTCTCCCGCTCGCGGGAGAAGGTGCCCGACAGGGCGGATGAGGGCGCGCGTGGTCTGCCGCCCTCACCCCAACCCCTCTCCCGCGCGCGGGAGAGAGATTCAGCAACACCCACATCGACTTCGGCGCACTTCGCCGACCGCCTCGATCCCGCCCCGTTTTGCTTGCCAGCCCGCCCTGGGCGACAATCGCCGCCCCGCGAGGGCCGTGCCGGCCTTCGCCCCGATTCGCCCCGTGCGTGAGTCCGCCTTCCGTGAGCTTTGATGAACTGCTGGCATTCGCCGGCCGCCACATGTACCTGTCGCTGGGCTTCGTCGGTCTGACCGTCGCCATCGTCTACACCGAGATCGCGCGCCTGTTCCGCGGCTACAAGGCCCTGCGCCCGGCCGAACTGACCGCGCTGATCAACCGCGACAACGCCCTGGTGATCGACCTGTCGGCGAGCGGCGAGTTCGAAAAAGGCCATATCGCCGGCAGCCGTTCGGTCCAGGTCAGCCAGTTCGACCCGGAAAGCAAACTGCTGGCCAACGCCAAGGCGCTGCCGGTGGTCGCGGTGTGCCGCACCGGTCAGGCCTCGGCCGACGCCGCCAAGCGGCTCAAGAAGGCCGGGTTCGAACAGGTCTATTGGCTCGACGGCGGCGTCCAGGCCTGGCAGCAGGCCGACCTGCCGCTGATCAAGGGCCGCGGCTGAACCGGCGTGCCTTGACCGGCCCGCTGTCAGACCGAACCGCCGTCGCGAGAACCGGCCGCGTGTCGCGAATACGCCACGCGCCGCGCCCACATCGGCTCAATCCGTGAGCGATTGCCGCCCGGGCCCTTGATTGGCGCCGGGCCCGCCTCAATTCACTCGATTCGTCGTCGATGACCGGCCGCAGGGGCGAACCGGGCCGGGCGTTTGGTCCCGGTCCGCGCGAGCGGGCATAATCGACCTCTTTTCCGATTTCAATTCCGCTGGGGGAGTCACCCGATGTCCGAAGAAAACGTCAACGGCGCAGTCGCGCCGGCCGAAGCCGCAACCGGCCCCGCGTTCACCGTCGAGAAGATCTACGTCAAGGACGTGTCCTTCGAGGTGCCCAATGCCCCGGCGGTGTTCGCCGAGACCGCGCAGCCGCAGCTGCAGCTGAACCTGTCGCAGAACGTCCAGCGCGTCGGCGAGAACGCCTACGAAGTCGTGCTCGGCGTGACCCTGACCTGCACCGCCAACGACAAGTCGATGTACCTGGCCGAAGTGAAGCAGGCCGGCGTGTTCGGCCTGGTCGGCTTCGACGCCCAGACCCTCGACGCGATGCTCGGCACCCACTGCCCGAACGTGCTGTACCCGTACGCGCGCCAGCTGGTCAGCGACCTGATCCAGGCCGGCGGCTTCCCGCCGTTCTTCCTGCAGCCGATCAACTTCGACGCGCTGTACGCCGAAGGCATGCGCCAGCGCGCCCAGGGCGGCGACAACCTCGCCGACGCGGAAACCGCCGGCAACGCCTGAGTCCGATCACTTTCAGGGCCCGCCCGCGCGCATGAATTCACCCGCCTCGGCCACCACCGCTCCGAAACCGCGCATCGCGGTGCTCGGCGCCGGTTCCTGGGGCACCGCGCTCGCGGCCCTGATCGCCCGCCACGGTCATCCGACCGTGCTGTGGGGCCGCGACGCCGACGGCGCCGCGGCCATCGACACGCGACACGAAAACCCGCGTTACCTGCCGGGCATCGCCCTGCCCGAATCCTTGCGCGCGACCACCGACCTGGCGGCCGCGCTCAAGGACGCCGACCTCGTGCTGGTGGTCGTGCCCTCGCACGCCTTCGCCGAAACCCTGCGCCAACTGGCGCCGCACCGGCCGCCGCACGCCGGCGTGGCCTGGGCGACCAAGGGCTTCGAACCCGGCAGCGGCCGCTTTCTGCATGAAGTCGCCGGCGAAGTGCTCGGCGCGGACGTGCCGCTGGCGGTGGTCACCGGCCCCTCGTTCGCCAAGGAAGTCGCGCAGGGCCTGCCGACCGCGCTGACCGTGCATTCCGACGACGCGGCGTTCGCCCAGTCGGTGGCCGACGCGCTGCACGGCCCGGCGTTCCGCGCCTACACCGGCGACGACATGCTCGGCGCCGAACTCGGCGGCGCGATGAAGAACGTGCTCGCGGTCGCCACCGGCGTCGCCGACGGCATGCAGCTCGGCCTCAACGCGCGCGCCGGCCTGATCACCCGCGGCCTCAACGAAATGCTGCGCCTGAACCAGGCGATCGGCGGCCAGCCCGAGACCCTGATGGGCCTGGCCGGTCTCGGCGATCTGGTCCTGACCTGCACCGGCGATCTGTCGCGCAACCGCCGCCTGGGCCTGGCCCTCGGCCGCGGCCAGTCGATCGAAGACGCGGTGCGCGAGATCGGCCAGGTGGTCGAATCGGTGCAGACCGCCGACGAAGTCATGCGCCAGGCCGAACGTCACGGCATCGAACTGCCGATCTCCAACGCGGTGCGCGCGGTGCTGCACGGCGAAATCACCCCTACCGACGGTTTGCGCAAGCTGCTGTCGCGCGAACAGAAGCCCGAGTACCCGGCCGATCTGTTCGGTTGAGCCGCCGCTCGCGGCCGTGACGCGCTGACGCGTCGCACGACTCTCACTGCCTCCATCTGGATCGAACGCGGCCATCGCCGCGTTGGGTTCGCGTGCGTGCGATCGTCGAACCGTGTGCGCGCGGCGGCGACTCGATGCGATCGCCGGTCGCGATTTCGCGGCGCAAAAAAAGAGCCCGGCTTTTCAGCCGGGCTCGATCGCGACGATTCAGGGGGGAGAGAGAGAGAAGAATCGCGATTGGTGCGGAGTACCAGTCGATAGCGCTTTCTTAGAAGCTGAAGCGCGGCCCGACGAAGAACTCTTTTTCGCCGCCGTCGAGGAACTTGGCGTCGGCGGTGATGCCCCAGCTCTGGTTGAACTTCACCAGGGTGCCGACGCGGCCGTAGAACTTGCCGTCGTAGCCCTTGTCGTAGTCCTGATAACCGGCCAGTGCGTAGCCTTCCCAATTCGGGGTCAGGGTGCCGCGAACGCCGGCTTCGACGCTGCCGCCCTTGATCTTGTCGCTGATGCTCAGGCCGTTCACGTCGGCCTTGCTCTGCTGATAAGCGACGCGGGTCAGCAGGTCGACGCGCTTGGTCAGTTCGTGGTTGTAGCCCACGCCCACGTTCCAGTTGTCGACATCGATGCTCGGGGTGCGGAACACGCCGTTGCCGATGAAGATGTTCTTCGCATCGGTTTCCTGCTTGCTGTAACCGCCGAACACATGGAAGTTCGGAGCGAATGCGTAGGAGCCGTTGACGGCCCAGCCGTCGGAGTCGGCGAAGCTCGACTTGGCGTCGGTCTTGGCGTAACCGGCTTCGACGTAGTTGTAGGAAACGCCTTCGGCCGCCGAAGCGGCGAACGGAATGGCGGCGGCGAGGGTGAGGGCAAGCAATGCGCGCTTCATAAAGGTCATAGCCTCTTTATTGGTTTTATTCCGAATCTCGCGCCTCGTGCGAGGCATCCAATGGATTCGGTGTGCGCAGTATCGTCATCGCGCTTCAATCGAAGCTGAATTTTCCGGGGTTTTTTACAGGAACTAAACGTTCTGCTTACGGTACTTGGACGTTTTCCTAGCCCATTGGTCATGGATTTTTTCGGGTTTCGAAATCGTTTGCCGGAATTTCGCGCGGCATTCTTGCTCGCGGCTGAATATGCACGCGACACATTCGGCAAGGTCGGCGACGAAACCCGCGCCGCTGCGCAAGCAGCGGATATCCGAAATGCGCGAATGCGTAAATCATCGATGACATTCGTCATGCATGAGAGCCGTATGAACGCCGACCAAATCCAGGCCCACGCCGCGTCGCCGCGGCGAAGCGACGCAGCGATGCTTCAAGCCGATCGACGCGATTGGAGCGCGTTGGCCGCATCGCTCGATGCGAGCGGACATGCGCTGTTGCCCGGCGTGTTGAGTCCGGCGCAATGCGAGATGCTGGCGCGCGGCTACGACGAAGAGGCGCTGTATCGCAGCCGCGTGGTGATGGCGCGGCACGGGTTCGGCCGCGGCGAATACCGATACTTCCGTTATCCCCTGCCGTCGCCGGTGCAAGCGTTGCGCGAAGCGTTCTATCCGCACCTGGCGCGCATCGCCCAGGCCTGGAGCGAAAAGCTCGGTCAGCGACTGGCGTATCCGCCGACGCTGCAGGCCTTCCTCGACCGCTGCCACGTCGCGGGACAGACCCGGCCGACGCCGCTGCTGTTGCGCTACCGCGCGGGCGATTACAACTGCCTGCATCAGGATCTGTACGGCGAGCATGTGTTCCCGCTGCAACTGGCGATCCTGCTGTCCGAGCCGGGACGCGATTTCGAAGGCGGCGAGTTCGTGTTGACCGAACAACGGCCGCGCATGCAATCGCGGGTCGAGGTCGTGCCGCTGCGCCAGGGCGATGCGGTGGTGTTCGCGGTCAATCAACGGCCGGTGCGCGGCGCGCGCGGCTATTACCGGGTGGCGATGCGGCATGGCGTCAGCCGGCTGCGCGCGGGCGAGCGGCATACCCTCGGAGTGATCTTCCACGATGCGACCTGAGCGTCGCCGGCGGTGGCGCTCGCCGCGCGATCGCCGCCGCCGCGCGCCGAATGATGCAAATACGAACACTTCCACGCTGACCGTCCGCGCCGGCCCGCGGCGTTGGCTATGAGGTCGTGGCCCTGCGCAAGCGCGTGGCGCCGCCGCCGACACCGCGAAGAATCCGATGCGCGACGCGTGCCCATGCGGCGCGCGCATGCCGTCGGTTCCTCGTGTTCATGGACGTAACAGCCGACAGGGAGTAAGGCCATGCCTTTGCAGGATCAGACTTATGTGCGCCGCGAGCTGGAGTTTCCGGGCGCACTGACCAACGGCGCCAGCGGCGCGGGAACCCGGCGCATCCAGGAATGGCTGGGGTATCACGGCAACGGCACGCCGATCGACGGCAAGTTCGGTCCGGCGACCAACCGCGCGATCGAAGCCTTCGCCGCGCGCAAGCAACTGGCGTACGCCGGCAGCCTGAATCAGCCGGTGTGGAACGCGCTGGTCGAACCGATGGCGCGCGTGGTGGCCTTGCCGGTGAGCGCGCCGAACAAGCCGTATCCGCAACTGGTGCGCTGGTTCGCCGAGCAGCATCTGGCCGCGCATCCGGTCGAACTCGGCGGCGCCAATCGCGGCCCGTGGGTGCGCCTGTACATGAAGGGCAGCGAGGGCGACGCCATGCTGTGGTGCGCGGGCTTCGTCAGCACCGTGCTGCAGCAGGCAGCCGACAAGACCGGGCGCGGCGCGCCGATCGCCGGCAGCTTCGGCTGCGACGAACTCGCCCGCCAGGCCAAGGACGCCGGCCGCTTCGTCGCGGGCAAGTCGGTGGTCAGCGGCAATCCGGGTTTCGCCGCGCTCGGCGCCTGCGGCATCTTCCTGGTGCGCAAGACCGCGAGCGACTGGGTCCACACCGGCTTCGCCTTCGACGGCGATGGCGAAAGTTTCCTGAGCATCGAAGGCAATACCGACCACAAGGGATCGGCCAACGGTTTCGAAGTGGCCAAGCGCACCCGTCGCTGCGCTTCGAACGATTTCATCCGGTTGGGCTGAGCCGCCTGCGCGGTGGCGGGCGTCATCGCTCGCCCTTGCTGCGTTCGCAAGCCATTCGCTCGTCGCGCTGACGGGTTCGGCCGCGCGCGGCTTGGACAGCGGCTGCCGCCGATCTCCCTCCCGATGGCCTGCGCTCGCGAGAGCGCGGGCGCCTCGGCGTGCGCCGCCGCTCGATTCGCCAGACGAAATCTCGACGATGCGTATTGACGTGCCCCGCACCGCGACTTACATTGCGGTCGAATTGAAATAATATAACGTTTCAATTCACACTTTCTTCGGGGCGCGGATCACAGTGAGCAAAAGCAGTCAGGGCGACCGCCCAACGGCGGTCTACATAGCGCGGGCGATGCTCGCGTGCGCGGTCGTGGCGGCCTTGCCGGCCTATGCGCGGGACGTCGCGACACCGGCCCGTCCGGCCGATGCGGCGGCCGATACACCGGCCGATAGCGCGGCCAACGAATCGGCCGGCGGCGCCTCGCCCAAGCTGCTGGACCGGATCACGGTCGAAGGCGTCGCCACCCCGGCGGTCTCGCTCGACAGCGCCAACAGCACCGGCTCGCGGCTGGGCCTGAGCGCGCGGGAGACTCCGGCCATGGTCGAGGTCCTGAGCCAGGAGCAGATCCAGGCGCGCGGCCTGCGCGGCAGCGTGGAAGCGCTCAACGCCGCGCCCGGGGTGCTGGCCGGGCAGCTGCCGTCGTCACCGGGCATGACCTCGATGCGCGGCTTCAGTGGCGGCGCGATCGCGCTGCTGATCGACGGCGTGCGCCAGACCGCGGCGCCGCTGATCACCCGCGACTTCGACAGCTGGAGCTTCGAACGCATCGAAGTGCTCAAGGGCCCGGCCTCGGTGTTGTACGGCGAAGGCGCGCTGGCCGGCGCGATCAATCTGGTGCCCAAGCGGCCGAACTTCGACGGCCAGGCGCTTTCCGCGCTGGCCGGCTGGGGCAGTTTCGGCAGCCAGCGCTATGCGCTCGACGCGAACCTGCCGGTCGGCGACGACCTCGCCTTGCGCGCGATCGTCAGCCGTCGCAGCGGCGATGGCTATGTCGACGGCACCGCCAGCGATTCGACCTCGGCCACCCTGGCCGCGCGTTGGCGGCCGAGCGACACGCTCGATATCGACATCGCCCTGGACCACTTCGAGGACGACTACGACACCGCGTACTGGGGCACGCCGCTGATCCCGGCGGCGATCGCGCGCGATCCCAGCGGTCTGGTCCGCACCGGCAACGGGTTGGTGCTGGACAAGGCCGTGCGCGACCGCAACTACAACGTCGATAACGGCCTGCAGGATTCGCGCAGCGACTGGCTGCGCACGCGGGTCGCCTGGCAGCTCGGCGACGGCCTGCGTTTCACTAACGAGTTCAGCTATTACGACGCGCACCGGCGTTGGTTGAATTCGGAGACGTATACCTACAACCGTCGCAGCGGCTTGCTTGATCGCGGTACCACCCGGATCGAGCACGATCATCAGTTCTGGAACGAGCGCGCGACGCTGTTTCGGGACGGGATGGTCGGGGGACGGCGCAACCGGGCTTCGGTTGGGGTCGAATTCACCGACGGCGATTTCGCGGTGATGCGCCGCTTCGGCACCACCACCGCGGTCGATCCGTTCGCGCCGGTGCGCGGCAAGGTCTCGTTCGACGACAACGCGATCAACTTCGCCGGCGCCGGCAACCGGGTCGATTTCGATTCGAACACGCGGGTGGCGTCGCTGTTCCTCGAGGACGCGCTCAACCTGACCCCGCGCTGGCTGCTGCTGGCCGGGCTGCGCTACGACCGGATCGAACTCGAACGCGGCATCCGCGATTTCAATACCGGCAGCGTGAGCCGTTTCGAACGCCGCTACGAACCGTTGTCGTGGCGGCTGGGCACGGTGTTCGATCTGACCTCCAAGACCCAGCTGTTCGCCCAGTACAGCGAGGCGGTCGCGCCGGTCGGCAGCCTGCCGCTGCTGTCGCTGGCGAATTCGAAGTTCGAGTTGACCCACGGCCGCGCGGTCGATATCGGGATCAAGAGTTCGTTCTGGCAAGACCGCGTCGAGTTGAGCGCGGGCGGTTACTGGATCGAGCAGGACGATATCGTCACCCGCGATCCGGCCAACGCCAATGTGTCGATCCAGGGCGGCCGGCAATCCTCGCGCGGCATCGAGCTGTCGGCCTCGGCCGCGCTGACCCGCGCGCTGCATGTGGACGCGAGCGTGGCGCTGCTGGATGCGCGCTTCGACGAGCTGCGCGAGGCCGGCGGCGTGGATCGCGCCGGCAATGTTCCGCCGAACGTGCCCGAACGCGTCGCCAACCTGTTCGCGAGTTACCGCTTCGAACGCGTGCCGATCACCCTCGGCGGCGGCGCGCGCCATGTCGGCGCGTTCTACACCAACAACGCCAACAGCATCCGCGTCGCCGCGCATACGGTGTGGGACGCCTCGGTCGCGTACCGCCTGCCGTTCGGCGAGATCGCGCTGTTTGGACGCAATTTGACCGATGCGTTTTACGCCGATTGGTCCGGCGGCGCGGCCGACCAGATCGTGATCGGCGCGCCGCGCAGTGTCGAGCTGACTTTCAAGGTGAACCTATGAGCCTGTTGCAAGCGCCGCCGAGTCCGCGGCAAACCCCGACCTTGCAGATCCACGCGGTGCGCAAGGACTTCGGCGACCGGCATGCGCTGGACGCCTTGTCGATGACGATCGCGCCGGGCGAGGTGTACGCCTTGCTCGGTCCGAACGGCGCCGGCAAGACCACCACGCTCAATCTGATTCTTGGTTTCCTGACGCCCGAGTCGGGGCATATCGAAGTCGCCGACGTGCGCGTGGATCGCGATCCGCTGGGCGCGCGCGCCAAGATCGCGTACTTGCCGGAAACGGTGATGCTGCATCCGACCCTGAGCGCGATCGAGAACCTGAGCTACTTCGCCCTGCTCGGCGGACGCCGGCTCGACGAGGCGCAGGCGCGCGCGCTGCTCAGCGAAGCGGGACTGCAGGACGAAGCGCATGCGCGTCGCGCCGCCGGTTTTTCCAAGGGCATGCGGCAGAAGGTCGGCTTGGCGATCGCGCTGGCCAAGAACGCGCAACTGCTGTTGCTGGACGAACCGACCTCGGGCCTGGACGCGAGCGCGGCCAACGATTTGTCGCAGGGCGTGCGCGCGGCGTCGCGGCGCGGCATCGCGGTGCTGATGGCGACCCACGATCTGTATCGGGTCAAGGACGTCGCGCACCGGCTCGGCATCCTGCGCGCCGGACGCTTGCTGACCGAGCGCCACACCGCCGAGCTGTCGGCCGCGCAGATCGAGGCGCTGTATCTGGAATTGCTGGCGCTGGACGGGCAGGCCGCATGAGCGCGTCGCTGACCCGTTACGAGTGGACCCTGCTGCGCCGCGACCGGCGCGCATGGTGGGCGTTGCTGTGCCTGGGCGCGCTGGTGCTGATCGCGTTCGCGGTCGATCTGTCGGCGGTCACCGATGCCAACGCGGCCAAGGCCGAGGTCGCCCATGCCGAACGCGCGCGCTGGCTCGGCCAGGGCGAGAAAGACCCGCATTCGGCCGCGCACTACAGCATCTTCGCGTTCAAGCCCACGCCGGTGCTGGCCGCGCTGGATCTGGGCGTGGAGCCCTTCGTCGGCCAGACCGTGTGGCTGGAAGCGCACGTGCAGAACGACATGCTGTATCGGCCGCAGGGAGATGCCTCGGCCTTGCAGCGCGCCGGACTGACCAGTCCGGCCGGATTATTGATCGGCTTCGCGCCGCTGGTCGCGTTCCTGCTCGCGTTCACCGCGGTGGCGATGGACCGCGAACGCGGCACCTTGCGGCTGGCGCTCGGCGCGGCGTTGCGGCCGCGCGCGATCGTGGCGAGCAAGGCGCTGGCGATCTGGCTCGCTTTGATCGCGACCTTGGTCGTACCGGTGACGCTCGCGGCCGCGGTCGCATCGGCGGCACTCGATGCGTTCAACGGCGATATCGCGCTGCGGCTGTTGCTGTGGGCCGGCGCGATGTCGCTGTATCTGGCGGTGCTGACCGCGGTCGGGGTGACGGTGTCGATGCTGACCGGCAGCGTGCGCGGCGCGCTCGCGTTGCTGTTCGGGCTGTGGATCGTGTTCGGCCTGGCCTTGCCGCGCTGGGCCAACAGCGCGGTCGAACGCGCGCGGCCGTTGCCGTCGTCGCAGGCGGTCAAGCAGCAGTTGATCGATCAGGCGCCGTCGTTCTGGACCGCCGAGGACGCGAAGAAGCATCAGGTCGCCTTGCTCGCCAAGTACGGCGCGCGCAGCAAGCAGGACCTCAGCGTGGACCTGCGCGGCGCCGAGCTGGACCTGAGCGAACGCCATTCGCACGAAGTGTTCGATCGCGTGCTCGGCGGCTTCTACGATCAAGTCGAAGCGCAGGACCGCGCCTACGCCGCGATGGGCTGGTTGTCGCCGATGGCGGCGATGCAGAGCCTGTCGCCGCTGCTGGCCGGCAGCGATTTCGTCCATCACCGCGGTTTCATCGACGGCGCCGAGCGCTACCGCCGCGCCCTGGTCAATCGCATGAACCAGGACGTGATGGCGCATCCGCTCAACGGCGAGCAGGCGCGACACACCGCCGGCGAATCGCTGTGGGCGCAGATTCCCGAATTCCGCCATCAACCGCCGCGCCTGGGCGCGGCGTGGGGCAATGCCGCCGCGGCGCTGTTCGCATTGCTGGGCTGGAGCGTGCTCGCGCTGGCCGGCTTGTTGTGGACCGCGCGGAGGATGAAGCCATGAGCGCGATCGCACACCGGGCCGGTCGCGTGCGCGCGGCCGATGCCGCGCCGGTGACGGTGGGTTTCGCCACGCTGCTCGCCTGGGAACTGCGCCATATCGGCCGCCAGCGCCTGCTGTGGATGGTGGTGGCCTTGCTCGGTCTGGCGATGCTGTGGGGCGCGTACAGCGGCGCGAGCCTGCATCGCGCGCAGACCGCGGCGATCGCGCGCAGCCACGCCGCCGATGCGGCCTGGACCGCGCAGATCCGCGAACGCGCGCGCCGTTACGCCGAGCCGGCCGAGAGCCCGGTGCCGTACTGGCAGGACCCGACCGACGTGGCCGGTTTCAGCCGCTATTTCCTGCGCGCGCAGAGCGACAAGCCGCACTTGCCGCTGTCGCCGCTCGCGGTCGGGGTCAGCGATCTGATGCCGAGCCGCCTGCCGGTCAAGCTGGAAACGCCGTTCGGCGCCGAACCCGCGTACGACTTCGAAAACCCGCGCGGGCTCGGCTTGGGCCGGTTCGATCTGGGCTTCGTGCTGATTTACCTACTGCCGGTGGCGACGATCCTGTTGATCGGTCTGTTGTCCACCTTCGAGCGCGATCACGGCATGTTGCGGTTGATCGCCGCGCAGCGGGTCGGACCGCGGGCCTGGCTCGGCGCGCGCGTCGCCGCGATCTTCGCCTGGCTGGCGCCGGCGACGCTGCTGTTGTTGCTGCTGAGTCTGTTGTTCGCCGGGGTCGACGCGGCCGCGGCGATGCCGGAACTGTTCGCGTCGGCGGCACTGGTGGTGGCCTACCTGGCGTTCTGGGCCGCGCTGGGATTCGTCGTGGTGTCGGCGTGGCCCAGCGCCGCCGGCGCGATCAGCCTGATGGGCGCGTTGTGGGCGGCGCTGGTGATCGGCCTGCCGTTGCTCGGCAGCGCCTGGGCCGAGCGGCTGGGCGATGCGCCCACGCCGGTGGCCTATGTCGATGCGCAACGCCGCGCCAACGATGCGATCGGCGACGAGCGCGACGCGATCGTGACCGCGATGTTCCGCGCGCGCGCCGATCTGGCCGCGGCGACCGATCGCGTCGCGAAGATCGATTACGCGACCCGCATGACCTTCCTGGCGCCCGAGCTGGAGCGACGTCTGGCGCCGTTGCGCGAACGTCAACTGGCGGCGCGCGCGGCGCGCGAAAGCGTCTCGGACTGGGCCGGTTATGTGTCGCCGTCGCTCGGCCTGGAGCAGGCGCTGTCGGTGCTCGCCGGTACCGACAGCGATCGCCATCGCCGCTTCGAGGCGCAGACCCGCGCCTACCAACTGCGCCTGCGCGATTGGTTCTATCCGCGCATCCAGCGCGAGATCGCCACGCCGACGCCGCGACCGCCCAACAGCTACGGGCGGATGAACTTCGCCGCGTTCGAGGCGATCCCGGTCTACCTCGGCGCCGAGCTGCCGGCGTCGGCGCGGGTCGCCGCGACGCTGCCGTTCGCGGCCTGGCTGTTGCTGCTGGCCGCGCTGCTGACCGGCGTGGCGCTGCGACGCTTGCGGCGCTGGCCGACGGAGCTTTAAGCGATGAAACAACGTCATGGATGGATCTGGAGTGTGAGCGGCGCGCTGGTCCTGGCCGGCAGCGCGCACGCGCAACGCGCCGGCGACAACGCGGTGACCGCGGCCGAGGACGCGTTCGGCGCGACCCTCGGCAACGAAACCATCGGCCTGTACAGCAGCAAGCAGGTGCGCGGGTTCTCGCCGGTGGACGCCGGCAACGTGCGCATGGACGGGGTCTACTTCGATCGCCAGGGTACGGTGCCGCCGGCGCTGGTCGAAGGCTCGACCATCCGGGTCGGCCTGTCGGCGTTGAATTATCCGTTCCCGGCGCCGACCGGCATCGTCGACTATCGACTGAAGAAGGCCGGCGACGAACGCGTGATCAGCGTGCTCGCCGCGCTCAACGCCTACGGCGCGCCGGCGCTGGAACTGGATGCGAAGCTGCCGATCGTCGATCATCGTTTCGGCCTGGCCGGCAATATCTCGTTCGCGCGCGAGGAGTATTACGACGGCGCCGACGCGCGCTATGTTCGCGCCGGTCTGGTGCCGCGCTGGCGACCGAGCGAGAACATAGAGATCCTGCCGTTCTGGAGCATCTCGCGCGGCCGCGACGAAGAGGTCGCGCCGACCATCATCACCTCGGGCAATCACCTGCCGCCGAAGATCGCGCGGCGCCGGCATTTCGGCCAGACCTGGTCGGACAACGAATACGACAGCCGCAACTACGGCGTGCTCGGCAAGGCGCGCTTCGGCAGCAACTGGGCGCTGGCCGGCGGCGTGTTCCGTTCGATCAACAACCAGCCCAGCGGTTTCGCCGAGTTGTTCGTCGACACCACGGCCGACGGCACGACCCGCGAGAAAGTCATCGCCGATCCGCGCCAGCGTTACGCCTCGACCAGCGGCGAGCTGCGCCTGAGCCGCAGCTTCAGCGAAGGCCCGCGCCTGCATGTGCTGCATCTGGCGCTGCGCGGGCGCAGCCTCGACAGCGACTACGGCGGTTCGGCCGATGCGATCGATTACGGCTGGCGCCGGCTCGGCGAACCGCGGCCGATGCCCGAACCCGACAGTTTCGAATTCGGCCCGCGCACCCGCGATCACGTCGAACAATGGACCGGTGGATTGGCCTACGAAGGCCGTTGGCGCGATGTCGGCGAGTTGAGCCTGGGCGTGCAACGCAGCCGTTATCGCAAGAGCGTCGATCAGCCCGGTCTGCCGCGCACCTCGTCGCGCGACGATCCGTGGCTGCCGAATGCAACCGCATCGGTCTACCTCAACAAGTCGCTGGCCTTGTACGCAGGCCACACCCGTGGCCTGGAAGAAAGCGGAATCGCGCCGGACGACGCGGCCAACCGCAATCAGGCGCTGGCGGCGATCCGCACCCGTCAGACCGACGCCGGCCTGCGCTGGGCCTTCGCCGACAGCATGAAACTGGTGGCCGGCGCGTTCGACGTGCGCAAGCCGTACTTCACCACCGACGAGAACAATGTCTATGGCGCGATCGGCGAAGTGCGCCATCGCGGGGTCGAGCTGAGCCTGAGCGGGCGGCCGGTCGACAGCCTGAGCCTGGTCGCCGGCGCGGTGCTGATGCGTCCGCGCGTGAGCGGCGAAGCGGTGCGGCTGGGGCGCGTCGGCGATCGTCCGATCGGCCAGACCGAACGGGTGCTGCGCAGCGATCTGGAATACCGCCCACCGACATTGCCGGGCTGGTCGTTCGATCTGGCGATGAGCCATTACGGCGAACGCGTCGCCTCGCGCGACGGGTTCAACCGGGTGCCGGCCTACACCCTGGTCGATGTCGGCGCGCGCTATCGCTTCAAGCTCGGTTCGGCGCCGGCGAGCCTGCGCCTGCTGGTCGCCAACGCGGGCGACACCTACACCTGGACCATCTACGGCAACAACAGTTTCGGCCTGACCGACGGGCGGCGCTACGTGGCGCAGCTGGCGGTGGATTTCGACGGCTGACCGATCCAAGACGGAATGATCCAAGACGGACCGATCCACAACGGGGAGACGTGGCGATGCTGCGGCAGCAATACATCGGTGGCTTTCAACGCGGCATGCCGGCGACGCCGGAGGGGACATGCGCGGGTTCGGCAAGCGGCGAGGCGGCTTACGCCGAATCGGCGGCCGCGGCGTCGCGGCATGCGTCCTCGGCGATCTGCAGCGGCGTGTGCCACGGCACCCTGGGCGAACTGCTGCAGGGGCCGTACGAACACGACGGCGAACTGCATATCGGATTGATTTCATTGCCGGTGCGCAAGTACAGCTGGGTGCATTTCACTCCGGGCGAGGCGGGCGACATCGAGGTCGAGCTGGGAGGCAAGGACAAATGCCGGCGCGCGATCGATCTGTATCTGCGGCATTATGGCAAGCGATTGCCGACCGGACGTTGGAGTCACGATTCGGAATTGCTGCTCGGCAAGGGCATGGCGAGTTCGACCGCCGACTTGGTCGCGACGATCCGCTGCCTGGACCGCATCTTCGGCCTGCATTCGCCCGCGCCGGTGATCGCCGCGCTGCTGCGCGAAATCGAGCGCTCCGACAGCGTGTTCCTCGACACTCATGCGCTGTACCTCAGCGGCCGCCAGGAAATCGTGCGCGCGTTCGACGCGCCGGTGCGGCTGCATGCCTGCTACATCGATGAAGGCGGCACGGTCGAGACCGAGAAGGTCGCCCATCCCTTGCTCGCCCACTACCAGCGCAATCTGCCGGCGTATCGGCACAACCTCGATCGCGCGATCGACGCGTTCGCGCGCCACGACCTGCGCCGCATCTGCGAGTGCTCCACGCGCAGCGCGGAACTGGCGCAGGGCGTGATCGCCAAGCGCCATCTCGAGGTGTTGCTCGAACGCCAACGCGATTTCGCCGCCGACGGCATCGTCGTCGCCCACACCGGCAGCCTGCTCGGCTATCTGTTCATCGCCCGCCCCGACCCGGCGCGCATGGGCGAGCTGTCGTCGTTCTTTCGCGGCCTGGGTCACCAATGCCGCTTCGCCGAGACGGGGTTCTGATGAGCGTGCATGCGCATATCGCCGACGCGATCAAGGTACCGGATCTGGTGCGGCTCGGGCCAAACCTGTACGTGGCCCGGTTCGAAACCATGAAGGTGTACTCGACCCTGGTCGCGGTCGAACGTCTGCTCGCGCAAGGCCGCATCCAGCCCGGCGCGACCTTGATGGACAGCTCCAGCGGCATCTACGCCTACGCGTTGGCCTTGGCCTGTCACAAGTTCGGACTCAAGTGCCATATCGTCGGCTCAAAGACCGTCGACAAGACCTTGATGCTGCAACTGCGCATCCTCGGCGCGACCATCGAGCAGGTCGAGCCGCAGGCGACCTTGAAGATGGACCAGAGCCTGCGGGTCGCGCGCATCCGCGAACTGCTGGCCGCCGATCCGTCGGTGCACTGGATGCAGCAGTACCACGACGATATCCACTACGACGGCTACGAGCCGGTGGCGAAACTGCTGCTCGATTCGATCGGCGGCGCGGCGCTGAGCGTGATCGGCGGGGTGGGCTCGGGTTGTTCGACCGGCGGCCTGGCGCGGGCGTTGCGCGCGCACGATCCCGCGGTCGAGCTGATCGGCGTTCAACCATTCGGCAGTATGACCTTCGGCTGCCAGCACATCGAAGACCCCGGCATCATCATCGCCGGCATCGGCAGTTCGATTCCGTTCCGCAACGTGCGCCACGGGCTGTACGACGAGATCCACTGGGTGTCGTTCGACTACGGCCTGTCGGGTTCGATCGCGCTGCTGCGCGAGCACGCGGTGTTCGCCGGCCTGTCGACCGGTTGCTGCTATCTGGTCGCGCAACGCGAGGCCGCGCTGCGGCCCGAACGCAACATCGTGTTCCTCGCCGCCGATACCGGCCATCGCTATGTCGATGGCGTATTCGCTCAGCACGAACAGGCGCTGACCCTGGCCGATCTGCAACCCACGCGCATCGATTCGCTCGATCGGCTGGTGCTGCCGTGGTCGGCGATGGCGTGGCGGCGCGCCGATTTCGACGATCAGGCGCCCGCGCCGCAAGTCCTTCCCGTTCCGGCGCCTGCATTCGCCGCCGCCACCTGATTCTTACTGGAGCATTCTCGCCATGGCGCATTTGTTGATGATCGAAAGCTGGGTCGGCGGCACCGGCCGGATCTTTCCGCCCGCGATCGGCCGGCTCGGCCATCGCTACACCTTCGTGACCCGCAATCGCGGTCATTACCTGGATGCGCGTTCGCGCGAGATCCATCCGGTGATCGAACACGCCGATCACGTGCTGACCACCGAAACCAACGACGTGCCGGCGCTGATCGAATTCCTGCGCGCGCAGCACGCGATCCTGAAGTTCGACGGCGTGGTGACGATCTGCGACTACTACATCGACACCGTGGCCCAGGTCGCGCAGGCGCTCGGCCTGCCGCAGGCGTTCTCGGCCAATGTGGTGATGGAGCGGCGCAAGGACCGGGTGCGCGAGGCGATCGAACGCGCGGGTCTGCCGAATCCCAAGTTCGCGGTGACCGCGTCGTGGGACGACACCCGCCGCGAAGCGCAGCGGATCGGCTATCCCTTGATCGTCAAGCCGACCGATCTGGCCTCCAGCGCGTTCGTGCGCCTGATCCACGACGAAGGCGAGTTGCGCCAATCCTTCGATGCACTGGAACAGTTTCCGCGCAATTTCCGCGATCAGGCGCGGGTGCCGCTGCTGTTGCTGGAGGAGTACATGCTCGGCGAAGAGGTCAGCGTGGAAGCCTGCACCTATCGCGGCCGCACCACGGTCATCGGCATCACCGACAAGAGCGTGACCGGGTTTCCGTATTTCATCGAAGACGGGCATATGTTCCCGGCCAAGCTCGATCCGGCCCAGGCGGCGGCGATCGAAGCATTGGTATGCGGCGCGCTGGAGGCGGTCGGGCACGATCACGGCATCAGCCATACCGAGGTGAAACTCACCGCGGACGGACCGCGCATCGTCGAGATCAATCCGCGTCCGGGCGGCAACTACATCGCCGAACTGATCCAGCGGGTGACCGGCATCGACCTGCTCGATGCGCAGATCGAACTGGCGCTGGGGCGCGAACCGGATCTGACGCGCAAACCGACCGGCGTGGCGAGCGCGGCGATCAAGTTCCTGGTGCCGCCGCGCGGCGGTCACGTCGCGACGGTCGACGGGGTGGCGTCGTTGGATGCCGATCCGGCGGTGCAGCGATGGAGCCTGTCGCCGATCGCGGGCAGCGAGGTCGCCGCGCCGATCGATAACGCTTGCTATCTCGGGCATGTGGTCGCGGTCGACGGCGATGGGTTGGAGGCGCGCGCGTACGCCGAGCGGGCGTTGGGGCGGGTGGTGTTGCATTACGCGGAAGCTGCTGCTGCGTGATGCGTTTCCCGTGATCCCCCGAACACGACGCACCGCTTTTCCCCCCTTTGTAAAAGGGGGGTAGGGGGGATTCGCTTTTGCTCCTGCTCTGAAGCCACAGCAACAGCAACAGCAAATCCCCCCTACCCCCCTTTTGCAAAGGGGGGAAAAGCAACAGCAACAGCAATTACAGAAGCGAAAACACAGTCGCCGTACCCGTAGCTCTCCAGCGCTCTTTTTCGCCCATCGCCCAATGCCCCAGCCGCCCACTCCGAGACCCACCATGCCCACCGCCACCAAGCCCCTCTCCCACACCTCCGTCGCCGACCTCACCGCCGCGGTCCTGCGCGGCGATTACGGCGACGACCCGGCGCAGCTGCATGCGGTGGGCGCGTTCTGGGTCCGCCAGAGCACCCAGTTCCCCGGCACCGACACCAAATACCGCAACTACTACCTGGTGCTGCGGGTGGAATCGGGCTTCGGCGGCTGTTGCGTCGAACGCGATCAGCTCGATTCGGTGATCGCCGAGGAACTGTCCGGCCGCAGCGTCGCCGAGTTGCTGCGCGATGAGCGCACGCCGGTGCGGATCGCCGCGCTCGATGCCTATCTGTCGCTGGTGCGTCCGCACCGCGAGGCCGCGCGGGCGCAGGTGTTCATGCTGCCGCACGGCACGCCGCTGCAGCGCGCGAAGGCGCGCGATCAGGCGATCGCCAGCCTGCTGCGGATCGAGCCGGGCATGCGGGTGGGTTTGATCGGCGTGGTCAATCCGCTGGTCGATGCGATACGCGCGCATGGCGGCATCTGCCTGCCTTGCGATTTCAATATGGAGCGGACGGCCGACGGGACTGAAGTCGTCAAGGACATGGCGCTTGTCTTGGCGCAGGCCGACGTGGTCATCGCCACCGGCATGACCCTGAGCAACGGTTCGTTCGACGAGATCCTCGCGGCCACGCGTTTGCGCACGATCCCGCTGATCGTCTACGCCCAGACCGGCAGCGCGATCGTGCCGCGTTTCCTCGGCGACGGCGTGGCCGCGGTGTCGGCCGAGCCGTTTCCGTTCTCGCAGTTCAGCGCCGATCCGACCCCGATCCACCTGTACCGCGCCGAAGGTTTCGCCGCGGGCGATGCGCGCGCGGCGGCCTGAGGAGGGCGCGGTGGAGGCGAAGCCGCTCGCGATCGATGAGGGTGCGTTGCTGAGCGAGGCCATGCGGCGTCGCGGCTTGCATGGCTTGTTGGTTTACACCTTTCTCATGGTGACCGGCTTCGCCATGCTGATGCCGCTGGTCGCGGTGCATTTCGTCAACGACCTGGGCATGGCGGCCGCGGCGGTGGGGCTGGCGTTGGCGGTGCGGCAACTGACCCAGCAAGGGCTGGCCTTGGTCGGTGGCGTGTTGTCGGATCGCTACGGCGCGCGGCGGATGATCTGCCTGGGCGTGTTGCTGCGCGCCGCGGGTTTCGCCAGCCTCGCCTTCGCCGACGCGCTGCCGATGCTGCTGTGCGCGATGGTGCTGTCGGCGCTGGGCGGGGCCATGTTCGAAGCGCCGTATCAGGCCTCGATCGCCGCGCTGACCGACGAAAACACCCGGCCGCGCTATTACGCGATCAGCAACTGGATCAGCGGGGTGGCGACCACGTTGGGCCCGCTGCTGGGCGTGGCCCTGTTGCATTACGACTTTCGCGTGGTGTGTCTGGCGGCGGCGGCCTGCTTCGCGGTGAATTTCCTGGTCGCGCTGCGCTTGCCGCAGGTGCGCATGCCCGAGCGGCCGCCGCCGCTGCGGCACGGCTTGGATCTGGTGCGCGGCAACCGCGCCTTCATCGTGCTGGTCGGCTTGATGATGCTGTACTGGTTCGTCGCGGTGCAGATCAACATCAGCTTCCCGTTGCTGGCGCAGCGCCTGACCGGCACGGTCGACAGCGTCGGGGTGATGTTCGCGCTCAGCGCCGGACTGACCGTGGCCTTGCAATACGGCCTGGTGCGCTGGCTGGAGCGGCGCTGGAGCAGCGCGCAGGTGCTGGTGGCCGGGGTGGTGGTGATGTCGCTGGCGGCCGGCGCGATCGGGCTGGTGCGCGACTTCGGCGGCCTGCTGGTGTGCGTCGGCGCGTTTTCGATCGGCGCGCTGATGACCCGGCCGACCCAGCAGACCTTGATCGCCGGCCTCGCCGATCCGCGCGCGCTGGGCACCTTCCTCGGCGTGAGTTCGCTCAGCCTCGCGGTCGGCGGCGGCATCGGCAATGTCGCCGGCGGCTGGATGGTCGATCTGGCGGCGACGGAGCATTGGCCGTGGCTGCCGTGGATGGTGTTCTGCGCGGTCGGCCTGCTCAGCGCCGCCGGCCTGCATCGGGCGACACGTATACGGGCGGACGCCGGGGTGACCGCCGCCGCCGGCTGATTCGCTTCCCCTCGCCTCAGTTGCCCTCTCCTGGACTCCGGCGGGGAGAGGGCTTTTTTTTGCGCCGATCCATCATGGATTTAACGACAGAAAGTCCAGCGCCGCGCGCGCCGGTCGGCGTTCAAGCCGGTATCGCGGGCGTGGCATCGCAGCATTGCTTGAGGAACTCGCGCAGCGCTTGCACCAGCGGACTCAGCAGGCGCCGGTCCGGGCAGATCAGGTTCAACGGCGCGCTTTCGCCGCGCCAGTCGCGGCACAGCACCTCCAAGCGTCCGTCGAGCACTTCGCGCGATACGTCGAGCCAGGATTTATAGACGATGCCGTGCCCCGCCAGCGCCCATTGCTTGACCGCGTGGCCGTCGTCGGCGACGCGGTCGCCTTGCACGCGCACGGTGCAGTCCTCGCCGCCGCGCTGCAGGCGCCAGCGTTCGTGGATTTCGCCGCGGATCATCTGACGCAGGCAATTGTGTTCGGTGAGTTGCTCGGGATGCTCCGGCGCGCCGCGGCGCGCGAGGTAGTCCGGCGAAGCGCACAGCACGCGGCGGTTGTCCGGGCTCAACGGCAGCGCGATCAGACTCGAATCGGGCGGCGGCCCGTACCGCAGCGCCACGTCGACCGGTTGCCGGTACACATCGGCCAGATGGTCCGACAGGCTGGCGCGCAACTGCACATGCGGATGCTCGGCCATGAAGCGGTCCAGCCACGGCAGGATCAGGCTGCGGCCCAGGTCCGACGGCATCGACAATTGCAGATTGCCGCGCAGCGTCGCCTGATCGCCGCGCAGCGCCTGCTCGGCGTCGTCGATCGCGCGCAGCGCCTCGCGCGCGTGCGACAGGAAGCGTTCGCCTTCCAGGGTCAGCCGCAGACTGCGGGTCGAGCGCACGAACAATTGCGTATGCAGTTCCGCTTCCAGCCGCTTGAGCGTGGCGCTGGCCGCGGCCGGGCTGATGTCGAGCGCGCGCGCCGCCGCCGACAGGCTGCCGGCGTCGGCGGCGCGCACGAACACGGCGAGGTCGGCGAAGGCTTTCATTTTCAACATCCGGACGAAACAGAACCGGCTTATGCCGGGTTTTTCCCGGGCGGGCAAGCGCTCAGCCTATGGCTCGCGCCGTTTCCCCCATCGCTCAGGAATTTGCTCATGAAAGCTCCGATCGTTTCCCTGTTGGCCGCCGCCCTGGCGTGGTCGAGTGCCGTTCCCGCCGTCGAAGCCGCCGAGGCCCCGGCCGAGGCGGATCCAGGGCCGCGGCTTGAAGTCGTCGCCGCGTCCGAGGTGCGGCCGGGCAATGTCGCCGTGTCGGCCAAGGGTCGCGTGTTCGCGACCTTCCACGCGCTCGGCGATCCGAAAGTGCAGCTCGGCGAGGTGAAGGACGGGCGCATCGTCCCGTATCCGAATCTGGCCTTGCAGAAGAACGGCGCCGCGCCCTCCGACGCGACCTTCGACAGCATGCTGGGGCTCAGCGTCGACCGGCGCGATCGCCTGTGGGTGATCGACATGGGCCTGCAACTCGGCAAGACCCGGCTGTGGGCGTTCGACCTGCGCAAGAACGCGGTGATCGAGAAGATCGAGCTGCCATCCGAGGTCGCGCCGAAAGGCAGCTTCGTGCAGGACTTCGTCATCGACGAGCGCCGCGGTTGGGCGTATCTGGCCGACATCGCCGATCCGGGCATCATCGCCTTGAACCTCAAGACCGGAGCGGCGCGCCGATTCGGCGGCCACGCCTCGCTGCAGGCCGAGAACATCGACATGGTCATCGACGGCCGGGTGATTCAATTCAACGGCAAGCCGGCGCGGGTGGCGATCGATCCGATCACCTTGTCGGCGGATCGCGACACCCTGTACTTCGGCGCGATGAACGGAACCGCCTGGTACCGGTTGCCGACGCGGCTGCTGCGCGAAGGCGCCGACGACGCCACCATCGCCGCTGCGATCCAACCGGCCGGCACCAAGCCGATCAGCGACGGCGCATTGACCGATGCGACCGGCCTGCATTACTTCACCGATCTGCAGGCGCACGCGATCGTCCGCCAGGAGCGCGACGGCCGCCTGCGGCCGCTGATTCGCGATCCGCGTCTGCAATGGCCGGACAACATCAGTTTCGGACCGGACGGCTGGATCTACGTCTCGGCCAATCAGCTCGACACCACGCCGAGTTTCACCGGCGGCGCGGATCAGGGGAAGCCGCCTTACTACCTGTATCGGTTTCGTAATCGCTGAGTGGAGCCGAGTATCGGACCGGAACAGCGAATCCTTCTGCTACTCGTCGGAACGAAGGATTCGTGGGTGGTTGCGATCACCTGACGTCGACGTGTTAGGTGGGCATCCGCCGATGAAAGGTCTGCGAATTGAGTAACTGAACACTCTGCCGCAATTTTCGCTCCCAACGACCTGTCTCGTGCGAGCCGTCAATACTTGCTCAGCGGAATCGGGCTATGCGGGCGCCGGTAAAGGAAATCCTCGCGTTACTTCGAGGGTCGTCGATGACGTTCCAACGGCATAAGGCCGGTTACTTATCTCAAAAGCCGAAACCGCGGCTGCCGGGCCCGAGCTCAACGCAGTCACATCGCGCTTATTGGTTGGTGGATTCTCGCCACTCAATTGCTTCGGCGTGCGTAACGACGCAGGACCATGTGCCTTGCAATTGCTGGTATCACCAAGGTTCGAAAGGTGTTGGTCAGGCATGTCGGGTCGGCACCTAAAAAGGTCGCGGCATGCCTATTGCGTGCCATGGGTTCGATATCGGGCGAAGAATGTTTTCACTTTATTCACTAATAAAATGCATATGAATTTTCCGTCTTTGACATTTCCCCAAATGCCCGCTATCCAAGTCGCTGGTGATGTCATGAATCAATCGCGAGTTCCGGAGCGCGGCCGATGTCGCTCACCATTGCGTATGAGATCTCGTCGAATGCGTTGTGAGAAGGCTCCGGTGCCAATTTAAACGCTGAATGTGAGAGCAGTACATGGAAACAAGGATGGTTTCTTCGCGTTCAACATTGTTTGGATTCGCGGTCGCATTGGTCATGGCCTCGCAGGTCAACGCTCAGGAGAGTCAGCAATCCTGGCGTATCACCTCGCCGGCGGGGCGGACGGACATCTACAACACTCAGCAAGACGCGGTGGCGGCATTTGCGACGCTGCCCGAGCCGATGCCGGATGTGTATACGGGTGGTTGGCCGCTGGCGAAACAGATCAAGGATCAGGTCATATCGGAGAACGGCGATATGACTTTGACGTACTGGCTAGGAAAGGAGCCTCCGAAAGATCCGGATTGGCGCTACGTCGCGGCGCCGCCCGATCGAGAGTTCGTAACCGAACAGCAACTGATCAACGATCTGGTTGCGCAGCGCAATGCGCAATATCCCGCTTGCCCGGCGATCGCCCAACTTGCACCGGCTAACCAGTGGACCGCTTTTTCCGAAGAGCTCGAAGGCATATACGAAGGCCGCACTTATAACGGAAGCTATAACGTCGGCGATAATACGGCGGACTGGCCATGCAGGCCTGTTAATATTACTCATCATGTTGTTCGCAAGCGTCGATTGCTTTGCCCCAATTACATGTCATGGAGCAACGAGCATCAGGCATGCACCAACGAAAAGTACGTCGCCACGATCAGCACGAAGATCAACGAGTGTCCGCAAGTCGCTCAGGGCAGCGTCGGGGCTAGGGGCTCTAATATAAGTGGCAACGTCGGAAACCCTTGCAATGTGAAGAATGGCGAAAAATCGGAGAGCCAGGTCGACGTCGATCTGGGATGGATCACGCTCGAGCGGCACTACCATTCGGGAGCAGGAGTAAAAACGGGGGGCTTCGGGCCGGGGTGGTCGCACACCTTCGACATTCGTCTGGCCATTGCTGGCAATTCGCTAGGCTTGAGCAGCGGCAGTGGCTACCAGACGCCATTTCGTAAGAACGGTAGCGATTATTGGGCGGCCGACGGCAGTGGCGAGCGCGTTACGGCGAGCGGATCGAACTGGTTGCTTCAGCGCTCCGACCGCACCCTGACCTTCGACGCCTCGGGACGCTTGTTGCGCCAGAATGTCGACAGCGGCGCACAACTGAGTTTCGCCTACGACGCGTTGGGTCGCTTAGTTCGAATCACCCATTCGACCGGACGCGCGATGGCGATCATCTACGATGGTCCATCGGCGGACGCGCGTATTGCCTCGCTTTGGTCAACGAGCATGTTGGCGAGCTACGCCTATACGCCGCGTGGCCAAGTGGAGGTCGTTACCTATCCCGGCAACCAGGCGATTCGCTATCACTATGAAGACACCCGCTTTCCCTTACATCTGACCGGCATCACCGGTGAGGATGGGGCTCGCTTCAGTACCTTCGCTTATGACGCCAAGGGCCGGGCCATTTCGAGCCAACATGCGGGTGGCGCGGATGCCGTCAACATTTCCTATCGCGCCCAGGGCGGCGCGGTGGTGACCGACGCACTGGGGCAGCAGACCACATACGGCCTTACCGCATTCGTCGCCGACGGCCCGCCGCGGAGAATCGGCGACGTCACCGACCAGCGAGGCGTAGTCACTCAAACTTACCGGAGCGCGTCGGAAGACTTCCGGCGGCGCCTGGATGCGATCGTTGATCGTCGGGGTATTCGGACCCAGTATGCCTACACGGAGGGCAACGATCCGGTGACCGGACAGCCGGCCCGCACCCAGTCTGTAACCGAGGCATACGGCTCAACACAAGCCCGCGTGACCACCAGCCGATATGACATCTCGAGCAATCGACTTGTTCTCCAAACAATCGGCGCACGCGAAACCCGTATCGCCCGCAACCAACGTCTGCAGCCGGTCTCGATCACGGTGCGTGACACGATTTCCAATCTCGTCCGGACGACCGCTTATGCCTACTGTGAGGCGGCCGATGTCTCGGCGTCGAATGGGTCGTGCCCTACGCTGGGTCTTCTGAAGACGGTCGATGGACCGCGAACCGATGTCGGCGATATCACCACGTTCGAATACTACGGCAGCGACGACCCCGCTTGCACAGCGAGTTCGCCGGTATGTACATATCGAAAGGGCGATCTACGTCGTACCGTCAATGCTCTGGGTCATACCGTAACCGTCATGGGTTATGACCCGCAGGGCAGGCCATTGTCGGTTACCGATGCGAATGGCGTGATAACTGATTACGAATACAACCCGCGAGGATGGCTGACGGCCTCCAAGGAGCGTGGTGTCGACAACGGATCAGAAACGGACGACCGTATTACCCGTATCGACTATTGGCCGACCGGCTTGGTCAAGAAGCTGACTTTGCCCGATGGCACATTCACCGGCTATACCTACAACGCCGCCCGCCAGTTAACGGATGTCGGTGACAACGCCGGCGACACAATCCACTACACGCTGGACTTGACCGGCAATCGAAAGCAGGAAGACACCAAGACATCAGGCGGAACGTTGAAACGCACGCTGTCGCGTGTTTTCAATGCGTTGGGGCAACTGCAGGTCGCGAAAAATGCCTACCAGGATCAGACCCAGTTCACCTATGACGCCAATGGCAATCCCGACATCGTGACCGACGCGTTGGGTAGGGCATCGGATGCTGATCACGATCCGCTCAACCGGCTGAGCCGGGAATTGCGCTACGTGGACAATCAGCCGGTGGAAATGAAACGCGAGTACAACGCACTCGATCAAGTCACTAAAGTGACCGACCCCAAGGGATTGATTACGGCCTACAGCTACAACGGATTCGGCGACCAAACCCAACTCGCCAGTCCGGACACCGGAACTACAGCGTTCACCTACGATACTGCCGGCAATCGAAAGACCCGGACGGACGCGCGGGGTGTAGTGGCGACCTATGGTTACGACGCCCTCAATCGACTCACGGGAATCAGCTACCCCACGACGACGCAGAATGTCGGGTACACGTACGACACCGTGCCGACCGCATGCCCGGCTGCCGAGGCCTTCGGCAAGGGAAGGGTCTCCCAGCTGACCGACGAAGCCGGCGCGACACAATACTGCTACGACCGGTTCGGTCAATTGGTGCGCAAGGTCCAAACCGTCAACGCCAAGGTCTTTACCGTGCGTTATGCCTACACCCCGGCCGGCAAGCTCAGCAGCCTGACCTACCCGGATGGCGCGTTGGTTACCTATCAGCGCAATGCGCAGGGACGTGTCAATCAGGTCAGCATCAAGCGGGTCGTGGCCGGTGCGACCATCGAGACCTTGCTGAACCAGGCAAGTTACAACCCGTTTGGTGCCGTCGCCGGCTGGACATTCGGTAACGGTCGAACGTTCTCGCGTTCGGCGAATCTGGACTATCAAATCACTGCGCTGCAGGACGCCGCCAGTGGCGGACTGTCGGTGGGCCTTCAGTACGACAAGGTCGGTAACATATCCGAACTACGCGCCGCCGGTGGCGCGACCGCCCTGCTCAAGTACGGCTATGACGCGTTGAATCGTCTGACCACGCTACGCGATGGACCGACCAATACCGCGATCGAAAGCTACAGCTATGACGCCACGGGAAATCGCCTGAGCTACGCCACCTCCGCGGGCACCCAGACATATACCTATCCCACAACGAATCACCGCCTGAGTCAGATAAGTGCGGGCAGCGCGCGTTCTTACGACGCCACCGGGAACAGCACCGCGATCGGCGGCAACACATTCGTCTACAACGATGCCGGACGTATGAGCCAGTTCAAACAGGCGGGCGTGTTGCGACAGACCTACCTGTACAACGGCGTAGGACAGCAGGTCCGCAAGTACACCGATACCTACAATCGCTACATGGTGTACGACGAGGCCGGCCATTGGCTGGGCGAATACGACAGCAACGGCGGAGCGATCCACCAGGCGATCTGGTTGGACGATCTGCCGGTGGGCTTGTTCTACAGCGGTTCCAACCAGCAGAAGTTGTATTACCTGGAACCGGACCATATCGGCACGCCGCGCGTCGTCATCGACCCGGTGCGGAATGTCGCGGTGTGGGCCTGGGATATGAAGGGTGAGGCGTTCGGCAACAGTCCGCCGAATCAGGATCCCGACATGGATGGGGCGGGGTTCGTCTTCAGCATGCGTTTCCCGGGCCAGCGCTTTGATGTGTTGAGTGGGCTGAGCTACAACTACTTTCGCGATTACGAAGCAGGTACGGGCAGGTACGCCCAAAGTGATCCAATTGGCCTAAAAGGTGGGATCCACACCTATGCCTATGGTGGGGGGAATCCGGTCTCGCGAGTCGATCCCTTCGGGTTGACTGAATGTGATGTTGATGCTGCATATCAGACCGCTAAAGAGGCTCTCCCAAATTTGAATTTTGGCGCGGGTCGCCCAAAGATGGATTTGCCAAACATTAATTCAGGAGGGACAGCGCTCGGTGAGGCTCATTTCGTGCAAGATGGCCGGGACGGCTTTATTCATCTTAGTAAGTACTTTCTGCCTGAACTAGGCCCGGTTGAGTCCCTTAGCTTGCTTAAGTCGGTTATTCATGAGGCGCTACATTTCACTAGGCCAATTAAAGATCAAAGGCCGTGGAATAATTTCGATCATGCTTTCATAGCGCCTGAAGCGGTAAGGCTGGCTAAGGAGCTGAATGATAGATATCAAGCCGCAAGAAAATCTCAGTGCGATTGCGGAGAGTAATGATTATGAAGATCGCGACTCGACTCGTGGTGATTTTTTTGTCATTGCTCCTTGGTTGCGCAGGGGCGCGTGGTGCTTTTCCTGCGGGCGCCGATGATGTTGAGCTTGAGTGCCTGATAATCGAGGGGGCTGAAATAGTGCCTTCAAGTCGGCGATACCAGCCAACTGACGAAATGACGATGCAGGAGCAACTGGCAGTTGCCAATCAAGGGCATAAGATCATCAGGGGCAACTCCACCATCATTGCCGTGCGTGAGTACATTGGACGTAATAGTGCCGCTGATGGGCAGCGATACAAAAAGCTTACTGCCAAGTTGAGCGGCCCAGTAAAAACGAAGGGATCGACGAGCGTGGCAGAGAGCCATTTTGTTAGCGGATCGAGTGGTTTCGTCGCATGGGGGTTCTACTACGTATCCACCGATAAGCTCAAAGAAGTTGCGATAATCGATCATGGGTCTCGCCGGCTCTTACGTGTCAAGCAGGAGATGCCCTCGTTCCGGGTGCCTGATGGGCTCAAGGAAGACGTTAGCTTGAGCTTTGAGTGTGAACTCAAACCGAAGGGCGTTGATCAGCTCAGTGCGTGGGAAGGAAAGGGGGATGCTGAGCGCGATCCGTTCTACCCGTAATCTGCATCGGCAAAGTTGCAACACCGATAGATGCTCATGAAGTAGCCCGTTGCGATGTGGTGGCTATTAGGGTTTCAAGCCGGGTAATTGCCGCTCGAAACCAGACATTGCTGCTGCCAATGCAATACGTGGTGGCTACGTCACTCAGGCTTCTGTTTTCTACAGTCAATTTAATGACATCGTACTCGGCGGATGTCCTTTGTGAAGATGCGAGGTCACGCAGCGCAAGTTACTCGTGAGAAGAGCGGGGCCTACTGCACCGGACTGACCAGAGTAAGGCACCCTCACTCCCCGCCCACGAACCCCGACTGCCGCCACGCCTCGAACACCACCACCGCGACCGAATTCGACAGGTTCAGGCTGCGATTCTCCGGCCGCATCGGCAGGCGCAGGCGCTGTTGTTCCGGCACCGCGTCGAGCACCTCCTGCGGCAGGCCGCGGGTTTCCGGGCCGAACAGGAAGACGTCGCCGGCGCGGTATTGCGGAGTGTCGTGACGGGTGCGGCCGCGGGTGCTCAGGGCGAACAACCGCGGCGTGGCGGCCTGCGCTTCGGCGATCGCCGCCAGCGCCGCATCGAGGCTGTCGTGCACGCGCAGGCTGGCGTACTCGTGGTAGTCCAGGCCAGCCCGGCGCAGTTGCTTGTCTTCCAGGGTGAAGCCCAGCGGCGCGATCAGGTGCAGGCGCGCGCCGGTGTTCGCGCACAGGCGGATCACGTTGCCGGTGTTGGGCGGAATTTCGGGTTGGTAGAGGATGACGTCGAACATCCGCGCATTATGCCGTCCGGTTCGGCGTCAACGTAAAAGGCACCTCCTCCGGCGAACGCAAAAGCGCGGCCCCACCCCCTGTGACCGGCGACCTATGCCGGCGGCACCCCGCCCGCCTAGGATGGAGGCCTTGGTCCGCCTACGGACATTTGCTTTTCCAAGGAGTTTCCATGCCCTCGTCCCGCCCGCTGTCCCTTCGTCCGCGCACCGGCGCGCTCGCCCTGGCGCTGGGCCTCGCCCTGGCCGGCGGCATCGCCGCGCCCGCGCTGGCCGCGCCCAAGGCCGAGGTCTCGATCCCGTATCAGGAGTTCACCCTGCCCAACGGCCTGCGGGTGATCGTCCACACCGACCGCAAGGCGCCGATCGTCGCGGTCAATGTCTGGTACCACGTCGGCAGCAAGAACGAGCAGCCCGGACGCACCGGCTTCGCGCATCTGTTCGAGCACCTGATGTTCCAAGGTTCGGAAAACTACAAGGGCGAGTTCTTCACCCCGTTCGAACTGGTCGGCGTGACCGACCAGAACGGCACCACCAACGTCGACCGCACCAATTATTTCCAGAACGTGCCGACCACCGCGCTCGACATGGCGCTGTGGATGGAATCCGACCGCATGGGCCACCTGCTCGGCGCGATCGACCAGAAGACCCTCGACGAACAGCGCGGCGTGGTCCAGAACGAAAAGCGCCAGGGCGAAAACCAGCCCTACGGCCGCCGCATCAGCGCCAAACTCTACGAAGCGCTGTACCCGGCCGATCATCCCTACAGCTGGCAGACCATCGGCTCGATGGCCGACCTCGACGCCGCCTCGCTGGACGACGTGAAGACCTGGTTCCGCAGTTGGTACGGCCCGAACAACGCGGTGCTGGTGCTGGCCGGCGACATCGACCTGGCCACCGCCAAGCAGAAGGCGCTGCGTTACTTCGGCGACATCCCGGCCAGCGCGACCCTGGCCGACATGGCCACGCGCATTCCCAAGCGCGAGCGCGATACCGAGGAAGTCATTCCCGACCGCGTGCCGCAGGCGCGCATCTACCGCGCCTGGCCGGTCGCCCAGTTCGGCGCCGCCGACGGCATCGACCTGCAACTGTTCGCGCAGGTGCTCGGCGGCAGCGCGGCCTCGCGCCTGGACGCGCGGCTGGTGCATAAGGACCGGCTCGCCGACGGCGCCAGCGTGTCGATCAACGACGCCGAGATCAGCGGCACCCTGGTGATCATGGCCACGGTCAAGCAGGGCGTGGACCCGGCCAAGGTGCGCGCGGCGATCGACGAGGAGGTCAAGCGATTGATCGCGGACGGTCCGACCGCCGAAGAACTCGAACAGGCCAAGACCTCGACCCGCGCCGAATTCGTCCGCGGCATCGAACGCATCGGCGGCTTCGGCGGCAAGTCCGACGTGCTCGCGCGCTGTGCGGTGCTGCTCGGCAAGCCCGACTGCTATCGCGACGAACTCAAGGAACTGGATAAGGCCAGCATCGCCAGCGTGCAGGCGGCCGGGCGCAAGTGGCTCGGCGTGGGTTCGCACACCTTGCTGGTGCAGCCCGGCGACAAGCCGGCCTCGTCGATCCCGGAAACCGTGCGCGCCGCGCCGGCGACCCAGCCGGCCGCGATCCCGGTCGCCGATCCGCGCTTCAAGACCGTCGCCTCCGACCTCGATCGCAGCACCGGCGTGCCGGCCACCGCGAGCTTCCCCGAACTGCATTTCCCCACTCCGCAGACCGCGCGCCTGAGCAACGGCATGCAGGTGGTGCTGGTCGAACGCCACGAAACTCCGGTGGTGCAGCTGTCGATGGAATTCCCCGGCGGTTTCAGCGCCGACCGGGGTCGCAAGCTGGGCACCGCCAACTTCACCATGGCCATGCTCGACGAAGGCGCGGGCGACTACGGCGCGCTGCAATTGTCCGGCCGCAAGGAGGCGCTGGGCGCCGAGCTGGGCAGCGATGCCAGCCTCGACACCGCCAGCGTGTCCTTGTCGGCGTTGACCGACAAGCTCGATCCCTCGCTGGACCTGCTCGCCGACGTGGTCCTGCGTCCGCGTTTCGACGCCGCCGAAATCGAGCGCGTGCGCGCGCAGTGGCTGGCCGGGATCAAGCAGGAAAAGGCGCGTCCGCAGACCGCCGCGCTGCGGGTGCTGCCGCCGCTGCTGTACGGCGCCGATCACCCGTACGCGATTCCGTTCACCGGCACCGGCACCGAGGCCTCGATCGCCTCGCTCACGCGCGAGGACTTGGTCGCGTTCCACAACGACTGGCTGCAGCCCGACCGGGTGCGGGTGATCGTGGCCGGCGACACCACGCTCAAGCAGATCGTGCCGCTGCTCGAGCGCCGCTTCGGCGGCTGGAAGGCCAAGGCCGGCGCGCCGCCCTTGCCGGATCTGGCCCAGGTCGCGCGGCCGAAGGCGCCGCGGGTGTTCCTGGTCGACCAGCCCGGCGCGATCCAGTCCAACATCTATGTCGGCGAACTGATCGCGCCGACCGGCGACGCGGGCACGATCGATTTCGATTTCGCCAACGGCGTGCTCGGCGGCGAATTCAGCTCGCGCCTCAACATGAACCTGCGTGAGGACAAGCACTGGGCGTACGGTTCCTACAGCGGTGCCGGCAACGCCAAGGGCCAGCGCCCGTGGATCGCCCAGGCCGCGGTGCAGTCGGACAAGACGGTCGAATCGCTGGGCGAACTCAAGCGCGAGATCGGCGCGTTCGCCAGCGGCGCCACGCCGGTGACCGCGGCCGAAGTCGCCAAGGTCCGCGCCGCCAACACCCTGAGCCTGCCCGGTGCTTACGAAACCAACGGCGCGGTGATGCTGCAGGTCAGCTCCGACCAGCGTTACGGCCGCCCGGCCGACTACATCCTGCAGTACAAGGCGCGCAACGACGCCATGACCCCGGCGCTGACCCAGGCCGCGGCCAAGGCGCTGGACCCGGACGCGTTGACCTGGGTGGTGGTCGGCGACCTGTCCAAGATCGAGCAGCCGATCCGCGACTTGAAGATCGGCCAGGTGCAGGTGATCGACAACGATGGCAAGCCGGTGCGGTGACGGTGGCTGTGCGATCGGGATGGGTTGGTCGCGGTCGTTGTGTCGCGGTGGCTATGAAGTGAAGTGAGTCGAGTTGCATGCAGCGGGCCGCATCGTCGATGCGGCCCGTTGTGTTTTGTGGCGTTGTCGCGCAGGCATCGACAGTCCTCCAGGTCGTCATTCCCGCGAAGGCGGGAATCCAGTGACTTCAAGCGTTCTCGCACGAAAGGCCCTGGATTCCCGCCTTCGCGGGAATGACGGTAGGAGAACACGTCGGGGCGGGTAGATACGTTGCTTCGGATAACTTGCGTAACCGGCAGTGATGGAACGCTAGGCTCTTCCCGATTCCCGATTCCCGATTCCCGATTCCCGATTCCCGATTCCCGATTCCCGATTCCCAATTCCCAATTCCCAATTCCCAATTCCCAATTCCCAAACATTCCTACCCCACTCAGCCGATTCCAGCCACAATGCGCCCGGTCCAATCCCTACCCGAGGTCCTCATGCGCACACCGGCACTGCTGTCCCTGTCCGCCATCGTTCTGGCGTTGAGCGCGTCGGCCTGCACCTGGGTCAACATGGCGCCGGACGCGCAGGCGGTGCGGGTGCTGTCCGCGGGCGCGGCGCCGGGCTGCGAGAAGCGCGGCGAAGTCGTGGTGTCGGTCAAGCACAACGTCGCCTTCTACGAGCGCAACGCGCTGCGCGTGCGCGAGGAACTGGAAACCCTGGCCCGCAACGAGGCCCCCGGCCTGCAGGCCGATACCATCCAGCCGCTGGCCGATCCGTCGCAGGGTTCGCAGCGTTTCGCCGCCTACCGTTGTGGCCCCGGCGCGGCCCCGGCTGCGCAAAAACCGGCTTCCGGCGCCGCCCAGACCTACCCGGTGGGTGGCTGAGCGGGCTTCCAAACGGCCGCGTACGGGTTTTTTACGTGCCGGTAACGCCGGTAATCGATTGTTTGGCAAGGGTTTTAGGCCGCCAATGGCGGCCGGCACCCCGCTCGCGGTGTGACCGGAGCTAATGCGCGGGGGGCGGGAAGACGCTACGCTGTCGCACTTTTCTGCCCCAAGGGTTTAACGCCCATGCTGTTCCAACATGTCGCCATCGCCGGCCTCGCTCATGTCGATGCGCCGCGAAAGCTGACGTCCGATGAGATCAACGCCCGGCTCAAGCCGACGCTCGACCGCCTCGGCATCAAAGTGGATGTACTGCAGGACGTCGCCGGTGTGCGCGAACGCCGTCTTTGGGACGGCGACATGAAGCCCTCCGACGCCGCCACCCTGGCCGGCGTCAAGGCGCTGGCCGACGCCGGCATCGACGCCGACCGCATCGGCCTGCTGGTCAACACCTCGGTCAGCCGCGATTACCTGGAGCCGTCCACGGCCAGCATCGTCTCGGGCAATCTGCGCCTGGGCGAGAACTGCCAGAACTTCGACGTCGCCAACGCCTGCCTGGCCTTCATCAACGGCATGGACATCGCCGGCCGCATGATCGAGCGCGGCGAGATCGACTACGCCCTGATCGTCGACGGCGAAACCGCCAACCTCGCCTACGAGAAGACCCTCGAACGCCTGAGCCACGCCGAAGTCACCGAAGCGCAGCTGCGCGACGAGATGGCGACCCTGACCCTGGGCTGCGGCGCGGCGGCGATGGTGCTGGCGCGTTCGGAACTGGTGCCCGGCGCGCCGAAGTACCGCGGCGGCGTGACCCGTTCGGCGACCGAGTGGAACCACCTGTGCGTGGGCGATCTGCACCACGACCGCATGGTGGCCGACGGCCGCATGCTGATGATCGAAGGGCTCAAGCTCGGCCACAAGACCTTCGCCGCGGCCAAGGCCGCGCTGGGCTGGGCGGTCGAGGAACTCGACGAGTTCGTGATCCACCAGGTCAGCCGCGCCCACACCCAGGCCTTCCTCAAGGCCTTCGGCATCGACCCGAAGAAGGTCATGACCATCTTCGGCGAGCACGGCAACATCGGTCCGGCCTCGGTGCCGATCGTGCTGAGCAAGCTGCGCGAAATGGGTCGCCTGAAGAAGGGCAGCCGCGTCGCCCTGCTGGGCATCGGCTCGGGCCTGAACTGCTCGATGGCCGAGGTGGTTTGGTAACTCCCGCGCGATCCGCGCGGCGTTGATGCCGCCGCGACGAACGGCGATCGAAACAACGACGGGCCCGGTGCGAAAGCATCGGGCCTGTTTGTTTTTGCGGGCCTGGGTGTTTCGGATGCCGGCGAACGCGCGCGCTGGATGCCGGCGCATGCGCGCGGCGATCGAGCAGGTGCGTTCGTCTGCGCAGCTGCGCTGTTTCGGTGCGGTGGTTTCAGCCAACGACGCCTTTCGATAAGCGCCGGTGGCACTTACGCCGTGGAGGATCGCGACGATCGCAGCGCAAAGCGTCAGGGCGCAAGCCGCATCCACGGCTGACCGCGGTGCTCGGGCGTCGCGCGGCGAGCGCGGCGGCCGGAAACGATGGGCGCATCGCCGCGATACGTGCACGCGCTCACGCTTGCTATAGTCGAGGTCTACCGCGCGCGCGTCGCCATTGCCGCCGCGCCAAGGACCGATTCCTCACCCGCAACGGAGTTGCCGACATGGCCCAGCCCAAGAGCCACCTCGAGATCGCCCTGGCCTCGATCCCGGTGTTCACCAACGACGGCACGCTCGACGTCGCCGAACTGCAGAAACTGCTCGACCTCGCCCTGCGCGACAAACTGGTCGACGAAGACGAAAAGCGCGTGCTCGGCAACATCTTCAAGCAGGCCGAACTCGGCGAGCTCGATGCCGAGGTCAAGCGGCGCATCGACGAAGCGCGCAAGCTGCACGACATCCCGGCCTGATCCGTGGCCGGCGGCCTTCGCGGTCGCCGGTCGGGTTTCGGCGTGGTCGAAGCGGCCCGGTCGCGGCTCGCGCCGCTCCTACAAGTAGCCCATGTAGGAGCGGCGCAAGCCGCGACCACGCACCCCCGCCAACCACGTCAGCCTCATCCCTCTCGTCTCCCCAAGCCCTTGAATTCATTGACCCCGCCCACTGCATTCCGTGGCCGGCATCACCTTTCGTCGGCTCTTACATGTCATGTCTTGCCAGTGTCACATGTGATGAACTAACGTGACCGCCATGGAACGCCGATCCTCCGCCTATTACCAGCGCCGCCATCGCGAACGTCTTCGCGACAAAGGGCTGGTCAAGAAAGAGCTGTGGGTGCTGCCCGAGTTCGCGGACGAGCTGCTGGTGGTGGAGAAGCGGATGCGGCAGCCGCGCGGTGCGGCGCCGGGGCGTGGACGCGTGGAGAGGGCGATGAGCGACGGAAAGGTATGGACGGCCGAAGGCCTGTTCGACGCATTGGCGCAGGCCGACGAATTCGTCTACGGCGAATCGCATATCGAGCTGATCGACGGCGCGCAGGCCAGCCTGCACCTGGTGATGGGCGACTACGGCGACCTGCCGCTGTTCCTGGCCGTGGTCGGCGACCAGATCGTGGTCGAGGCGCTGCTGTGGCCGGTCTCGCACGTGCGCGACCCGGCCGCGTTCAACGAAGAAGTGCTGCGCACCCACAAGGTGATCTTCCCGCTGTCGACCATCGGCATCGAGACCCTGGCCGACGGCGAGTCGGTGTACATGATGTTCGGCTCGCTCAGCGCCGCGTCCTCGCTGTCGAACGTGCTGTACGAGATCGAGACCCTGGCCGACAACGTGATCAAGGCCACCGAAGCCTACGAGCAGCAGCTGCTGGAGGCGGCCTGACATGCCCAAGTCCGACGGCGGCAATATCTGGAGCAAACTGCTCGGCTCGCTGCGCGAGGGCGCGCACGAACTCGGCGAAGACTGGGTCGACAGTCGCGCGCTGCGCATCCTCGATCAGGAAATCCGCGACTGCGACGTCGAACTGCGCCAGTCGCGCGAATCGCTCGCGCACCTGCTCGCCCGCCACACCCTGGCCGAGCGCGCGCTGAGCGAATCGGGCGAGAAGATCGCCGAATACGAAACCTATGCGATCAAGGCCTTGGCCTCGGGCGAGGAAGCGCTGGCGCGCGAAGTCGCCGACAAGATCGTGCAGCTCGAATCCAGCCGCGGCGACGATCAGCGCCATGTGCAAGCGCTGGCCGCCAGCGTGGCCGAACTGCGCAAGACCGTGGCGATGGCCGAAGGCAACATCCGCCGGCTGAAACAACAGCTCGACACGGTCAAGGCGACCGAGAGCGTGCAGCGCGCGCAGGCCGCGGTCGCCCAGCGCTATGCCGGGGCGCACAAGATGCCGACCGCGATCGACTCGCTGGCGCGGATCAAGCAGAAACAGGCCGAGCGCGGCGCGCGGGTGGAGGCGGCCGAGCAACTGGCGCGCGCCGATCGCGGCGACGCGCTGGAACGCAAACTGCGCGACGCCGGGATCATGGCCGACGACGCCGGCACCGATGCGGTGCTGACCCGATTGCGACAAAAACTGCCGGATTGACCGGCGCGATGGCGGTGCCGCCCGGACGGCGGCGAGCGGGGAAGGGAGGGGTGCGATGATCGAATTTCTGCAGATCGTGTTTGCGTTTCCGACGGCGTTCTACACCGTGCTGCTGGGGGTGGTGATCGGCTATTGGCTGTTGTCGGCGCTGGGACTGGTCGGCATGGACGCGGCCGACGGTTTGTTCGGCGGCGGTCATGGCCACGGCCATTTCGGCGGCGACGGCCACGGGCTCGGGCATGGTCACGGGCACGGCCTGGGGCATGGTCACGGCCATGCGCTCGGCGACGTCGCTCACGGCCACGGCCACGGCGATGCCGCGCACCATCATCAAAGCGTGTTCGATCCGTTGATGCGGCTGGGCCTGGGCGGCATTCCGGTGACGGTGGTGCTCAGCACCCTGATCGCCAGCGGCTGGGCATTGAGTTTCTTCGCCGACCTGCTGTTGCTGCGCCTGCTGCCCGACGGGCCGCTGCGCACCGTCGCCAGCGTCGGCGTGATCATCGTCGCCTTCATCGTTTCCATTCCGGTCGCCGCGCTCGCCTTGCGCCCGGTGCGCAAACTGCTGCGCAAGATGCAACCCGAACCGCCGCGCCCGTTGCTGGGCCAGACCGCGACCGTGCGCAGCCCGGTCAACCGGGTCACCGGCACCGCCGCGCTGGAGGACGGCGGCGCCGGCCTGATCCTGCAGATCCGCGACGACAAGGGGCCGGGTTATCAACGCGGCGACCGGGTCGTGCTGATCGAATACATCGCCGAACAAAACGCTTACCGGGTGGTGAGCGAAGACGAATTTCGCGGCGCCTGAGCCGTATCCGCAACCGTAGTTCCGACGCCGCTCAGGTCGACGCGTCCGCAACGTTGAGTCATAGGGAGATGCAACAATGAGCTTGCCTTCGAGTGCTTTTACGATCCTCACCCTGGTCGGGTTGGGCGTCCTGATCGTGTTCGTCCTGCTGATGATGTTCAAGGCGTTCTACATCAAGGTCCCGCAGGGCACCGCGCTCATCGTCAACGACATGTCGTCCACGCCCAAGGTGCATTTCACCGGCGCGCTGGTGTACCCGGTGATCTACAAGAAGGAGTTCATGAAGATCTCCTTGATCACCCTGGAAGTCGACCGGCGGGCCAAGGACGGGTTGATCTGCAAGGACAACATGCGCGCCGACATCACCGTCGCGTTCTACCTGCGCGTCAACGAGACCCAGCAGGACGTGCTCAAGGTCGCCAAGGCGATCGGCGTGGACCGCGCCTCCGACCGCACCGCGGTCAATGAATTGTTCAACGCCAAGTTCTCCGAGGCGCTCAAGACCGTCGGCAAGCAGATCGACTTCGTCAAGCTGTTCGAGAACCGCCAGGAATTCCGCGACCGCATCATCGAGGTGATCGGCAACGACCTCAACGGCTACATCCTCGAGGACGTCGCGATCGATTACCTCGAGCAGACACCGAAGTCCTCGCTGGATCCGACCAACATCCTCGACGCCGAGGGCATCCGCAAGATCACCGAGCTGACCGCGGCGCAGAACGTCATCACCAACGAGCTCGAGCGCAACGAGCAGCTGGCGATCACCAAGAAGAACGTCGAGACCCGCGAAGCCATGCTCGCGCTCGAACGCCAGCAGGCCGACGCCGAGGCGCGGCAGAAGCGCGAGATCCAGACCATCCAGGCGCGCGAACAGGCCGAGACCGCCAAGGTCCAGGAAGAAGAGCGGCTGAAGTCGGAGAACGCGCGCATCTCGGTGCAGGAGCAGCTCGACATCCGCGAGGAGAACCGTCAGCGCGAGGTCGAAGTGGCGCAGCAGAACCGCCAGCGCGCGGTGGTGATCGAGGTCGAGAAGGTCACCCGCGCCAAGGATCTGGAAATCGTCGCGCGCGAACGCGAGGTCGAGCTCAACCGGATCGAGAAGGAAAAGGCGCTGGAAGAACAGCGCAAGGAAATCGCCAACGTGATCCGCGACCGCATCGCGGTCGAGAAGACCGTGGCCCAGGAAGAAGAGCGGATCAAGGAAGTGCGCCAGGTCTCCGAGGCCGATCGCGCCAAGCAGGTGCTGGTGCTGCATGCGCAGGCCAAGGCCGAGGAAGAGATGGTGCGCCAGGTCAAGCAGGCCGAGGCCGACGAGACCGCGTCCAAGCACAAGGCGGTGGAGATCACCACCTTGGCGCAGGCCGAGCTGGAATCGGCCGGCAAGCAGTCCGAAGCCAAGAAGAAGATGGCCGAAGGCATCGAGGCCGAGCGCGCGGCGCCGGGCCTGGCCGATGCGCGGGTGCGCGAGATCACCGCCGCGGCGATCGAGAAGGAAGGCATGGCCAAGGCCCGCGTGGTCGCCGAGACCATGGGCGCGGAAGCCAAGGGCGAGCAGGAAAAGGGCATGGCCCAGGCGCGGGTGATGGAAGCGCAGGCCGACGCCAAGCAGAAGCTCGGCCTGTCCGACGCCAAGGTGCTGGAAGAAAACCTGTTCGCGCAGGCGCGCGGCGAAGAGCAGCTGGGTTCGGCCAAGGCCAAGGCCAACCGCGACCTGGGCATGTCGGAAGCCGACGTGCTGCTGCAGAAGCTCAAGTCCGAAGCCGAGGGCCTGTCGCAGAAGTTCGGCGCGCTCGATTCGCTCAGCGACCAGTCGCGCGCGCATGAGGAATTCCGCATGCAGCTGGAGAAGAACTTCGAGCAGGCCATCGCCGGCATCGACGCCAACAAGGAAGTGGCGAAGGAGCAGGCCGACGTGCTGGCCGCCGCGCTCAGCAAGGCCAACATCGACATCGTCGGCGGCGAAGGCGCGTTCTTCGACTCCTTCGCCAAGGCGCTGTCGGTCGGCAAGGCGATCGAAGGCGTGGCCGGCAAGAGCCCGATCGTGCAGGACGTGCTGCAGCGCCTGCTCAACAAGGGCGACGACAAGAGCGTGGCCAAGCTCGAAGGCAAGGTCGACGGCAAGTCCGCCGACGAGACCGCGCTGGATTCCTGAGCGCGCGTCTGACCCAGGGAATGCGCCGCCGCTCGCGGCGGCGCATCGGATTGACGTCCGCGACGCAAGCGTTTCGCGCCGCGGGCAGGACCGGTAGGACGAACCACTGATGGCCGACACCAAGCCGACTGCCTCCCAGTCGACCGCTTCCGCGACGAACACCGCCGCGGGCGACATTTCCAACGACAGCGCGAAGGCGGCCGCCCACGCGGCGGTCGATCAGGCGGTCGCCCAGGGCGGCGCGTACGAGGTGCTGAGCAAGCGGCTGAGCGAACAGGGCCTGCGCCTGCGCGGGATCGCCCAGGGCTTGAACCAGCAGCGCCTGAGCGAGTTCGGCAGCAGCCAGATGGAGGTGATCGGGCGGTTCCGCATCCGCACCGAGAACAATTGCGTCGCGCGCGACATCGTCCAGGTCGGCGACCTGTTGCTGTTCGGCTACAACGTGTTCATGGGCTTGAAGAAAGAAACCGTCGTCGCCGACGTGTTCTCGCTGTACAAGCTGGTGCAGGGGCCGGAGGGCTACGACGTCACCCCGGTCGAGCTGAAGGGCAGCTTCCTCGGCATCGACAGCTTCGCCCAGGATTTCCGCGAGCTGTACGCGTACTACAAGCACACCCGCCTGATCCAGCTGATCGTGCGCGACGGCAAGCTGCTGGCCGCGTTCCAGATCGGCGAGCGCATCACCGACCTGCGCGTGTTCCGCTGGTCGGTCTCGCCCAACGGCGAAGTGCGCTACATCGACAACCGCGGCGAGCGCGACATCGCGCTGCCGGCGCCGTTCGATTTCGAATGGACCCGCGCCACCCGCGAGATGGTGGTCAACGGCCGCCATCCGCATCTGAACATTCTCGACAGCGTGTTCGTCGAGACCGTCAACGGCGATCTCACCATCAAGGTCGAGAACAACACCGAGGACGGCAAGGGCATCTACCGCGAATCGGTCGACGACAAGACCCAGTCGCTGGACGACGCCCAGGTCGATTTCGCCAAGGTCGGCAGCCTGATCCTGCTCAAGATCCTGCCCTACCGCGAGGAGCAGTGGCGCTACCTCGTGTTCAACACCCTGACCCGCAAGGTGCTGCGTCAGGACGCGATCGGCCTGGCCTGCATCCAGTTGCCCGAGGATCACGGCATCATCTTCCCGGGCGGCTATTACCTGCAGAACGGCGAGCACAAGAGCTTCGACCAGTCGATGGACGGCATGCGCTACAAGCGCAGCATCCGTTCGCCCAACGGCGAGGACGTGCTGTACCTGTTCTACGAGCCCGAACAGGGCCGCACCGCGATGTTCACCTACAACATGATCGAACGGCGGCTGCAGACGCCGATCTTCGGTCACGGCTATGCGCGCCTGGAAGACGGGCGCATGGTGATCTTCGCCACCGAAAGCGACGAGCCGACCCGCGTGCATCCGATGCAGGTCTGGCAGACCCCGTACTACAGCGACGAATACGCGGCCAAGCAGCCGGCCGGCAACAGTTTCATGGGCAAGATCGGCAACGCCGAACTGGTCCGCGGCGTGTCCGAGCTGATGAGCCTGTCGCGCGAGATCGAGGCCACCGAGGTGTCGGCCAAGCGTTACGGCCTGCTCGCGCAGAACACCCGGCGTCTGTTCGACGCCCACCACTGGCTGTCGGACCCGAACTGCGGCGAGACCGCGCCGCTGTTGCGCGAGATCGCCGCGACCGCCGAGTCGGTGCTGGACGAATACGAGAAAGTCGAAGGCATCCGCAATCAGTCCGACCGGGCGATGCGCGAGGCGCAGAGCAAGCAGAAAGCCTTGCTCGACAGCCTGCAGCCGGAGAACTGGGAGAAGGTGCAGGAGTTCGTCGATGCGCTCAACGGCCTGACCGCGCAGCGCGGGCATCTGCTGACGATCCGCGAATACCGCTATATCGACGTGGCGGCGATCGATGCGATGGAGCAGGCGCTGGTCGCCGAGCACGAACGCATCGGCGCCGCGACCGGCCAGTTCCTGGCCGGCGACAAGGCCCTGGCGCCGCTGGCCGAGCGCCTGGCCGCGCTGGATGCGCAGGCGCAGCAGGCGACCACGGTCGCGCAGCTGGTCGAGCCGTTGGAGCAGATGCGGGCGATGTCTGGCGATCTGGATATGCTGTCGGCGCTGATGGCGACGCTCAAGGTCGACGACGCGACCCAGCGCACCCGCATCGTCGAAGCGATCTCGGAAATCTATTCCAAGCTCAACCAGGCCAAGGCGCGCGCCGATCAGCGCCGCAAAGGCCTGGGTTCGGCCGAATCGGTGGCGCAGTTCGGCGCCCAGTTCAGTCTGTTCGGACAGAGCATCGCCAGCGCGCTGTCGCTGGCGCAGGACCCGGAAAAAGCCGACGAACAGCTGTCGCGGCTGATGGTGCAGCTGGAGGAACTGGAAAGCCAGTTCGGCGAACACGAAGCCTTCCTCGGCGACATCCTGAGCAAGCGCGAGGAGTTGCTGGAAACCTTCGAGGCGCACAAGCAGACCTTGATGGACGACCGCCAGCGCAAGGCGCAGGCGGTGATGGACGCGGCCACCCGCATCCTCGACGGCCTGGGCCGGCGCACCGCGCGCTTCGCCACGGCCGACGAACTCAACGCGTTCTTCGCCGGCGATGCGCTGATCCTCAAGCTGCGCGAACTGGCCGAGCGCCTGCGCGCGCTCAAGGACAGCGTCAAGGCCGACGACGTCGAGGCGCGCATGAAGGGCGCGCGCGACCAGGCGGTGCGCGCGCTGCGCGACCGCAGCGAGTTGTTCGAGGAAGGCGGCAACGTCATCAAGCTCGGCCCGCGTCACCGTTTCAGCGTCAATACCCAGGAACTCGACCTGACCCTGCTGCCGCGCGGCGAGGTGTTGAACCTGCATCTGACCGGCACCGATTTCTTCGAGCCCTTGAACCACCCCGATCTGGACGCCGCGCGCGCCTACTGGGGCGTGTCGATGGATTCCGAATCGCCGCAGTTGTACCGCGGCGAGTACCTGGCCGGGCTGGTGATCGAAGCCGCGGCCGGCAATCGTGAAGGCTTGACCCTGGACCTGCTGCATCAGCAGCTCGCGCAACCCGAGCTGCTGGGCCGCACGGTCCGCGACTTCGCCGCGCCGCGGTATCGCGAAGGCTATGAGAAGGGCATTCACGATCACGACGCGACCTTGATCCTGCAGGCGCTGCTGCCGCTGCGCGCGAGCGCCGGCCGTCTCGCGTTCGAACCGGCGGCGCGCGCGTGGGCCGCGTTGTACTGGTCGCAGGTCGCCCAGCACGAGCCGCAGAAGCAGTGGCCGGAACGCGCGCGCACCTCGGCCGATATCCAGCGCTTGTTCGGCAGCGCCTCGGGCCTGGACGCGCTGCGCGGCGAAATCGCCGAGGCGATGAGCGCCTACGCGCAGCAGCAGACGCTGGCGATCGATCCGGCCCTGACCCCGCGCGCCGCCGAATACCTCGTGCAGGAGTTGTCCGACGAACGCCCGCAATTCGTGTTCAGCAAATACGCGCAGCAACTGCTGCAGGCGCTGCGCGAGAAATTGAGCGCGGCGCGGATGTGGGACGGTTTCGCCGCCGCGCTGGACGGGCTCGGCGATCGCATCGCCGCGCGCTGGGCGCTGGCGATGAACTGGATCGAAGCGCTGGCGCGCGCGCCGGAACTGGCGCCGCTGGCCGGTTACGCCGCCGAAGCGGCGACCCTGCTGCTGCTCGATCAGCGTTTCCCGAAGAAGATCACCGAGACCGATTTGAGCGCCTCGGTGCAGGGTTTGCTCGGCGAGCATCCGCGGGTCAAGGACGGCCGCATGACCTTGGCGATCGACGACTGGTCGGCGCGCCTGCGTCACCACCGCGAAAGCTTCGTGCCCGGTTTCCAGCGCTATCAGGCGCTGCGCCAGGAAATCGTCGGCCGCGAACGCCATGCGCTGCGGCTGGACGAGTTCAAGCCGCGCCCGCTGAGTTCGTTCGTGCGCAACAAGCTGATCAACGACGTGTACCTGTCGGTGATCGGCGACAACCTCGCCAAGCAGATGGGCACGGTCGGCGAGAGCAAGCGCAGCGACCTGATGGGCCTGCTGATGATGATCTCGCCGCCGGGTTACGGCAAAACCACGTTGATGGAATACGTGGCGCACCGGCTCGGCCTGATCTTCATGAAGATCAACGGCCCCGCGCTGGGCCACGAAGTGCGTTCGCTCGATCCGGCGCAGGCGCCGGACGCGACCTCGCGCCAGGAGCTGGAAAAGCTCAATCTCGCCCTGGAAATGGGCAACAACGTGATGCTGTACGTCGACGACATCCAGCACACCCACCCCGAGTTCCTGCAGAAATTCATCTCCTTGTGCGACGGCACCCGCCGCATCGAAGGCGTGTGGAAGGGGCGCACCCGCACCTACGACATGCGCGGCAAGAAGTTCTGCGTGGTGATGGCCGGCAACCCGTACACCGAGTCCGGCGAGGTGTTCAAGATTCCGGACATGCTCGCCAACCGCGCCGACATCTACAACCTCGGCGACGTGCTCGGCGGCATGGAAGCCTCGTTCGTGCTGAGCTACATCGAAAACAGCCTGACCTCGAACCCGGTGCTGGCGCCGCTGGCCACCCGCGAAATGGCCGACCTGTACCGCTTCGTCGCCAAGGCCGAGGGTAAGCCGTTCTCCGCGAACGAGCTCAGCCATGCCTACAGCGGCGCCGAGATCAACGAGATCGTCGCCACCCTGGAGCGCCTGATCCAGGTGCGCGAGGTGGTCTACAAGGTCAACCAGCAATATATCGCCAGCGCGGCGCAGGCCGAGACCTATCGCACCGAGCCGCCGTTCAAGCTGCAAGGCAGCTATCGCAACATGAACAAGCTGGCCGAGAAGATTTCGCCGGTGATGAACCAGGCCGAGTTGCAGCAGTTGATCGGCGATCACTATCAGGGCGAAGCGCAGCTGCTGACCTCGGGCGCCGAGGAGAACCTGCTCAAGCTCGCCGAACTGCGCGGCGTGCTGACTCCGGAACAGGCCGCGCGCTGGACCCAGATCAAGCGCGATTTCCAGCGCAATAAGGCCATGGGCGCAGGCGAAGCCGATGTCGGCGGGCGGGTGGTGGCGCAGCTCAACGATTTGGTCGAAAGCGTGCGCTCGCTGGATTCGGCCGCGAGCAAGGCCGCCGCGGCGCCGGCGCCGGTGGCGCCGGAGAATCCCGCGCCGTGGGTCGAAATTCTCGGCCTGCTCGAACGCGTCGCCGCCGCGCAGTCGACGCCGCCGCCGCTCACGCCGGCCGCGCCCGCGCCCGATTACGACGCGTTGCTGGAGCAATTGGGTCCGTCCCTGCAGCAGGCGCTAGCCCCGCTGGTCGGTCGTCTGCACGACAGCGGCGAACGCCAGACTCGGATCAACGAAGCGCTGGTGGAAATCTTCAGGCAACTGGGCGAACGCGAGGTGCACGACGCGCCGACCCGGGCGGAGATGACCGAGCAGCAGCGGGAGCTGCAGCGCGCGCTCAACGATTTCGCCGACCGGCTCAACGGTCGCGTGCAACGCTAAGGAAGGCAACGCCATGGATTTCGCACGACTCGACCAGACCCTGCGCGAGAGCATCGCCGACTACACGCTCGACAACGAGGAAAAATTCGAACTGCGCGAGCTCGGCGGCAGCGTTGGCGCCGATCGCGTGCGCTACCTGCGCAATCGCGCCTTCGACATGACCCGCGAATTGATGCTGGCCGAGCCGCCGCGCACGCTCGACGCCTTGCGCTGGCTGGAGCAGGTGGTCAAGACCCTGGACGTGGTCGCCGCCGCGCCGGCGGTGGTGTCCAGCGCCTATTTCGCTCCGGGCGATGCCTGCCTGCGCAAGTTGCGCGAGCTGTGCCGCGGCGCCAAGCGCAGCGTCGATATCTGCGTGTACACGATTTCCGACGATCGCCTGAGCGAAGAGATCCTGGCCTGCCACAAGCGTGGCATCGCGGTGCGGCTGATCAGCGACAACGACAAGAAGTTCGACGAGGGCAGCGACGTGCTGCGGCTGCGCGAACTCGGCGTGCCGGTGCGGATCGACGACAGCCCCTTCCACATGCACCACAAGTTTTCGTTGTTCGACGGCCGGGTATTGGCCAACGGCAGCTTCAACTGGACCCGCAGCGCGACCACCAGCAACGAAGAGAACCTGGTGGTGACCGACGATGCGAATCTGGTGCGGTGTTTCGCGGGCCAGTTCGAGGAACTGTGGGGGAAGTTTTTGCCGGGGCTGGGCGCGGCGCGGTATTGAGCGCGCGACTCCCGTTACCGTCATCCCCGCGCAGGTTTGGATCTAGAGACTTCAGAGCCACGTCGGGTGGAGCCCTGGATCCCCGCCTTCGCGGGGATGACGTTCTTGGGGATTCGATTCGATCTGCCGCGCTGCGATGGAATGCGGATAGCTACGCAAGTACGTAGTAATTCCGATCATTCGCGGACTCTCATCACCGTCATCCCCGCGAAGGCGGGGATCCAGAGACTTCAGAGTCATGCCGGGTGGAGCCCTGGATCCCCGCCTTCGCGGGGATGACGTTGTTGGGGATTCGATTCGATCTGCCGCGCGGCGACGGGATGCGGATGGCTACGAAAGTACGTAGTAACTCCGATCATTCGCGGAACTCTCATTACCGTCATCCCCGCGCAGGCGGGGATCCAGAGACTTCAGCGTCATGCCGGGTGGAACCCTGGATCCCCGCCTTCGCGGGGATGACGTTCTTGGGGATTCGATTCGATCCGGTTCGCTCCGATTCGATTCGCTACGCCGTGGGTAGCTACGAAAGCGCGTCATTACATGCACAGTCCGCGTAACTCTCATCGCCGTCATTCCCGCGAACGCGGGCTCCGCCCCTTCTCGGCGACAGCCGAGCATCCAGTGTCTTTGACGCGACCTGCACGAAAGTCGCTGGATGTTCGGAAACGCCGAAGTAAAACGTAGCCCGCGTTCGCGGGGATGACGGTTGTGAGAGGTCGCTAAGACCGTTAGCAACGTGAGTCACGCGTATCCCAGTTCAATGCGGCGGCGCAGCGAAACAAAACCCCCTCACCCCCGCCGCTTACGCCCCACCACCCCCGTCTCCCCCAACTCCGCCTTCACCGCCTGCGTATCCTGCCCCAGCATCGGTGCGGCGAACGCGGCCGGGCCCGGAGTGCGGCCGAACTTGATCGACTGGGCGACGCCGCGATAACGGCCGACCTGCGGATGCTCGATCGCATCGACGATGCCTTCGGCCAGCACTTGCGGATGATCGAACATGTCCTCGATCCGGCGCGCGGCCGCGCACGGGACCTCGTCGCCGAAGATCGCCTCCCACTCCATCGCGCTGCGCGCGGCGAGCGCCTGCTGCAGGCGCGGCACGATCTCGGCCACCGCCTGCGCGCGCTTGCGCACACTGTCGTAGCGCGGATCGTCGGCCAGTTCCCGCAGGCCGGTCTTGTCGCACAGCGCCTTCCAGAAGCGCGCGGTATTGGCGGAAATGTAGATGTATCCGTCGCGGGTCGGATGGATGCCGGTGACGCCGCCCGAGCGCATGTCGCGGCCGATGTCCAGGCCTTCGCCATCGGCCCAGATCATCCGCGCCGACTGCATGGTCAGCGCGCTGCGCAACAGCGACACGCCGACGAACTGGCCCAATCCGCTACGTTCGCGTTCGAACAGCGCCGACGACACGCCGGCCGCGAGCAATGCTGCGGCGTAGTAGTCGACCACCGAGCCGTAGATGATTTCCGGCGGCCCGCCGCGACGGCCCTGCAGGTTGCACATGCCGGTCATGGTCTGCAGCACCTGGTCGTAACCGGCCTTGTCCTTCATCGGCCCGCTCTCGCCGTAACCGGTGACCGCGCAATAGATCAATCGTGGGTTGATCAACTGCAGTTGTTCGAAATCGATACCCAGACGCCTGGGCACGCTCGGGCGAAAGTTATGCACCAGCACGTCGGCCTCGCGCACCAGCCGCAGCAGCACCGCGTGGTCGTCGGCGCGCTTGAGGTCGAGCACGATGCCGCGCTTGCTGCGATTGACCCCGAGAAACGCGCGGCTTTCGCTGGCAAGGGTAGAAGGGTACTGACGCAGATTATCGCCGTCGGGCGGCTCGATCTTGATCACGTCCGCGCCCTGGTCGGCGAGCAGGCTGCAACCGTAAGGCCCGGCGATGTAAGCGCTCAGATCGAGAATCCGCACGCCGGCCAGAGGGCCGGACGCCGCGACGGGCGCAGCGGTGCGATCTGCGATCGGATCGATGGAAGTGGGGGTCATGCCGTGCTGTCCGGACGATGCGTGAGGCTCGACCCACTCTGCGCCGGGGTCGGGCCGATAAAAAGGCGAGTTAGGTATGTTCTGCGAGCACAAATTATTACTTGGGCGTTTCCGCACGCCGTGCACGCACCGTTCACCGCGACGCTACCGGCGGCAACGACAGCCAGGTCAGCCGCCATGCGCCGTCGACGCGGCCGCCTGCGCAGTAATACGGCTGAAACACCAGCGGCGCGCGATAGCCCGGATTCAGTTCGATCCGCGGCGTCGGGTGTCGCGCATCGGCGCCATGCCAATGCAGCCAGTCCGATGCCGGCGCGGCCGGCGGCATCAGCGTTTCCTCGGTCTTGAAGCCGTCGATCAGGCCGGTCGCGTACACCAGCGGGCCGCAGGTCACGGCCAGGTATTCGTGGTGCAGCACTTCCTGCGCGATCGGGCTGCCGTCGGGCGCGCGCGATTCCTGCACGTTGCGATTGACCGCGGTGTGCAGCTGCGGGGTCATCGGCAGGTCGAGGGCGATGCGGTCGCCGTCGCTCCACTCGCGATCGAGCACGAGGTAATCGCCAGGCACGATCGCGGCCGATAGCGGTTCGCCGTTGACCGATACCGACGCGCCATTCGCCCACGACGGAATGCGCAGTTTCAGCGCGAATCGCGCCGCGCGCTCGGGTTGCACGCGCAAACCGATCCGGCCATCGAACGGATAAGCGGTGTCTTGTTCGATCCGTACCGCGCCCGCGCTCGCCAGTTCGACCCGCGCCGCGCCCGGCCCGTACAACTGCACCGCCAGCGTGTCGTTGTCGTCGCGCGTGTAGGCGATGGCCGGCAATTCCTCGATCGCCATCGCGCCGCTGGATTTGCAGCAGCGCCAATAGGTCGTGTGCACGCGTCGTCCGTTGGGAAACACGTAGTAGCACCAGTCCTCGCCGTTGGGCGCCTGCGCGCCGAGCAGATCGTTATAGGCCGAGCGTTCGATCTCCTCGGCGTAACACGCCTGACCGGTGATGCTCAGTAGTTCGCGATTGAGCTGGATCCACGCCAGGGTCGAACAGGTTTCGACATAACCCTGCGGACTGAACACGCCGGCCGGGTTGAACACTTCGCGCGAACGATGGGCGACGCCGCCCCAGGGGCCGCCGCCGAGACTCAGGTGATGATCGCGGATGCTGCGCCATAACGACTCGACCGCGCGCAGATACTCGGCGTGGCCGGTGGCGCGATGCAGTTTCGCCAGGCCGACCAGATTCCATGCGAGTTGATAGGCCTTGCCGGTGGCGATCTGCGCCGCGTCCACGCCGGCCAATGCGCGGGTGAGCAGGGCAAGGTCGGGATTGGCGTCGGCCTGGCCGAGCACGGTCGAGGCGAGATCGAGAAACGCACGCTCGCCGGTGGCGAAGTACAACTCGACCGCCGGGTCCAGCAGCACCGTGGCCGACATGCCGTGATGATTGCCCAGTTCGGTGATGTCGATGCCGCCGCGGGTCAGCGTGTCGAGGCATAGCGCGCCGATCCTGCGCGCGGCGTCGAGATAGCGCGGTTCGGGAAAGTGCCTGTGGATTTCCAGCAAGCCCAGGATCAGATACGCGTGGGTCCAGATGTCCCAGGTGCGCACGCTCGGCGCGCCGTCCCAGGTGCCGGGCTTCGGCGCTTGCTTGCGCATGAAGCGATGCTCGGGCGCGTAGGTGCCCATGTAGCCGTCGGCTTCCTGATGCGCGACCAGGAAATCGGCGACCCGGCGCACGCGCGCCAGCAGATCTTCGTCGCCGCTGCGCGCGGCGGCCTTGGCCGCGGCGACCAGCCACTTGCCGGCATGTTCGCCGTACCAGTCGCCTTCGATATTCTGCCGGCGATGGGCCGGGGCGAAGATCGCGATCGCCGGGCTGGTTTCGTCGACGATGAAATGCGACAGGCGGCCGCGGCGATTGGCCTCGAGCGCGTCGCCGAGCAGGCCATCGAGACGCACCTCGACGCGCGCGGCCTTGGCGGTGTGGTTGTTGTGGGTCATGGCGTCGGTTGAAGGCTCAGGTTCGCGGCTCATGCGCTCGCATCGACCACGCAGCGGAACCCGATGCAACCCGAGCGGTCCTTGCTCGGCGCCATCAGCAGATACTTGCCGTGCTGATCCAGCCGGTAGGCCTGCGGAAAATACCAGTGCGAGGTCTGCGGCTGGTACGAGCTGCCGCCGCGCAGCACCGCGCCACGGGTGTGTTCGTCGTGGTATTCGTCGGTCCACTGCCAGACGTTGCCGACCAGATCGAGCACGCCGAACGCGCTGGCGCCGGCCGGATGCGCGTCGACCTCGTCGGGCGCGCGCAGGCGCCGGCCGCGGTTCGGCGCGGGCACCGCGTCCTCGCGCCAGTCGTTGCCCCAGGGATAACGGCGGCCGTCGCCGCCTTGCGCGGCGTACTGCCATTCCCATTCGCGCGGCAGGCGCTTGCCGGCCCAGTGCGCGTAGGCGCGCGCGTCCTCGATCGCGATCCAGGTAACGGGACGATTCTCCCAACCCGGGCGCGGCGCTCCGTCGACCCAATCGCGCAGATAGTTGTGCGCATCGCGCGGCGCGTAGCCGCTGGCCTGGACGAAGCGCAGGTACTGCCCGTTGGTGACCGGCGTGCGATCGATGAAGAAGCGCCGCATCGCCATGCGCTTGCGGTGATTGCGCCGCGCGCTGTCCTCCCACGGGTACTGCACGTCGACGCCTTCCCAGGTCTGGCCTTCGATCTCGATCCCGCCGACGACGAAGTCGAACTCGCCGGCCGGAATCTCGACCATGCCGTCGGGCGCGCTCGCGACCAAGGCCGTCGGCGCGATCGGCACCAAGCGTTGCTGCAAGGATCGCCACTCCCTGGAATAGCGGTGCAACGGGATATCCGACAGCTGACGCATGCCGTCGAGAAACGTGTCCAGGCCGGCATGTTCGACACCCGGCGTCAACGCCAACAGTGCGCCGAAGCCGCGGCCTTCGATGGCGAATTCGAACACCGCCTGCCCGTCGTCGATGCGCGGTTCCAGCGCGGTCCCGTTCCAGATGTCGAAATAGCGGGTGCCGGCTTCATGCGCTACCGCGATCTGTTCGCCGTCGATCTCGTATTCGTTGCGATTGACCAGATGCCACACCGTGGTGCCCGCGTGCGGGAAGCGGCTGGCGAACACGCCGGCCTGGCGGGTATGCACGTACGGCCGCCAGTCGGCGCTGGTCATGCACGGCGCGAACTCGCGTTCGATCGTGGCGATGCGGCGCAGGGTCTCGGCGTCGCGGTCGGTCAGCTGGTTCCACAGGCCCCAGATGTTTTCCCAGGCGTTGTAGCCCACGCCGTTGAAGAAGATGTATTGCAGGTCGTGGTTGCGATCGCGACCCCAGCGGTTTTCGTAGTTGATCATGTGGCGCGGTTCCAGCCACTTGAACTTGGCCACCGGCGGGATCAATTCGTTCGGCGCTTTCTTGCCCCAGCTCTGCACGTTCCAGATCAGCGCCTCCTCGGCGCTGATGGTGGATTCGGGTTGCAGCACCACCGGATGGCCGAGCGCGTCGCAGGCGTCGAAGAACGCGCGCGGCACGCCGTTGTAGGTGTCGCCGTTGACGCCGTCGGCGCCGACCGCCTTGACCAGCGCGGCCACCGCTTCCCAGTCCTTGACCCCGCTGTCGCGGGTGCCGTGGTCCCAGGGCATGGTCGGCAGGAACACGCGCACGCCGCGGCGATGAAAATCGTCGATCGCGCCGCGCAGGCCGTCGAGTCCGCCGGGCAGATCGCCGGCCAGATCGAACTGGTTGCGGTCGTCGACGCCGATGTTCGGGTACACATGCCAGATCAGCACGCTGTCGATGCCGCCGTAGCGGCGTTCGAGATCGTCGAGGTAACGGTCGACGGTGTAACGCCCGGCGACCGGATCGTAGAAGTAGCGATCCTCGGCCATCATCTGCGCGTGGACGAAATTGCGCTGCGCCCATTGCAGCTCGGGGCGACGGTAATGCGCGTCGTCGTAACCGATGCGGATCAGGTGTTCGCGGCGCCAGTCGATCAGCTCGGCGATCCAGTCGTCCAGGGTCGCGTCGACATCGACCTTCCAGTGCCCGATCTCGGCGAACGGCCAGCCCGGCGCCTTGCCCGGCAGCGGCAGATAGCGCTGGGTGGTGACGTGCGAGAACTTGTATTCGGTGCGCACGGCGCGACGTTCGTCTTCGTTGGAAGCGTCATCGTCGGCGGCGGGTCGGTAAGGGCTGGTCATGAGGGGCGTCGGTGGGGAGCGAGGCGGGGATTGGAAAGCCGGCGATCAGGGCGTTGCGGCGAGCAGCCGGTCGACTTCATCGCGCGTCGGCACGCTGGTCTGCGCGCCCGCGCGCGTGCAGGCCAGGGCCGAGGCGGCGCTGGCGCGGCGCAGGGCCGCGGCGAAGTCGTCGCCCTGGGCGAGCGCCGCGACCAGTGTGCCGCAGAACGTGTCGCCGGCGGCGGTGGTGTCGAGCGCTTGAATCGGAAACGCGCCCTGGGTCAGAAAGCGGCCGTCGACGCGCGCGCGGCAGCCGCGCGCGCCGAGCGTGACCACGACCTGGGCGATGGGAATGCGCGCCAGCGCGGCGTCGATATCGTCGGCGATGCCGCTGAGCGCGGCGAGTTCGCCTTCGTTGACGATCAGCAGGTCGACGCAGTCCAGCAGCGAGGCCGGCAACGTGCGCGCGGGCGCGGCGTTGAGGACGACCGCGACGCCGGCCGCGCGCGCGCGTCGCGCCCAGGCTTCGATCGCGGGCAACGGGGTTTCGAGTTGCAGCAGCAGATGGCCGACGCCGTCGAGCGCGGGCAGATCCTCGCCGCGCAAGGCGGCGTTGGCGCCGGGCGCGACGGTGATCGCGTTCTCGCCGTCGTCGGACACGCAGATGAAGGCGGTGCCGGTGGCGCGGTCGGGGCAGCGGATCAGCTGCAGTTCGACTCCGGCCTCGCGCAGCGAGGCTTCGATCGGCGCGGCATGGGCGTCGTCGCCGAGCGCGAGCAGCATGCGCGTGGCCGCGCCGCCGGCGCGCGCGCAGGCGATCGCCTGGTTGGCGCCTTTGCCGCCGGGAAACGTGGCCAGTTCGCGGCCGAGCACGGTTTCGCCGGGCGCGGGCACGTGGCTGACGCGGACGACGAAGTCGAGGTTGGCGGAGCCGGCGATCAAGACGGACAGGTTCTTGTTTCCGCTCATTTCGGCGTGTCCGGGTTCGTGGTGTCGCGCGTGTTGCTTTTGCTTGTGCCCGCCATCGCTGCGTCGACCAGGCGATAGAAGTCCTTGCTGATCCGCGGCAGATCGCGCGGTACGTCATTACGCGGCAGATGCTGCAGCAGCGCGATCGCTATCCATCGCTTCGCCGGATCAATCGCGTAGGTAGTCGAGGCCGCGCCGGGCCAACCGAAGCGGCCGATCGATCCGGGTTGGCCGCGCTTGACCGGATCGATGATGACGGACCCGCCGAAGCCGAAGCCTTCGCCTGGGTTGAACTGATGCACGGGGGGATCGAGCATGGTGAGTTGGTTGTGCAGCATCAGGGCGACGGTTTCGGGTTTTAGCAGGCGGGTGGGTTCGAGGAGGTGTGAGGTTTTGTCAGACGCGGCTTTCGCATCGCGCAGACCTTTCCTACCGTCATTCCCGCGAACGCGGGAATCCAGTGACTTTGACGTGGCCGCACGAAAGTCACTGGATTCCCGCGTTCGCGGGAATGACGAATTGAGAGTGTGCGGGTGCTTAGCGGTGGCGTCTGAATTCGAACAAGACGAATCAAAACCACCGTGCGTAATCACCCCACCATCCAACAACACCCGCGCAAACCGCGCATAGTCGCAAGCCGTCGAATACAACCCGCCCGCGCCGCTGGGATACGCATTCAACGCCGCCCCCGGTTCGCGCGCGCTCGGCCCGTCGGCGATGCGCAGCCGGCCGTCGTCGCCCATCGTGGTGATGTCGACCACGCGTCCGCGTTGCGCGGGCGGCACGCTGAAGCCGGTGTCGCGCATGCCCAGTGGAACGAAGATGCGTTCGCGCAGAAACGCATCGAACGGTTGCCGCGCGACCACTTCGACCACCCGGCTCAGCACTTCGATCGCGGCGCCGTCGTAGCCGAAACGGGTGCCGGGATCGGCCGCGAGCGGCGCGCGGCTCAGGCGCTCGACGAAGCCGCGCAGGTCGCCGGCCGCATGCGGGTCGTTGCGTTCCATGAGTTCGGTCGCGGCTTCGTCGCCCTTGAGACCGGCCGCGAATCCGGCGGTGTGGGTCAGCAGTTCGCGAATGGTGATCTCTCTGGCGGCCGGACGCAGTCGCGGCGCGTCGGCGCTGCCGCCGGTCACTACCTGGCGATGGCCGAGTTCGGGCAGGTAGCGCGAGACCGGATCGTCCAGGCCGATGCGGCCCTGTTCGACCAGCAACATCACCGCGACCGAGGTGATGGTCTTGCTCATCGAATACATGCGGAAGATCGCGTCCTTGCGCATCGGTACGCGACGGGCGAGGTCCTGATAGCCGTAGGCATTGAAATCGACGATGCGGCCTTCGTGCACGATCAGCACGAAGGCGCCGAGGTAGCCGTCGTCGTCGGTCGCGTCGCGCATGAAGCGGTGCAGCGCGCTGAAGTCGGGTTGGCCAGCGGCTTTGGCCGCATCGGCATCGGACTCGGAGCATTGCGCCGTTGTAGGGGTCGTTTCGCCGGCCGGAGTTGCAACGTCTTCCACAACAGACTTCGGGGCCGAGGCTCCGCTCATCGATGCCGTCGACGTCGATACCCCGCTTGCCCATGGCTGCGGCAATGACACAAGCGCCTGCCGAAGCGCCGAGACTGAGGTTTCCCCCGCAAAAACCTTCGGCGCCAAGATTTTCCGCTCAACCGGCATCGGGCTTGCGCGCAACCCGTCGTTGCCGACGCGTTCGGCCCACGCCACCCCCGCGCAGCCCGCACTCAGGATCAGCAGGCAACAACGAAGGGCGGCGGAAACGGGCAAGGCATGCGGTCCTGCGGGGCGAAAGCGACCGCCGCGAGCGATCGGGCTCGGCGGCGGTGTCGGGGCGGTGGAGGCTGCGGCCAGGGCGGTTGATCAGAACTTGAAGGTGTGGGTGAGCGACACGGTGCGGCCGCGCCCGGCCCAGTAGTTCTGGAAGCCGCCCGGCGGCTGCGACCAGCTCAGGATGTACTGCTTGTCGAACAGGTTCTCGATGCCGAGCGAGAACTTGCCGTAACGCTCGGTCTCGAAGTTCATGCCCAGGTCGAACAAGGTGTAGCCGTGGGTGCTTTCCTTGAAGCTGAAGCGCTGGCCGTCGAAGGCGCGCACTTCGCTGCCCGACAGGTTGCGCGAGAACAGCGTGGTCGCGCCCAGGCTGAGGTCGGCGCGCGGCAGGAAGTTCCAGGTCAGGGTCCAGGCGAACTTGTCGGGATTGATATCGAGCACGCCCATCGGCTTGTTGGTGCCGCCGGCGGGGTAGCGTCCGGCCGCGTCGGCCGACCAGAACGAGGTCTTGCCGCGGGTGTGCGAGTACACCGCGCTGAACCGCCAGTCTTCGTTGAAACGCCAGTCGCCGGACAATTCGTAGCCCTTGATCCGCACCGGCGCGCGCAGCAGCACGAAGTCGTTGGTGGCCGGGTCGATCGCCAGCGATTGGCCGTAGTCGGACTTGGAGTCGTAATGCGAAGCGCTCAACGCGCCGCGCTCGCCGCGCCAGTTGAAGCCGAACTCGGTGTTCTTGACCACGATCGCGTTGAGGTCGAGCAGATCGCCCACGCCGATGCGCGGATCGTTCGGGCAGCCGTCGGGCTGGGTGTCGCCCGGATCGTTCGAACACTGGATATTGCGCAGCGGAATGCCGACGTTGGCCAGGGTGAAGCCTTCGCCGTAGGAGCCGAACACCGACCAGGCCTCGTTGATGCGCCAGACCGCGCCGAGGTTCTTCAGGGTTTCCTGATACTCGAGGGTGCCGCCGTCGACCTGACGGCGGTCGCGGAACCAGGTGGTGGTGTAACCGTCGACGTGCAGCTCGCCGTCTTCGCGGCGCACGCCGCCGGACAGAGTGACCGGGCCGATGTCCCACGACAGCTGCGCCCACGGCGCCTTGCTGGTGTATTCCATCGGCGGCACCCACAGCCGGTTGGTCAGCGCCAGGCGCTGCTGCGCGGTGTCCTTGACCAGGTCCAGGCCGACCCGCAGTTCCAGTCCGCTGACCGAGAACAGCGACGGCCGCGCCCACGAGGTGCGCAGGCCTTTCTTGTTGGTGACGATTTCCGACTGGTCGTAAAGCGTGTCCATCGGCGCGATCAACGGGTCCTGCTTGTCGATCGTGTTCTCCGGCAGATAGCGCATTTCCTGATCGGCCTTGTAGCCGTTGATGGTCAACGTGCCGCCGAAGAAATCCGAATGGATGTAGCTGAGCTGGTATTGCTTGAAGTCGTTGATCGCGGCCTTCGAACCGAAGATCGAGCCGCGCTCGGAGGTGTTGGTGCGGGTCGCGCCGCACAGCGCGGCTTCGTCCGGACGGCAGCCCAGCACCTGGATGTAGTTGGCCTTGCCTTCGATGTTGAAGTGGCTGACCGAGCCTTCGATGCGCTGCACGCCGTCTTCGCCGAAGTTGTAGCCGGCCTTGATGAACAGGTTGCGTGCTTCGGTGTCGGACAGCGAACCGCTGGTGTTCATGCCGATGCGGCGGCCGTTGCCGTCGTAGGTGATGCCGCGGTCGAGAAACGAAGCGGCGGCGATCATGTCGAAGTTGCCGGCCTTGCGCGCGAAGGTCGCGCCGAGCTTCCAGCCGGCGCTGTCGTCCTTGAACTGGGTGGTGTAGCGCGAGGTGATGGTGAACTCGTTGCCTTCCTTGGTCGGCGCCGCGGACAGGTAGTTGATGATGCCGCCGGCCGCGCCGATGCCTTCGGACGCGGACGGACCGTTGATGACCTCGATCCGGCCGACGACGCCCATGTCGGTGAAGGTGCCGTTGCGGGTGCCTTCGCGCAGCGGCGAACCCTGCGGCACGCCGTCGAACAGGCGCAGGGCGACGCGGCCGCGCAGGTTTTCGCCGGTGTTGCTCATCGCCTGCGAGGACTCGGCGTAGCCGGGCACGGTGCGCGCGAGCACCGCGGTCGCGTCCTCGGTCAGCACCAGGCTGCGCGCGAGTTCGGCCTTGGACACCAGGGTGATCGCTCCGGGAATCTTGTCGACCGCCTTGGGGCTGCGGGTGCCGGTGACGACGACGTTGTCGAGGTCGACGGCCGCCTTGTCGCTGGCGGACGTGGCGGCGGGGTCGGCGTCTTGCGCGTGGCTGGCGCCCGCGAAGGTGGAGAGCAGCAGGACGCTGCTGATCGCGGCGGTAAGTGGCTTGAGCATGTCGGTCTCGTTGAGTGCCGGTGATCGAGCCTGCGCGTGAGGGGGACGCGTGCCCGTGGTGGCGTGCAGAGGGCGGCGGCGCTGTCGCTGTCGCGACCTCTCCCTGTCGCGCCGACGTCTTTGCAGGTTCGAGGCGAGCCTATGCGCTCGCTGTCACAGTTGGAACCGACGCGGAGTATGTTCACAGCCTAGGTTTTGTTGTCTTAAGCGTCGCGGGTCGATAGCAAAAGTTTTGTCGCATTGCAGCATCGGCGCGCGCGAGCGCGACGTCGCGGCCAAAACGGCAAGACCGCCGCAGGCGTCCAGCCGGCGGCGGTCTTCGGGGAGGTCCGAGGATTGAGTAATGGCGAGCGAAACCGGGCGATGCGGGTGCGTCGTGGGCTGCGTTCGCGAGCAGCCTAACCGCCGCATCGCCGGGTTGGAACCGGAAAGCGCGCGAATACGACCAAGGTTTTAGTTGCATGTGCGCAACGTTATTCGTCGGCGTGTCCGCGTTGCGCTGGCGATCGCACCTGGATCAACCGGCAAGGTGGCGAGGCGTCATCCGCGATGCTCAGCGCCGCTGCTCAACGTCCGCTCAACGTCCGCTCAATGTGCTTGCGTGGCCATCGCCTTGCGGCTCTCGCGCAGGAACGCGGTGACCAGGCGCACGCGCACGCTGGAGCGCGACCAGACGATGCCGATGCAGCGTTTCGCGGTCGAATCGGTCAGCGGGATGCGCGCCAGCTGCAGGCCTTCGGGCCACGGCGGCGCCCAGTCGGGCACCAGCGATACGCCCAGCCCGCGATCGACCATCACCGCGATCGCGTTGAGTGCGTTCAGTTCGAAGCGCTCGCGCGGCACGATGTTGGCCGCGCGCAGGTATTCGTCGGCCTGGCGCCCGCCCCAGTGATGGCGGTCGTAGCGGATCAGCGGCTGGGTCGACAGCAGTTCGCGCGGATCGCGTCCGGCCATGCTGCGCGGCGCCAGCACGATCAGCGGTTCTTCGCGCAGCAACTGCCACTCGCAGGTCTTCGGCAGCGGGAACGGCGCCTGCAGCACCACCGCGGCATCGATGTCGCCCTTTTCGACGGAGTGGTACAGGTCTGCCGAATAGCCCGGCTGGATGAACACGTTGATGCCCGGAAACGATTCGACCATGCGCGCGAGCACGTCCGGCAGCATGCCGGCGAGCGCGGTCGGGCAGGCGCCCAGGCGCAGTTCGCCGGAGATTTCGCTGTCGTTGGCGACGCTGCGCAGATCGGCGACGTTGCGCAGCAGCTCGCGCGTGCGCGGCAGAATCCGCGCGCCTTCCTCGGTGACGCTGACCGTGCGGCCCACGCGCGCGATCAGCGGCGCGCCGATCTCGCGTTCGAGCGTGCGGATCTGCTGCGCGACCGCGGCCGGGGTGATGTTCAGCACGCGCGCGGCGGCGGCCATCGAGCCCTGATCGACCACGGTCACGAAGGTATTGAGGAACTGGGTTTCCACGGGGCACCGATGGGGCGGGAATCGGGAATCGGGAATGGGGAATCGGGAATCGGGAATCGGGAATCGGGAATCGGTACAGCACTTGCGCCGGCGATTGATGCTTCGCCGACTACAACTCAATACATCAACCCAGGGCGCAGTGCCAGCCGCGCCGGCTTTTGCCGTTCCGATTCCCGATTCCCCATTCCCGATTCCCGCCCTCGCCTCAAACAACGTCGCGATAAATCGTCAACCCATTCAACGACTGCCGCGGCGCCGGGAAGAACAGGCTGGCGACATAGCCGATCACGATGCACAGCAGGATCGAGATCGCCAGGTAGTAGTACGGATGGACCATCTGCAAGGTCCAGATGGCCAGGGTCAGGGCGATGCTCGCGGCGATGCCGATCGCCACGCCCTGCCAGTTGGCGCGGCGGGTGAACATGCCCAGCGTATAGGCGCCGGCGAAACCGCCGCCGAGCAGGCCGGCCAGTTCGATCGACAGGTCGAACAGTGAGTGGATGTCGAACTTCGACAGCAGCAGCGCGGTGCCGATGCCGATCAGGCCGACCACCACGGTCATGATCTCGGCGAAGAACACGCTCTGCTTCGGCGTGCGGTTCTTCGCCAGCTTGTCGTAGAAGTCGACCGAGATCAGCGTGGCCACCGAATTCATGATCCCCGACAGCGTGGCCATCGCCGCGGCGAAGATGCCGGCGATGATCAGCCCGGTCACCCCGACCGGCAATTCGGCGGCGATGAACATCGGGAAGGTCGCGTCGATCGGCAGCAGCGGGTTCATCCGCTCCGGGTTGTTCTTGTAGTAGACGAACAGCGAAGTACCGATGGTGTAGAAGATGATGCCGCCGGGGATGGTGATCGCGGCGAAGGCCCAGATCGAACGTCCGGCCTCCTTGTCGGACTTGGTCGACAAGGTGCGCTGCATCAGCACCTGATCCTTCGGGAAGGTCAGCACCACTTCGAACACCACCAGGAACAAGAAGCCCCAGACCGTGGCCTTGGTCATGTCGAAGCTGAAGTCGAAGGTGTGCATCTTGTCCAGCGACATCGCGGTCGACCAGTACTGGTCGAAGCCGCCGGGCAGGTGCCAGATCATGAAGCCGATCGCGAACAGCGCGCCTCCCATCTTGACGATGACCTGGACGAAGTCGGTCCAGATCACCGCCTTCATTCCGCCCATCGCGGTGTAGACGATGGTGAAGCCGCCCATCAGGATCACGCTCCAGAACACGCTGATGCCGGTGATGGTGGCGATGCCGAGCGCGGGCAGGAACAGGATCACGCTCATGCGGCTGCCGATCTGGACCACGATGCACAGCGCGCTGGCGAGCATGCGGATCGCCGGATGGAACCGCGTTTCCAGGTACGAGAACACCGACATCAGGTCGAGCCGGCGCAGCAGCGGCACGATCCACACCGCCACGAACATCAGCCCGAGCACGCCGATGACGTTGTTGGCCAAGTACTGCCAGTTGGTTTCGAAGGCCTTGGCCGGAATCGCGATGAAGCTGATCGAGCTGGTGTTGGCCGCGTACAGGCTCACGCCCGCGGCCCAGAACGGGATGCTGCGGCCGCCGACGAAGAAGCTGCTGGTCGAACCGCGCTTTTCGCGCAGGTAGAAGAACAGGCCGATGCCGATCATGCCGCCCAGGTAGACCACGATCACCACCCAGTCCAGCCAGTGCAGACCGAGTTTGCGCGCCTGCACCTGGGCGGTGGCGAATTCGACGCGGTGACCGTCGGCGGCGGCGCGCGCCCACATCAGGCCGTCGGGCCAGCTCGCGGTCGCGCCGGCGCCGGCGGCGACCTGGGCGCCGGGCAGGGTCGCCCAGGAACCGGTGATGGTCTGGTAGATCATCAGTTTTGCCGCGGCCTGGGCGTTGGCGGGATCGATGATCGGATACAGCACATGCGCCTGGCCGGTCGCGCGGCCGGCGCCGGGCAGGACCTGGCCGGGGACGCGGCTGACTTCGCTCCACTGGTTTTCCGGCGAGCGGCGCAGCATGCGGTCGGCGCCGCCTTGCGGGTCGGCGACGATCACGAACAACGCGCGGGTCTGCGCGACCAGCGACCGCGGCGCGGCGGCGCCGGGCCAGCCCGGCAGCGAGGTCCAGCCGACGGTTTCGTCGGCGAGCGGCCGCTGCAGCAGATGCGCGCTGCCGTCGCTGGCGAGGCCGGCGACGTACAGGCTGTCGCCCGACAAGCTCGCACGCAGCGAGGACAGCGCGATCGGCAACGGCGGCAACGGTTTCAGGTCGAGGCGGGTGTCGCTGGCGTCCAGGCGCGCGATCACCGGGGCGATTGCGGCTGCGCCGGACGGTTCGGGCTTGTGAACGGCGGCTTTGGAAGGGACGGGTTCGGAAGGACTGGTTTCAGAAGGCGCGGCAGACAAGGCTTCGGAAACAGCGGCGCTCGCCTGCGCATCGGCGGGCAACAGATACGCGCGGGTTCCGTCGCCGATCACCGCGCCGGCCTGCGCCGCGCCGGTCCATTGCAGCGGCACCCATTGCTTGCGCTCGCTGTCCAGGCGCCAAGCCCGATCGCGGCTCAGCGCGACGGTGCGGCCGTCGAAGTTGGCCATGCCGACCAGCGGCGTGGCGGTTTCCAGCGCCGGCAAGGTGCCGGCGAGTAGCGGCGTCAGCGGTTCGGCCTGCAGCGGCGCGGCCACGGCCAGAGCGGCGAACAAGCCCAGCGCCACCGCCCTGGCGCGCAGCCGGCGGCAAGCACGCGCGAACGCGAAGGAATATTGCGACATCGAATTACGCCCCATCATCGACGCGCACCGGAACGTCCGGCCCGCGGTGTTGCCTGTTCTGCCTGGAGACCGCGCGCGTCGGCGCGGCTCACGTCCGCCGCGCCGAGGCCAGCAGCGCCTGCGCGCGCTTGAGGAACGGCAGGTCGATCATGCGCCCGTCGACCACGAACACGCCGCGGCCGCCGTCGGGCGCGGCCGCGGCGGCGTCGACGATGCGCCGCGCCGCTTCGAGTTCGGCCGGGGTCGCAGCGAACGCGCTGTTGGCCAGCGCGACTTGGCGCGGGTGCAGGCAGGTCTTGCCGAGAAAGCCGAGCCGGCGCGCGGCCCGCGCTTCGGCCACGTAGCCGGCTTCGTCGTGCAGGTCGGCGTAGGCGCTGTCGAGCGCGAACACCTCGGCCGCGGCCGCGGCCATGCGCACGGCGAACATCGCCGCATGCACGTTGGCCAGGTCGTAGCGTTCGATGCCGGCGTGTTCGAACAGATCGGCCAGGCCGAGCTGCAGGCCGGCCACGCGCGGGTGCGCGGCGGCGATGTCGGCCGCGTGCAGCAACGCGCGCGGGGTTTCGATATTGACCAGCAGCCGGATCGGCCGGCTCGCGCCGTTGAGCGCTTCGGCGCGTTCGATCGCGGCGACCGCCTCGTGCAGCGCGGCGGCCGATTCGATCTTGGGCAGGTTGATCAGGGCCACGCCGTCGCGCGCGACCGCGGCGAGGTCGGCGGCGAAATGCGCCGAGGTCGGCGCGTTGACCCGCACGATGACGACCTTGCGCGAGGCGGCGACCGCCTCGGAGCCGACGAAGGCGGCGACCGCGATGCGCGCGGCGGCCTTGCGCTCCTCGGCGACGGCGTCCTCCAGGTCCAGCGACAGCGCGTCGGCGTCGCCGGCCAGGGCCTTGTCGAACAGCTCCGGCCGTACCCCGGGCACGAACAGCTTGCTACGCATACGGCCACCGCGGCGGATCGAGATCACTCATGGCCCCGGAGTGTGCGTCAAGCAAACAGTGGCAATCGCACAGGGGTCGCATGTTCAAACGATAGGTTTTGTATTGAGTGCCGGGATTGGGGATTGGGGATTCGGGATTCGGGATTCGGCAAAGCGGGCTTGCGCCGCCCAGCCACCGAATCCCGAATCCCCAATCTCCAATCCCGGCGATAATGTCGCCCTGTCCGCCAGGCCCGCCCCCCGCGCGCGCCGCTTACCGAGTCGCCGATGACGTCCAGCTCCAGCTCCCGCTTCCCCGACTATCCCTTCCAGCCGCGGCGTTTCGAGGTCCGTCCGGGCATCGGCATGAGCTACCTCGACGAGGGCCCGCGCGACGGCGAGGTCGTGGTGATGCTGCACGGCAACCCGTCGTGGAGCTTTTACTGGCGCAAGCTGGTCGCCGGGCTGAGCGATCGCTACCGCTGCATCGTCCCCGACCACGTCGGCATGGGCCTGTCCGACAAGCCCGACGACGCCGGCTACGAATACACCCTGCAATCGCGCGTCGACGACGTCGAAACGCTGCTGCGCCACCTCGGCATCACCGGCCCGATGACCCTGGCCGTGCACGACTGGGGCGGCGGCATCGGCTTCGGCTGGGGGCTCGCGCATTCCGATCAGATCAAGCGGCTGGTGATCACCAACACCGGCGCGTTCCCGCTGCCGGCGGCCAAGCCGCTGCCCAAGCGCCTGCGCCTGGGCCGCGATTCGTCGATCGGCACCGGCCTGATCCGCGGCTTCAACGCCTTCGCCGGCGGCGCCTCGCGCCTGGGCGTGGTCAAGGCGATGCCGGCCGACGTGCGCCGCGCCTATGTCGCGCCGTACGACAGCTGGGCCAACCGCATCGCCACCTCGCGCTTCGTCCAGGACATTCCGCTGGGCGAGGGCGACAAGGCCTGGCCGCTGGTGCAGGCGATGGGCCGCAAGCTGCCCGACTACGCCGACCGTCCGGCCTTCATCGGCTGGGGCCTGGCCGATTTCGTGTTCGACCATCATTTCCTCAAAGGTTTCACCGACGCGCTGCCACAGGCGCAGGTGCACGCGTTCGAGGACGCCGGGCATTACGTGCTGGAAGACAAGGCCGACCCGCTCGTGCCGGAGATCCGCGCCTTCCTCGACCGCCACCCGCTGAGCTGAGGTCCGCATGGACGCCGCACCCGAGCGCGCCACCTGCAACATCGCTGCCGCTTTGCCGCGCCTAGCCGCGCAATCGCCGCAGCGGGTGGCGATGCGCTGCCCCGGCACGCGCCGCGCCGACGGCCTGGCCAATTACGACGTCGAGCTGACCTACGGTGAACTCGACCGCCGCAGCGACGCGATCGCCGCCGGTCTGGCGAAGCGCGGGATCGTGCGCGGCACCCGCGCGGCGATCATGGTGCGGCCGTCGCCGGAGTTCTTCCTGCTGATGTTCGCGTTGTTCAAGGCCGGCGCGGTGCCGGTGCTGATCGACCCGGGCATCGACAAACGCGCGCTGCGCCAATGCCTGGACGAGGCCGCGCCGGAAGCCTTCATCGGCATTCCGCTGGCGCACGTCGCGCGGGTGCTGCTGGGCTGGGCGAAGTCGGCGCGCATCCGCATCACCACCGGCCAGCGCGCGTTCCTGGCCGACGACACGCTGGCGCGGGTCGAACGCGCCGGTGCGGGCGTGGGCTCGCAACTGGCCGACACCCAACCCGATGAAGTCGCCGCGATCGTGTTCACCAGCGGCTCGACCGGGGTGCCCAAGGGCGTGGTGTTCCGCCATCGCCACTTCGTCGCCCAGATCGAAATGATGGGCGAGGCCTTCGGCATCGTGCCCGGCGGCGTCGACCTGCCGACGTTCCCGCCGTTCGCCCTGTTCGATCCGGCGCTGGGGCTGACCTCGGTCATTCCCGACATGGACCCGACCCGGCCGGCGCAGGCCGATCCGTTCAAGCTGCTCGATTCGATCAACCGCTTCGGGTGCGATCAGCTGTTCGGTTCGCCGGCGCTGATGGCGGTGCTGGCGCGGCACGGCCAGCCGATGCCGACGATCAAGCGGGTCACCTCGGCCGGCGCGCCGGTGCCGCCGGACACGGTCGCGCGCCTGCGCGAACTGCTGCCCGACGACGCCCAGTTCTGGACCCCGTACGGCGCCACCGAATGCCTGCCGGTCGCGGTGATCGAAGGCCGCGAACTGCAATCCACCCGCGCCGCCACCGAAGGCGGCGCCGGCACCTGCGTCGGGCGCGCGGTGGCGCGCAACGACGTGCGCATCATCCGCATCGACGACGCGCCGATCGCGCAATGGTCCGACGACTTGATCGTCGACACCGGCGTGGTCGGCGAAATCACCGTCGCCGGGCCGACCGCCACCGACAGTTATTTCAATCGCGATGCGATGACCCGGCTGGCGAAGATCCGCGAACATGCCGACGGCGCCGAACGCATCGTCCATCGCATGGGCGATGTGGGCTATCTCGACGAACAGGGCCGGTTGTGGTTCTGCGGACGCAAGACCCACCGGGTCGAGACCGCGAACGGCCCGCTGTACACCGAGCAGGTCGAACCGGTGTTCAACACCCATCCGAAGGTGCGCCGCACCGCGCTGGTCGGCACCGGCGCGAAAGGCGCGCAGCTGCCGCTGCTGTGGGTGGAACTGCACACGCCGCGCATCGGCAATAGCGAGCGCGAACGCATCGTCGAGGAATTGCGCGCGATCGGCGCGGCGCATGCGCATACGGCCGGGATCGAGCGGTTCCGTTTCCATCCGGGGTTCCCGGTCGATATTCGGCATAACGCGAAGATCGGTCGCGAAAAACTTACCCTGCAAGCCCAAGCCACCGAAAGTCGGTAAGCCCCCTGTAGGAGCGGCGCGAGCCGCGACCGCGACATCACGCATACGTCGCAACTGTGAGGTCGCGGTCGCGGCTCGCGCCGCTCCTACAGTCGTACATCCAGTCGGACATCGGGTTGATGCATCGATCGGGGTTTGTGCGGCTTAGCATGATCACTTTTATCTCTATGACTGCGGGACTGATGCTATGAAGATTTTGGTCACCGGCGGCGGCGGATTCCTCGGTCAGGCGTTATGCCGCGGCCTGGTCGCGCGCGGCCACGACGTCGTCAGCTTCAACCGCGGCCACTACCCCGCGCTCGATGCGCTCGGCGTGACCCAGGTGCAAGGCGATCTCGCCGATCGCGCCGCGGTGATCGCCGCCGCGCGAGGCTGCGAGGCGATCTTCCACAACGCCGCCAAGGCCGGCGCCTGGGGCAGCTACGACAGCTACCACCAGGCCAACGTGGTCGGCACCGAGAATGTTCTCGCGGCCTGCCGTGAGCACCGGATCGGCAAACTCGTCTACACCTCCACGCCCAGCGTGACCCACCGCGCGACCCATCCGGTCGAAGGCGGCACCGCCGACACCGTGCCCTACGGCGAAGGCTTCAAGGCCGCGTACGCGACCACCAAGACCATCGCCGAAAAAGCCGTGCTCGCCGCCAACGATGCGCAGCTCGCCACGGTCGCGCTGCGTCCACGCCTGATCTGGGGCGTCGGCGACAACCAACTGCTGCCGCGCCTGGTCCAGCGCGCCAACGCCGGCCGCCTGCGTTTCGTCGGCGACGGCAACAACCGCATCGACACGACCTACATCGACAACGCCGCGCAGGCGCACTTCGATGCGTTCGATCATCTCGCCCCGGGCGCCGCTTGCGCGGGCCGCGCCTACTTCATCAGCAACGGCGAGCCCAAGACCTTGCGCGAAACCCTCAACGGCCTGCTCGGCGCGGTCGGCGCGCCGCAGGTCGACAAGACCTTGCCGTTCGGCGCCGCCTACGCCATCGGCGCGGTCTGCGAGGCGTTGTGGCATGCGTTGCCGCTCAAGGGCGAGCCGCCGATGACCCGGTTTCTCGCCGAGCAGTTGTCGACCACGCACTGGTACGACATGGCCCCGGCGACGCGCGATTTCGGTTACGTGCCGAAGGTCAGTTTTCACGAAGGGCTCACCCGGCTGAAGGCCGCCTGCACGCAGGCGCCCGTCGTCACCGGCTGACAACCTTCGCTGGCACAGGATCGGGCCGTGCCATCGGAAAACCCATCCGATGGCGGCTTTCTCTCATGCCAGGAGGTTTCCCATGCTTCACTACGCCGTCGTCTTCTTCGTCATCGCGATCATCGCCGCGGTCCTGGGCTTCACCGGCATCGCCGGCGCCGCCAGCAACATCGCCTGGATCCTGTTCGTCGTGTTCGTGATCCTGGCGATCATCTCGCTGTTCCGTGGCCGTAAAGTCGTCTGACGTCCGCTCCGACGCTCGACCGTTCCGCCGCCGGCCCGCGCATCGCGCGGGCCGGCGTGCGTTCGGCCGGGCCGTCCGCGGTTCGCCCGCTCTGTTTCGCCCGCTCTATCTTGCTCGTTCCATTTCGCTCGTTCCACTTCGACCGCCGTCGCCGGCATCGATGCATGGATGGACTCGGCCTGAGGGCTACAATGGCCGCATGACCGCCTCAGATCCCTCGTTCCTGTCCTCGCTCAAGCCGCTGGCCGGACGCGCGCTGGAAGCCGCGCTCAACCGCGCGCTGGCGCTCGACTCCGACACCCGCGACAGCCTGCGCGCGCTCGACGGCCGCAGCGTCGCCTTGCATCTGGCCTCGCCGCCGCTGGCGTTGCGCATCCTGGTCGCCGGCGAACGGCTCGAAGTCGGGCCGGTGCGCGACAGCGACGAACCCGATCTGTCGGTGCGCAGCACCCTCGGCGCGATCTTCTCGCAACTGCCCAACCTGCTCGGCGCCGCGCGCAACGAGCAGGCCGCGCCGGTCGGCAAGATGCGGATCGAAGGCGACGCCGATCTGGCCCGGCGCCTGCAGCGCCTGGCCGAACGGTTCGATCCGGATTGGCAACAACCCTTCACCGCCGTATTCGGCGAAGTCGCCGGCGTGCAGATCGCGCACGCGGTGGCCGGCGCCTTGCGTCATGCCCGCGACGCCGCCGGCGCGCTGGCCAGCAATGTCGCCGAATACGTCACCGAGGAATCGCGCGACGTGGTCCCGCGCGACGAACTCAATGCCTTCCACGACGATGTCGATGTGCTGCGCGACGATGTCGAGCGCGCGGCCGCGCGGGTGGCGCGCCTGCGCGATCGCGCGAGGCGCGGCGCATGAGGTCGGCGATCCGCGCATGGCGCATCGGCCGCGTGCTGCTGCGCTATCGCCTCGACGACCTGCTCGACGGCACCCCGGCCGAGCGCTGGCTGAAGCTCGCGCGTCCGTTCGTGCCGCGCGCCTCGGCCGAGATCGCGGCGATGTCGCGCGGCGCGCGTTTGCGCCTGGTGCTGCAGGAACTCGGGCCGATCTTCGTCAAGTTCGGGCAGATCCTGTCGACCCGCCGCGACCTGGTGCCGCCCGACATCGCGATCGAACTGGCGCTGCTGCAGGACCGGGTCGCGCCGTTCGACGGCGAGACCGCGCGCCGCATCGTCGAGGGCACGCTCGAGCGCAGCATCGAGGACGCGTTCGAGTCCTTCGATATCGAGCCGCTGGCCTCGGCCTCGATCGCCCAGGTGCACGCCGCGCGGCTGGCGCCGGAAAACGGCAAGCCGGCGCGCGAGGTGGTGGTCAAGGTGCTGCGTCCGGATATCGAGGGCAAGATCGCCGGCGATATCGCGCTGTTGAACGCGCTGGCCGCGCTGGTCGATCGCGCCCATCCGGCCGCCGACAAGATCCGTCCGCGCGCGATCGTCGCCGAAATCGAAAGCACGCTGGCCGCCGAGCTCGACCTGCAGCGCGAAGGCGCCAACGCCAGCGTGCTGCGCCGGTTCTGGGCCGACAGCGACGACATGTACGTGCCCGAGGTGATCTGGTCGCATACCAGCGAGCGCGCGCTGACCCTGGAACGCGTCTATGGCATTCCCTCCGACGACATCGCCGCGCTGGATGCCGCCGGCATCGACCGCAGCGCGCTCGCGGCCAAGGGCGTGCGGGTGTTCTACACCCAGGTGTTCCGCGACAATTTCTTCCATGCCGATGCGCACGCCGGCAACATCTGGGTCGACAGCGATCCGTCGCGTCGGCGCAATCCGCGCTTCATCGCGCTCGACTTCGGCATCATGGGCCAGTTGTCGGACGAGGATCAGTACTACCTCGCCGAAAACTTCATGGCGATCTTCAACCGCGATTACCGCCGCATCGCCGAGTTGCACGTGCAGGCCGGCTGGATTCCCGCGCACATCCGCATCGACGAACTCGAAGCGGCCACCCGCGCGGTGTGCGAGCCGTACTTCACCCGGCCGCTGAGCGAGATCTCGCTGGCCGAGGTGCTGGTCAAGCTGTTCCGCACCGCGCAGCGCTACGAGCTGACCTTGCAGCCGCAGCTGATCCTGTTGCAGAAGACCTTGCTCAATATCGAAGGCGTGGGCCGCTTGCTCGATCCCAAGCTCGATATCTGGGCGGTGGCGCGGCCGGTGCTGCAACGTATCTTGCTGGAGCGTTACAGCCCGCAGCGGCTGGCGACCGAGTTCCGCAAGCGCCTGCCCGAGTTCGTGACCCGCGCGCCGGAAATGCCGCGCCTGCTGCATGCATGGCTGAGCCAGCAGGTCTCGGGCCAGCACGAACTGAAGATGCGTTCGGCCGACATCACCGACCTCAACCGCAGCATCCGCGACGCGGTGCGCCGCACCGTCGCGGCGATTCTCGGCACCGGCCTGTTGATCGTGGCGGCGGTGCTGTTCGGACTGGAAGCCGGCGGGCCGCGGTTGTGGTCGATCCCGGCGTCGTCGTGGATCGCCGGGCTGGGTGGGTTGTGGGCGTTGCTGGCGGCGTGGCCGCGGGGTAAGCGCGAATCGCGTTAGGTTGGTTTGATGTGATCTGATTTAGTCGTCGTGGATCGTCAGGCTGGGCGGTTTGTGGGCGTTACTGGCGGCGTGGCAAGCGCGAATCACGTTAGGTTGGTTTGATGCGATCTGATTTATTCGCTTCGACCGCTTCGACCGCTTCGACGGCTCCGGGTTGGGCCGGATTCGCGTGACTCGATCTGGACGATCGGAACCGTTCGACACCACTTCGGTCATTCGCAAGCGCTCTTGCTTTTGCCCCCTTTGACAAAGGGGGCGAACGGCCGCGAAGCGGACGTGGGGGATTTGCTTTTGCTTTTGCTGTTGCTTGCGGTGAAGAGCAAAAGCAAAAGCAAAAGCAAATCCCCCCTGGCCCCCCTTTTGCAAAGGGGGGAATCCGTTAGGTGGGATCGGTGAGGTTCGTGGCTTCGACGGCTTCGATAGCATCAACAGCTTCAACAGCTTCGACGGCCTCGACGGCCTCGACGGCCTCGACGGCCTCGACGGCCTCGACGGCTCCGAACGCCCCGCCGACTCAGTTCACGCCGGATGTTTTCGCGCCCGCGGCAAAGTCGCCAGCGGTGTAAACGCTCAGCTGATCGGGCTTGAGGTGCTTGCGGATCGCCGCGTTCACCGAGTCCACCGTCAAGGCCTTGAACTTCGCGTCCAGCTCGGCCGAAAACTGCATGGTGCGGCCGTAGAACAGGTTGCTGACCAGGCCGCCGGCGATCGCCGGGTCGGACGCGCGCGCCTGTTCGCGCTGGGTCAGCAGGCCCGACACCGCGTCGCGCAATTCGTCGGCGGCGACGCCGTCCTTGATCAGCCGCGCGAGTTCCTCGCGCATCGCGGTTTCGACCTTGGCGAGGTTCTGCGGCGCGGCGATCGCCTCCATCGACCAGTTGCCGGCGTCGTCGCGGCCGTCGCGGCTGCTGTCGGCGTCGATGTCGCTGCCGACGCCGTAACTCAGGCCGTCCTTTTGACGGATGCGGTCGGCCAGGCGCGATTTGATCGAACCACCGCCGAGGATGTAGTTGGCCGCGATCAGCGCGGGGAAATCCTCATCGGTGTCCTTAAGCGAAATGTTCGCGCGCGCCAGCAGCACGCCGTTGGCCTTGTCCGGAGTTTCGAAGCGCTGCTGTTGCGGCGCCACCGCGGTGTAGCGGGTCGCGATCGGCGCGTACGGCTTGGGCGAATGCCAGTCGGCGAAGAGACGTTGCAGCTGCTGCTTGACCGCGACCGGATCGAAATCGCCGACCACGCTGATCTGGCCTTCGGCGGTGCCGTAGAAATCGCGATGGAAGGCGCGCACGTCCTCGATCTTGAGCGCCTTGATCGCGGCCAAGGATTCGTCCAGATCCAAGGTGTGCAGCGGATGGCCGACCGGCCACGGGTCGAAATGCTGGCTCATCGCGATGCCGGCGATGTTGCCCGGTTCCTGGCGCGAGGCTTCCAGGCCGGTGATCGCCTGCAGCCGGTACTGCTCGAATTCCTTGTCCGGAAAGCTCGGTGTGCGCAGCACCTGCGCGGCCAGCGCGAGCGCGTCGGCGAGTTGCTCGCGGCGGGTGCTCAGGTCGATGCGCGCCGACTGCAGGCCGCCGCCGATGCGCGCGGCGGTTTTCAGGCTGTCGAAACGCGCGTCGATCTGTTCGCGGCTCAGTGCCTTGCTGCCGCGCATCAGCAGCGCGCCGGCGATGTTGCCGGCGACGTCATGGCCCTTCAGCGCATCGGCGTCGGCGAAATTGAACGAGGCCGCGACGTTGACCGTGCCGCCGCGGGTTTTCTTCGGCAGCAGCGCGATCTTCAAGCCGCCGCCGGCGCCGGTGTCGAGGGTGAAGGTCTGAGTGCGCGCGTCGATGTTGGCCGGGGTCGGGTCGAAGTGTTCGCCGGCCTGCAACGCGGCCTTGCCGGTGTAGCCCTGCAGCACGCTCGCCGCGCTCGGCGCCGGCGCGATGTCGACGCGCTTGGGCGCCTGGGTCGGTTCGAAGCGGCCGAAGGTGCGGTTGCTCGATTGCAGGTAGGTGCGCGCGACCCGGTTGACGTCGTCGGCGCTGACTTTTTCCAGCGCGTCGCGGTAGTGGAAGTACAGACGCCAATCGCCGGCGGCGACCGCGTCCGACAGCCCCATCGCCACGCCGGAGACGTTGGTGTAGGCCAGTTCGAAGCCGTTGGCGATGCGCTGCTTGGCGCTGGCGACTTCCTCGGCGGTGATCGGCTGACGCTGGATCTGCTCGAGCTGATCGATCAGCACCCGCTCGGCCTTGGCCGCGTCGGCGTCCTTCGGCAGCGCGGCGAGCGCGGTCATCAGGCCCGGATCGCGGCGTTGTTCGCTGCCGGCGCCGATGCTCGCGGCCAGGCCGGATTCGACCAGCGCCTTGTGCAGACGGCCGCCCGGAACGTGGCCGAGGATGTCGTCGAGCACGCCGAGCGGCGCGGCGTCGGCATGGGTGCCGGCGGGGATGTGGTACGCGCTCATCAGCACGCGCACGTCGCCGACCCGGCGCACGGTGACCTCGCGTTCGCCGTCCTGCGCGGGCTCGCGGGTGTAGAACGCGCGCATCGGCTCGTTGGGTTTGGCCAGCGCGCCGAAGCGTTGCGCGACCGCGGCCAGGGCCTTGTCCGGATCGATCCGTCCGGCCAGCACCAGGGTCGCGTTGTCGGGCCGGTACCAGGCGCGGTAATAGGCCTGCAGGCGTTCGATCGGCACCTGCTCGACGTCGCTGCGCGCGCCGATGGTGTCGTTGCCGTAGTGGTGCCACAGATACGCGGTCGAGCGCACGCGTTCGATCAGCGCCGACACCGGGCTGTTTTCGCCGCTTTCCATCTCGTTGCGGACCACCGTCATCTCGCTGTCGAGGTCCTTGCGGGCGATGTCGGAATGGACCATGCGATCGGCTTCCAGCGCCAGCAGCCAGTCCAGGGTCGCGTCGTTGGCCGGGAACGAAGCGAAATAGTTGGTGCGGTCCTGCGAGGTCTGCGCGTTGTAGTTGATGCCGCGCTTCTTCATCTCGGCCGGGATCTCGCGATGGCTCGGCGTGCCCTTGAACAGCATGTGTTCGAGCAGGTGGGCCATGCCGGTTTCGCCGTAGTTCTCCTGCAGCGAGCCGACGTTGTAGATCAGGTTGACGGTGACCGTGGGCTGGGTCGCGTCGGGGAACAGCAGCACGCGCAGGCCGTTGCCCAGCCGGTATTCGCAGATGCCTTCGACGCAGGGCCCGGCGCTGACGCCGGCGGGCGGCGGCGAAGCGGCGGCGTGGGCGCTGCCGAGCGCGATCGCCAGGGCGAGGCTGAGCGAGGCGGCGAGGGCGGAAGAGCGGGGCAAGAGCATGAACGGTCCTGAGTTGCGGGCGGCGATGAACGATGAAACGCGAAGCGATCAAGGTAGCAGCGCGGCGAGTCTGGGTGGGGACGCGGCAAATAGACGAAAATGACCGTCGATCCTTCGTTTCGGACCCACGGCCGCATGAACCACGAACCGACTTCGGCCGATGCCGCCTGCGACGGCGGCGACGCACCTGTCGCCGTCCCGGCCGAACTGCCGGTGCTGTACGCCGACGAGGTTCTGGCGGTTATCGACAAGCCGGCGGGGCTGATGGTTCACGACAGCGCGCTGGCGCGCGGCGAGACCGACTTCGCCGCCGACCGTCTGCGCGACCAGTTCGGCCGGCCGATCTTCCTGGTCCACCGGCTCGACCGCGCCACCAGCGGTTGCCTGCTGCTGGCGTTCGACCGGCAGACTGCGTCGGACCTGGGCAAGGTGCTGATGTCGCGCGAGGTCGAGAAGGATTACCTCGCGGTCTGTCGCGGCTGGCCGGCGCAGGACGTGTTCGAGGTCGATCACGATCTCGACGGCGGCCCCGGCAAACCGCTCAAGAAGCCGGCGCAGACGCGGTTCGCGGTGCTCGGCCGGGCCGAGCTGGCGCTGCCGTCGTCGGGGTTCGAGACCTCGCGCTACGCGCTGCTGCGCGCGCAGCCGCTGACCGGGCGGTTCCGCCAGATCCGCCGCCATCTCAAGCATCTGTCGCATCACCTGATCGGCGACACCAGCCACGGCGACGGCCGCCACAACCGCAGTTTCCGCATGATGGGCATCCACCGCATGCTGCTGCACGCGCAGCGGCTGGCGTTCCTGCATCCGCGCAGCGGCGAGCGGATGCAGGTGGTCGCGCCGGTGGACGCGCAGTTCGCCAAGGCGCTGGCCTTGTTCGAACCGCCTGCGTCGCCGTGAGCCGATAAGCCGGCTTGCCGATAAGCCGGCTTACTGGCCCTGGTTGACGGTCACCGGCGGCGGTTCCGGGACCGTGACCCGGACGGGCGGCGCCGGCGGCGCGGGCGGCGCTTCGTCGGTGATCTGGCGGATGTCCTTCTGCAGGTCCTGCTGGATCTGCTCGAACATCTTCTTCATCAACGGCTGCATTTCCTGCATGGTCTGGCCCATCGCCTTGGGCATCTTCTCCAGGATGCTGCGGCCTTCGGGCGTGCCGTAGAAATCGATCATGGCCTGCACTTCGTTGGCCTGGAAGGTGTCGCGGTAGACCTTGCGGTAGATCGGCGCGACGTTCTCCCACGCCAGCAGCTGGTCGGCGCGGGCCATCATCTTGTCCATCGAGCGCTGCAGCGACTGGCGCTGGGCCGGGCTGAGCTTGGTGCCGGCCATCGCCTCGGCCATGCCCTGGGTGGACGCGTTCATCTGCTGGACGATCTCGCGCTTCATGCGCTCGTAATTCATCGTCTGCATGAGTTGGTCGACCTGGGCGTCGGTCGGCGGCGCGGCCTGGGCCGGCGCGGCGAACAGGGCCAGCGACAGGGCGCTGGTCGACAGCAGGATGGCGGGCAGACGGTAGAGGGATTTCATGCGGGGTGCTCCATGCGTGGAGCCGCATGGTCGGGCGCGGGGGCGTATGCCGTCAATCGGCTTCGCGTCGGCTCCCTCTCCCGTTTACGGGAGAGGGTTGGGGTGAGGGCACGTGGGCCGACACTGGCCGTCGTCGCTCAGATGGCGTGCGCCCTTATCCGCCCTGCGGGCACCTTCTCCCGCGCTGCGGGAGAAGGGCTTAGCCTCGCGGCTTCAGGGCGCCAGCGATCGGCTGCGCTCCACCCCGCTCAGCTCAGGGATGCACACCGTTGCCGCGATACACCGGCTGGCCATACGCCGCATTCGACGCGGCGTTGGTCAGATCCTGCAGCAGCGCATCGCGCAATACCTGCGCGGGCTTTTGCGGGTTGTTCTGCGGATACCCGCCCTGCTGCTGGTAACCGTTGTAGCCCGAGTCGTAACCCGAGTTGCCATTGTTGTAACGCTGATTGGTCAGCTGCTCGAGCACGCGCCGGCCCTCGGGCGTGCGCGACAGTTCGGCGATCGCCTGCAGGTCGGCCGAACTCATGCCGCGGCCGTCGTAGCCGTTGCCGCTGTCGTAACGGTTGTCGTAGCCGTCGTAACCGTTCTGCGGCATCGCCCGCGCGGCGTTCTCCAAGGTCCGCAGGAAGCTGCTCTGCGGGCCGGCGAACTTGCGCAGGATTTCCTGGTCGGTCGCGTTCGCGCGCCGGCCGACCAGCGCCTCGGCCACGGCCTGGCTGGACTGCATGATCTGGTTCTGCAAGCGCGGGTCGCTGATCGACTGCACGCGCGCGGGGTCGTAGCCTTGCGCGCCGGCCAGCGCCGGCACGGCCAGCAGGCAGGCGGCGAACAAGGACGCGAGAAGCGGGCGGGATGGACGCAGCATGCGGAGGTTCCTCCATGGACCGGTCCGGCATGGTCGCCCCGGGGGCCGGTCGCGTCAACGACGCGGGTCGCAAACGCCGGGCCCGGTCAAGGCCGCGTCATGGACGTGAACGCGCGCCGGTCTACAATCGGTCCCGGAGGAGAGCATGGCGGAACCGGAAATCACCATCCCCGAACAGGAGTTGGTCGAGCGCTTCGTGCGTTCGACCGGCCCGGGCGGGCAGAACGTCAACAAGGTCGCGACAGCGGTGGAACTGCGCTTCGATATCGCGCAGTCGCCTTCGCTGCCCGAGGCCGTGCGCGAACGTCTGCTGACCAAGCGCGACCGGCGGGTGACCCTGGACGGCGTGCTGGTGATCAGCGCGCAGCGCTTCCGCACCCAGGAGCGCAACCGCGAGGACGCGCGCGTACGCCTGGCCGCGTTCGTCGAAAGCGGCCTGCACGTGCCCAAGCCGCGCATCGCCACCAAACCCAGCCGCGCCGCCAAGGAGCGCCGGATCGGGGCCAAGAAAGAGCGCGGCGCGACCAAGCGCAACCGCGCGCAACGCGATTGGGACTGACGACGGAGCGTGCATGTCTAGCGATCGAAACGACGATTCGACCGGCGAACAACTGTCCATCGTGCTGCCGTTGCCGCCGAAGGTGCCGCAGGTGCGGCGCAATCGCCTGACCCGCTGGATCGGCCGCAGCATCCTGCGGCTGGGCGGCTGGCGCATGGTCGGCGCGTTTCCCGACATCCCGCGCGCGGTGCTGATCGGCGCGCCGCATTCGTCCAACTGGGACGGCGTGTGGGGCTTCGCGGCCAAGGCCGCGATGGGCCTGGACGTGAAGATCATCGCCAAGGAATCGCTGTTCCGGGTGCCGCTGCTGGGGCTGTTGCTGCGCCGGCTCGGGGTGATTCCGATCAACCGCAGCGCCGCGCACGGGGTGATCGAGCAGGCCGTGGCGATGATCCGCGGCGCCGAGCGTTTCTGGCTGGGGATCGCGCCGGAGGGCACGCGCAAGGCGGTGGAGCGCTGGAAGGCCGGTTTCTGGAAGATCGCCAAGGCCGCCGACGTGCCGGTGGTGCCGGCGTATTTCCACTACCCCGACAAGATCATCGGCATCGGCGAGATGTTTCATCTCGGCGAGGACATGGACGCCGACATGCGCCGTATCCGCGATTGGTACAAGCCGTGGCAGGGCAAGCATCACGGCACGGCTTGAACGGCCGCTCGCTCAGGCCGCCACTGCGATGCCGCCATGAAATCACTTGCGATAAGCGTGGATGGCGACATCCGCATTGCCGATTTTTCGATCGGCAGTGAAACAAGGCTGTCGCAGTTGCCGGATTGCTTCGCAATCGGCGAACCAACCCAATGCTCGATTCTGGGCGAGATGGTGCCCACCCAGTTCGCCGTGGCCCGAGTGGCGTCGGAGGAAGGCGCGGTCAATCTGCAGTTGCGATTCGAGCAGGGTGTGTTGGTTTCGGTTTTCATCACCGTGGATGAAATAGACGGTGGGCATGAAACGGCCGACGAGTTCTATCGCGGCGCCGGCAAGCGAGAAGATCGCTACAGGAACTGGCTCAAGCGCCATATCGCGTTTGAAATCGATCAGTTCCAAGGCGGGCGCCTGGGTGTGGCGAGAGACAAAAGCGAGAATGTTTTCGTCTACCTGCATACCAAGAACAACCGCTGGGCGACGTAGCCTGCGACAGGCCCGGCGCGACTAATCACTCCGCGCTTGCATGCCTTGCGTTGACCCGGGCGACGCTCTGGCGTGGCAAGCGCGAAGATGCCTGGATCTGTCCGCAGCGACAGCGGCCACAATGGTCTGGCGTCGGGGCGACGCGGCATCGACGCCGCGCGCCGATCTTGTTTGCGAGCCTGCCCAAGCCGACTTTTTGCGATGGGTCGGCGACCTACGCGGAAACCCGCCGCCGCGATCGGCGTCGCGTGACCGCGGGCGGATCGTCCGGTTCGCTGTTTTCCAACTGCTCGCGCAGATCGTGCAGGGTGGTGACGATGTGCTCCGACAGCAGACGGCTCACCAACACCGTGTCGCGCGCGAGCCAGGCCTCGAGGATGGCGCGGTGCTCGCTGGCCGCGCGCGCTTCGCGCCCGGCCGGTTCCAGATGCTTGCGCACGTAGCGTTCGGCCAGCACCTGCAGGCGTTCGACCAGTTGCGCGGTGATGTGCTTGCCGCCCGGCCGCACCAGCGCGAGGTGGAAACTGCGGTTGAAGCGGACCGTGGCGTGGGTGTCGGCGGTGCCGGCGTTTTCCAGCGCGGTCAGCGCCGCGCGCGCGGCCGCGCGTTCGCTTTCGTCGGCGCACAGGCTGGCGTCGGCGGCGGCCTCGGGTTCGATCTTCAGCCGCAGCGCGAACACTTCCTCGGCCTCGGCCGAGGTCAGCGCCGGCACGAAGAAGCCGCGATTAGGGTGCGAGGACAGCAGGCCCTGCTGTTCCAGCCGGCCCAGCGCCTCGCGCAGCGGGATCTTGCTGATGCCGAGTTCCTCGGCCAGCAGTTCCTGACGGATCGGCGCCAGCGGCGGAATCTGGGTCGACAGGATCCGTTCGCGGACCACTTCGAAGGCTTGGTCGGACAACGAACGGGGGACGATGCTCATGCGTTCAGTCTAACAACCGTCGCGCGCTCGCGAATGCGCCTGGCGGGCGCGCGGGCAGGTAATTCCGGACCCGGCGCACAGCCTCGATCGGACCATGCGGCGTCCGGCCGGTGCCCCGGTCGAGCGGGCTAGAACCGGTTGCCGCGACCCGCGCCTGCCCGCCGTCACGCGCGGCCGCGACACCCGTCGGCGGGCGGCCGGCTCGGACCCGACCGTTCGTCGGCGTGCCGTTGCGGGCTCGTACTGGCACACCAAGCCACGACCGTGGTCACGGAAGCGGCACGAATAAGGCATATAACGTATACGTTATACCGATATGCAGCTTTCCGTGTCCGCCGTATGACACGCAGGGGGAAGGCCGCGGCAATCGGGCGACTCATGCCTGAGGGGGCAGTCGCGACGACCGGGACATGTGCGCGCGGCCGCTCGACGGCCGGGTCGGCGCATGCCGGCAGCCGGCGCAATGGGTCGTGTGCCATCGATCGCGAAACCGGACCCCGATGCCCCCTGCATCGCCATGCCGGCTGCGCGTTCCCGCGCCGCACGCCGCACGCGCCCGTTCCGACGCCGGAGAGCCGCTCGCCATCCAACCGTCCGACCGCACCGCGCAGCATCCGCACCATCTGCCGTCGCAGCACCTGTCATCCCGTTACCGCGACCCCGGGCCGCCACGCCGCGCATCCGCGCGGGCGTCGCCTGCGCGTGGTCTTACCTTCAAGGAGATCGTCGATGTCTTTCGCACCCAAACCGCGGACGCGCCAAGCGCTCATGCTGGGCCTGGCCGTCAGTGTCGTGAGTTGTTTCAGTTATGCCTTGCCGTGGGCGTCCATGCTCGAATCGGTGCAGGCGCGCGCGGTCGCGCCGGCGCCGTCGCAAGCGCAGCCCGGCGCACAGCCCGGCGCCAATTCGCACGGCCCCATCGTTGCCGTGAATTCGCCAGCCGCGATCGCGCCAGCGCGCGCGTCCGCGTCCGCGTCCATCGGCCTGCCGCGACAGCCCGCCACCGAACGCCAGCTGTTCGGCGAACATCAACAGGATCGCGCGCGCGCGCCGTCGCGCCGCGCGCCGCAGCAACCGTCCCTGGTCGATCGCGGCGACAGCGCCTACGACGGCGCGCAAACGCGTCGCGATCTGCTGCGCCGTCCGTCGTTCGCGCATGCCTCGGCGCGGGCGAAGGCCGCTGCCTGCGATCCCAACGCATTCGGCGCGCTCAGCGGCACCGCCCTGGTCGGCGCGGTCAAGGCCGCCAGCGCCGATTGCATCAACCAGTTGTTCAACGTCAGCGGGCCCAATGCCTACGCCACCTTCCGCGAAGCGCAGATGGTCAGCATCGCCAACGCCTTCGCCACCTCGGCGCGCGGCTACGACGGCACCAATGCCGACAGCACCCTGCAACTGGTGCTATTCCTGCGTGCCGGTTACTACGTGCAGTACTACGACACCAGCGTCGGCGCGTACGGCGCGCCGCTGCGCAGCGCGATCCGCTCGGCGCTGGACGCGTTCGCCGGCAACGCCCGCTTCGGTCTGGTCAACGACGTGCACGGCGAAGTGTTGGCCGAGTTCGTCACCCTGATCGACAGCTCGGCCGAGAACGCGCGCTATCTATCCGTGGTCAAGCGTCTGCTCGACGGTTACAACGCCAGCTACAACGCGTTCTACTGGATGAAGGTGGCGGTCAACAACGCCTACACGATCACCTTCCGCGGCCATCAGGACGCGGCGTTCCGCGCATTGGTGCAGTCGGACAGTTCCATCGTCGAGACCTTGTACGGATTCGCCGACCGCAACTTCAGCCTGCTCGGCGGCGACAACGCGTATCTGGTCGCCAACGCCGGCCGCGAGCTCGGCCGCTTCCTGCAATACGACGGCGCCTTGAAGACCTTGACGCGGGCGCGGGTGAAAGCGCTGATCGATCGCTCGGCGGTGACCGGCCCGACGGCGCGGCTGTGGGTCGGCGTCGGCGAGATGGTCGATTACTACGATCAGGCCAATTGCGCCTATTACGGCCTGTGCGGTTTCGTCGCCCGGGTCGAAGCGGCGGCCTTGCCGATCCGCCACACCTGCAGCCCGACCCTGCGGCTGCGCGCGCAATCGATGAGCGCGGCGGAACTGGCCTCGACCTGCGCCACCGTGGCCGGGCAGGAAACCTATTTCCACAACGCGCTCGCCACCGACGGCGTGCCGGTCAACGGCGACGGCAACGCGAGCCTGGAAATGACCGTGTTCGACAGCAGCGACGATTACGGCATCTACGCCGGCGCGATCTACGGCATCGACACCAACAACGGCGGCATGTACCTGGAAGGCGACCCGTCGCTGCCCGGCAACCAGGCGCGCTTCATCGCCTATGAAGCCGAGTGGCTGCGTCCGCAGGCCTTCGAGATCTGGAACCTCACCCACGAGTACGTCCATTACCTCGACGGCCGCTTCAACATGTGGGGCGATTTCGAGGACGCGATCGCGCAAAAGACGGTGTGGTGGATCGAAGGGTTCGCCGAGTACCTGTCGTACAGCTACCGCGGCGTGGTCAACGACGGCGCGCGGGACGAAGCCGCGCGCGCGACCTATGCGCTCAGCAAGGTCTACCAGAACGACTACAACAGCGGCCAGACCCTGGTCTATCGCTGGGGCTATCTGGCGGTGCGTTTCATGTTCGAGCAGCGCCGCGATCAGGTGAACGCGATCCTGGGTTACTTCCGTCCGGGCAACTACAGTGGCTACGCCACCTACATGGCCAGCCTGGGCAGCAGCAACGACGCGGCGTTCCGCGCCTGGCTGCCGTGCGTGGCGCAACCGGATTCGCCGAACTGCGGCACCACCCCGAACCAACCGCCGCAAGCGGGCTTCAGTTTCGCGATCACCGGTTTGACCGTGAACTTCAGCGACAGCTCCAGCGACGCCGACGGCCGTATCGTGTCGCGCAGTTGGAACTTCGGCGACGGCAGCACCTCCACCGCCACCAACCCGAGCAAGACCTACGCCGCCGCCGGCAGCTACACCGTGCAGCTGACCGTCACCGACGATCGCGGCGCCAGCCACAGCGTCAGCAAGACCGTCGCGGTCAGCGCGCCGGGTCTGCCCGAATGCGCGGGCAACGATGTGCGGGTGCTCGGCAAGAACTGCGCGCGCAGCAACGTCGCGGCGAGCGCGGGCAACTACGCCTACTTCTATCTGTACCTGCCGGCGGGCACCACTCAGCTGAGTTTCGCCAGCAGCGGCGGCAGCGGCAATGCCGACATGTACGCGAGCACGCGCAACTGGGCGACGCGCGAGTCGTACCAGTACCGTTCGACCAATGCCGGCAACGGCGAGTCGGTGACGATCTCGCAGCCGCAGGCGGGGTATGTGTACGTCAGCTTGTATGGCGTGAATGCGTTCAGTGGTGTGCGGGTGACGGCGCGGTATTGATCTGCTCTCACTGGAGCCCCTCTGCCGCATGCGGTAGAGGGGCTTCAAATGGTTCGTTATCTACCTGTAGGAGCGGCGCGAGCCGCGACCGCGACATCGCAGATACGACGCCACTACGGCAAAGCGTGCGCCGCCACGGATAAGGACGACGCCAATGCGATGCAGGCGTCGCCCGCGTGGTAGCGCGGTCGCGGCTCGCGCCGCTCCTACAGGGGGCGATCGAAAAAATAGTCAGCGATCGGATTGCCCGGTCGCGTAATAGTCGCCACGCACGAACAGATCCGGCTGGATCAATTCGGTGAACGCGCGCGCCTGCGGCGACAGGTACTTGCCCTTGCGCACCACCACGCCATAGCTGCGCGAAGGAAAATAGTCGGCCAGCGAACGCGCCGACAACCGCGCGCGGTCGGCATCGGTCAGGCAGATCGCGGTGACGATGCTGATGCCCAGCCCCATCGCCACGTACTGCTTGATCACCTCCCAGCCGCCGACCTCCAGCGCGACCGTGTACGGCACCCGGTTCTGCTGGAACACGAGGTCGACCATGCGGTAGGTCGTAAGCCGCTGCGGCGGCAGGATCAGGCCGAACGGACTCAGATCCTGCAGCGTCAAGCTCTCGAGTTTCGCCAACGGATGATCCTTCGGCGTGATCAACATCGGCTCGAACCGATACACCGGCGCGTAGCTGAGGTCGCCGGGCACATCCAGCATCGACCCGACCGCCAGGTCCACGCCGTCCGAGCGCAGCAGGTCCAGGCCGCCGGCGCCGGTGACGTTGTGCAGGGTCAGCCGGACCTCGGGATGGGCCGCGCGGAAGGCTTCGACGATCTTCGGCAGCAGGTACAGGATGGTCGAACTGCCGGCGGCGACGTTGAGTTCGCCCGCGTCCAGGCCGCGGATGCGCTCGCGAAAGGCCCCGTCCAGCCCGTCCAGGCCCTCGACCAGCGGACGGGCCAGTTCGTACAGCTCCTGGCCCTCGCGGGTCAGGCTCAGACGGCGACCGCTGCGCTCGAGCAGGCGCACCCCCATTTCGCGCTCCAGGGCCTGAAGCTGAAGGGTTACCGCCGGCTGGCTCAGGTACAGCGCCTCAGCCGCGCGTGAGACAGAGCCCAAACGGGCGGTCTGGCAGAACGCCCGCAGCGGCTTCAGGCGGTCGCCTTTGTAAGCAAATCGGGGACTTAGCACACGCGTGGATGTCACGTGAAAGCCATATATAAGTTTTTCAAATGATATGCATTGAAAAAACTTGATTGTCAAATACAAGACGGCGCCGCATGGTCTGGGGCAAGGGACGCGCTCGTAGCGGGCCGCCCCATCCCCACAGGAGTCGCAGCATGTCGGCAGTGATCAAGCAATGGCAGGACCCGCAACCCGAGCCGCAACGTCCGCCGGGTGACGGCATCGAGCTCACGGCCACCCTGGCCGGACAGGAGCCGTTGCTGACCCCGGCCGCCCTGAGCTTCCTCGCCGGCCTGCACCGCCGTTTCGAACCCGCCCGTCAGGCCCGGCTGGCCGCGCGCCGCGAGCGTCAGGCGTTCTTCGACGCCGGCGGCCTGCCCGATTTCCGCGACGACACCGCCGCGATCCGTCATTCCGCCTGGCGGGTCGCGCCGCTGCCGACCGCGCTGCTCGACCGCCGGGTCGAGATCACCGGCCCGACCGACCCGAAGATGGTCATCAACGCGCTGAACTCCGGCGCGAAGGTGTACATGGCCGATTTCGAGGACAGCACCGCGCCGACCTGGGCCAACCTGCTGACCGGCCAGCGCGCGCTGCGCGACGCCGTCGCCGGCCGCCTGGACTGGACCGCGCCCGACAGCGGCAAGCACTACGCGCTCAAGCCGTTCGAAGAGCAGGCGGTGCTGATGGTGCGCCCGCGCGGCTGGCACCTCGACGAGAAGCACCTGCGCATCGACGGCGCGGCGATCTCGGGCAGCCTGTTCGACCTGGGCCTGTTCGCCTTCCACAACGCCAAGGCGCTCGCCGCGCTCGACCGCGGCCCGTACTTCTACCTGCCCAAGCTGCAGTCGATGGAAGAGGCGGCGCTGTGGAACGAGGTGCTCGACCACGTCGAGACCGAACTCGGCCTGGAGCGCGGGCAGATGAAGGTCACCGTGCTGATCGAGACCCTGCCGGCCGTGTTCGAGATGGACGAAATCCTGCACGCGCTGCGCGGCCGCATCGCCGGTTTGAACTGCGGTCGCTGGGACTACGTGTTCTCGTACATCAAGACCTTCCGCGCGCACCGCGACAAGGTGCTGCCCGAGCGCGGCCAGGTCACCATGACCCAGCCGTTCCTGCGCGCCTATTCGGAGCTGCTGATCCAGACCTGCCACAAGCGCGGCGCGCACGCGATGGGCGGCATGGCCGCGCAGATTCCGATCAGCGGCGACGAAGCCGCCAACGAGGCCGCGCTGGCCAAGGTCCGCGCCGACAAGCTGCGCGAAGTCACCGCCGGCCACGACGGCACCTGGGTCGCGCATCCGGCGCTGATCCCGCTGGCGATGCGCATCTTCGACGAACGCATGCCGACCCCGCACCAGCAGCACGTGCTGCGCGAGGACGTGCTGATCATCCGCGACGATCTGATCAAGCCCTCGTTCGGCACCATCACCCGCGCCGGTTTCGAGGGCAACGTCGAAGTCTGCGTGCGCTATCTGGCCGCCTGGCTGGAAGGCAACGGCTGCGTGCCGATCCACTGGCTGATGGAAGACGCCGCCACCGCCGAAATCGCGCGCACCCAGCTGTGGCAGTGGCTGCACGCGCCGTCGCTGTTCCTCGACGACGGCACGCCGGTCGATTTCGCCCTGCTCGAACGCGCGTTGATCGGCCTGCCGAGCAAGCTCGCCGGCGATGCGAAGTTGCCGGGCAGCGCCAAGCTCGATGAAGCGATCGCGCTGCTCGACGAGCTGACCCACGCCGACACGCTGGCCGAGTTTTTGACTCTGCCGGCCTACGAACGCATCGACTGATTCATCGCATCAACGGGGTAGGAGCGGCGTAAGCCGCGACACGGACCTCGCGCCGACGACGCGACCGCGGCTTCGCGGTCGCGGCTCACGTCGCTCCTACCCCAATCCCACGAATCCCACGTCACAACGACCCAAACGCAAGGAATCGAAGTCATGAGCCACACGCTGCCGACCGCCGATCAACTCCGCCAGGATTGGGCCAGCAACCCGCGCTGGGACGGCATCACCCGCCCGTATTCGGCCGAAGACGTGGTGCGCCTGCGCGGCACGGTGCCGGTCGAACACACCATCGCCAAGCTCGGCGCCAACAAGCTGTGGGCCTCGTTGCACAGCGAAGACTTCGTCAACGCGCTCGGCGCGCTGACCGGCAACCAGGCCATGCAGCAGGTCAAGGCCGGCCTCAAGGCGATCTATCTGTCGGGCTGGCAGGTCGCCGCCGACGCCAACATCGCCGGCGAGATGTACCCCGACCAGTCGCTGTACCCGGCCAATTCGGTGCCGCAGGTCGTGCGCCGCATCAACAACACCCTGCTGCGCGCCGATCAGATCCAGTGCGCGGAAAATAATGGTAACGGCAGCACCGGCGACATCGACTTCCTGCAGCCGATCGTGGCCGACGCCGAAGCCGGTTTCGGCGGCGTGCTCAACGCCTTCGAACTGATGAAGGGCATGATCGAGGCCGGCGCTTCGGGCGTGCACTTCGAAGACCAACTCGCCTCGGTCAAGAAGTGCGGCCACATGGGCGGCAAGGTGCTGGTGCCCACGCGCGAAGCGGTCGAGAAGCTGGTCGCCGCGCGTCTGGCCGCCGACGTGATGGGCGTGCCGACCCTGATCGTCGCGCGCACCGACGCCGAAGCCGCCGATCTGTTGACCGCCGACATTGATCCGAACGATCAACCCTTCACCACCGGCGAGCGCACCAACGAAGGCTTCTACAAGACCCGCAACGGTCTGGACCAGGCGATCAGCCGCGGTCTGGCCTACGCGCCGTACGCCGATCTGGTGTGGTGCGAGACCGGCAAGCCGGACCTGGAATTCGCGCGCAAGTTCGCCGAGGCGATCCACGCCAAGTTCCCGGGCAAGCTGCTGGCCTACAACTGTTCGCCGAGCTTCAACTGGAAGAAGAACCTGGACGACGCGACGATCGCCAAGTTCCAGAAGGAAATCGCGACCTACGGGTACAAGTTCCAGTTCATCACCCTGGCCGGGTTCCACAGCCTCAACTACGGCATGTTCAATCTGGCGCACGGTTACGCGCGCCGCCAGATGAGTGCGTTCGTGGAGTTGCAGGAGGCGGAGTTCGCGGCGGCGGAGAAGGGCTTCACCGCGGTCAAGCATCAGCGCGAGGTCGGCACCGGGTATTTCGACGCGGTGACGCAGACGATCCAGGGCGGGCAGTCGTCCACGGTCGCGCTGAAGGGTTCGACGGAGGAGGAGCAGTTTCACGATTCGAAGAAGGCCGCGGCGTGATTTGAGGTCGCGGTTTTTGGGATGGGTAAGGCGAAGGGCTCCGCGAGGAGCCCTTCGTCGTTTGTGTCGGGTGCGATGGCCTGGCCTGTGATTTTCAACCGCTGTCTTTGAGCTCCCAGTTCCGACGTGGTGCCATCACCTACCTGTAGGAGCGGCGCAAGCCGCGACCGCGCCATTGCGGCAACGTCGGGATTCGCACCGTAGTTGGGTTTTCGCGGTCGCGGCTCGCGCCGCTCCTACAGGTAGGCCATGGACCTTCGGCTTGAACTTGAAGCCGCGCAGTTCATCCAGCGCTGCGAAGCCACGCACTCGCGTTAGCAAATGGACACCCGAAGGGCGGCGCACATGGATGTGCGCCGTGCGCCACCGAGACAGGATGTCTCGTGTGGCGCATGCCTGCGTATGCTCCGCACGCGCGGGCTCTTGATTCACAAAAAAGCGTTTTTCTTTGGTTACCTTTCTTTTGTCGCTTTTGACAAAAGAAAGTAACTCGGCCGCTTGCGGACGAAAGCTGTTGATCTTGTCTTTGCCTCAAAAGCTCTAAAGCTTTAAGAGCTTCCAGCAAGATCAAAAGCTTCCGCCACTAAAGCGGCGGGTAACTTTCTTTTGTCCAGAGCCACAAAAGAAAGTCACCAAAGAAAAAGGCGTTCCTGTTTCGAATCAAGAGCCCGCAAGTGCGGTGCATACGCGGGGGTAGGCCACACAGGACATCCATGTCCTGGGTGGCCTACGGCACGCATCCATGCGTGCCGCCCTTCGGGCCTGCTATTGCATCGCGAGTTACAAGCCGCGCCGGGCCGAAGCAATGCAAAAGCTAAGCTTCGACAGCAACAGCAACAGCAACAGCAACAGCAACAGCAAATCCCCCGCGCTGGAGCGCAGGAGAGACTTCGAAAGTCGCGGGGCGCGTGCCCCCTTTGTCAAAGGGGGCAATGAGGGGCGCTATGGCGCATCAGGCTTCGGATGTAATGCGACGACGTAACGATACGACGAAGAAGCTATGCGATGAAGTAACGACGCGACGAAGCGATGAAGCGATGAAGCGATGGCGCGATGAAGCAACGACGCAACGACGCGGAGCGCGAAGACGTGAACATGCCCGCACATATGCGCGCATAGACGCCCACGCGCGCATGCACCGCGCGCCGCGACCTACTTCTTCACTTCCTGCGTATGCGCCTTCAACGCATCCGCCAACCCCTTGACCCCATCCGCCCCCGCCGGCACCGTGATGCTGGAGCCCTTGAGATCCTCGCCGATCGCCTGCGCCCGCCCACCCAGGCATTGCGACAGAAACCCCTCGGCCACCGCGTTGAACGCCATCGAATTTTCCGGCCGCGCGAAGCCATGGCCCTCGTCGGGGAACAACACGTAAGTCACCGGGATCTTCTTGGCCCGCATCGCCTCGACGATCTGATCGCTCTCGGCCTGATTCACCCGCGGATCGTTCGCGCCCTGGCCGATCAGCAAGGGCTTGCTGATCTTGTCGACCCGGGTGATCGGCGAACGCTCGGCCAGCAGTTTGCGGCCCGCCTCGGTGCGCGGGTCGCCCATGCGCCGGGCGAACTGTTCGAAGATGCTGGCCCAGTAGGGCGGGATCGTCTTGAGCAGGGTTTCCAGGTTGGACGGGCCGACGATGTCGACGCCGCACTTGAAGGTGCCCGGGGTGAAGGTCATGCCGACCAGGGTGGCGTAGCCGCCGTAGCTGCCGCCCATGATCGCGACCTGATCGGGCGTGGTGATGCCCTGCTTGACCGCCCAGTCGACCGCGTCGATCAGATCGTCGTGCATCTTGCCGGCCCACTCGCCGTCGGCGGCGTTGATGAAGTTCTTGCCGAAGCCGGTCGAGCCGCGGTAGTTGACCTTGAGCGAGGCGTAGCCGCGGTTGGCCAGCCATTGCGCGGTGGCGTTGTAGCCGTACACGTCGCGCGACCACGGCCCGCCGTGCACGGTCAGGATCAGCGGCACCGGTCGCTGAACCTTGCCGTCGCGTTCGGCGCCGGCCGGCAGGGTCAGGTAGCTGACCAGGGTCTTGCCGTCGCGCGAGGGAATTTCCCGCGGCCACATCGGCACCAGCGCGGCGCCGTCCAGGGCCGGGCGCGAGGAGAACAGTTTGGTCAGGGTGCCGCTGCTGCCGCCGTCGTAGCGATACGTCGTCGAGGGTTGTTCGGCCGAGCCGTAGTCGACGATCCAGGTCTTGTCGTCGAGGGTGCGCGAGGTGATGGTGTATTCGCCCTTGCCCAGTTTCGATTCCAGCCGCGCGAGTTCGGCGGCGATCGCCGGGTCCAGCGGCCGCCATTGCCGGCGCAGGTAGTTCACCGAGACCGCCTGCGGTTCGTCGCTGACCGGATCGGTCAGCAGTTCGCCGATGTCGGCGCGCGGGTCGTCCGACAACAAGGTCTTGGTGCCGTCGGCATCGATCGCGTACAGCGCCGAGGTGTCGCGGCCGCGCGAGTCGGTCGCGTACAGGGTCTTGCCGTCGTCGCTGTAGCCTTCGATCGCGCTGGTCTGGGTGTCCTCGAACGGGATCGTGTCGACCACCTTCCAGCCCTTCTCGCCGTCGGGCGCGAGCAGTTCGATGCCGCCGTCGTCGCGCGCGCGGCTGACCCGGCCGACCTTCAGATCGCCGTCGGCGTAGTACGAGGCGATGCGTTCTTCGTTGCGATGCACCAGGGTGCGTTCGCCGCTGGCCAGGTCGACCCGGTACAGGTCGTGCCACTTGCCGTCGCGGTCGTTCATCGCGACCAGCACGCTGTCGCGATGGCGGTGGGCCAGCCGCACCAGGCTGGCGCGGGTCTTGGGGTAGGGGGTCAGGTCGCGCGCCGGGCCGGGCTTGGACAGGTCGACCGCGTACAGGTGGAAGTTCTCGTCGCCGCCGCTGTCGCGCAGATACAGCAGGGTGCTGTCGCGGTAGCTCCAGACGAACTGGCGGATGCCGCGCGCCTTGTCGTCGGTGACCGCGCGCGCCTTGGCCGGCTGGTCGATCGGCGCGATCCACACGTTCATCACCCCGTCGAGCGGCGCGAGCCAGCCCAGGTAGCGGCCGTCCGGGCTGATCTGCGCGCCGATCCGATCCGGGTTGCCGAACAGCGCCGCGCGCGGGATCAGTTCGCCCTCGACCGCCGGACGCACGGCGAAGGCGGGGCTGCTGCACAGGCCGGCCAGCACGGCGGCGGCGAGGGGCGCGAGGGATCGTGGCGACATGACGGACTCCGGTGAAAGACGGGACGACGCGGCGGTTCAGGACGATCGGATCAGGCCGAGTATGAACAGCCTGAGCGAGGCGACGATAGAGGCCTCGGACCGGGCGGCGATGCCGGCCTCGCATTCAGCGCGGCGCGATGCGGTCCGGCCATGCTGTTGCAGTGGCGAAACGCGCGTCCTCAGCGCACGCTGTGGCATGTAGCATCGCCTGCATGACTGGCCGTTTCGGCCGTCTTGCGGCGTTAGCAGTTCAGACCAGGTGCTATCCTGCCGCCAAGGCTCCACAGGACGTGGGGCGCGGGGAGATCGGGATGAATCGCGACACGGCGGCGCCCTCGTTGGGCCGCGAAACCGACAATTCGACTGTGACCGCGGCGCCGACGGATGTGGCGATGGCGGTGCTTACCCCGGGCGAATTCGAACTGTTCGCCGAGATCGGCCGGCCGCGCCGGATCGAAGCCGGCCAGGTGCTGTTCCGCCGCGGCGAACTGGGCACCACCATGTTCGTGATCGCGCGCGGCGCGATCACCCTGGACTTCGGCGACGATCTGGTCACCAAGCGCCTGGGCGTGCGCGAATTCTTCGGCGAACTCGGTTTGCTGATCGGCGATCACGCGCGCAGCGCGGATGCGATCGCGGCCACCGACGGCCTGCTGGTGGAATTGCGCCACGAGGAATTCCAGCGACTGGTCGATCGCGACCCCTCGCTCGTTTCGTATTTCCTGCGCCGCGCGATCATGCGCGTGGTGCTCAACGAACAAAGCCTGATCCGGCGCCTGCGCCGGCGCAATCAGGATCTGGAAGCCGCGCTCGACAGCCTGTATGCGACCACCCATCAGCTCAACCAGACCGAAGAGCTGATCCGCACCGACGATCTCACCGGCCTGTACAACCGCCGCGGCCTGACCTTGCACCTGCAGGACGCGCGCGCCGCCGGGATCGCCGAGACCATGGGCCTGGTGCTGATCGATTGCGATCGCTTCAAGCAGGTCAACGACGATCACGGCCATCTGGCCGGCGACCGCGTGCTGCAGAGCGTGGCCAACATCCTGCGCTCGGTGGCCGGGCCCGAGGACATCGCCTGCCGCCTGGGCGGCGACGAATTCTGTTTGTTGGTCGCCGCGCGCACCCGCCAGGACGTGATGCGCTTCGCCGACTTCATCGTTCACACCGTGCATGGCCTGCTGCTGATCCCGCAGTCGCCGCCGACTATCTGTCCGGTCAGCGTCGGCGCCTGCCTGGTCAGCGCCAAGCACGAGTGGAACGACTGGTACGCACACGCCGATACCGCGCTTTATCAGGCCAAGCGCCTGGGCGGCAATCGCGTGCATTGGCAGGACGCCGAACTGACGCCGGCGTGAGTTCCGCCGACAAGGATGCCGCGATGAACGATGCCCACCGCCCGCTGGCCGAAGGTCCGCAACTGCGTACCTTGCTGCTGACCGACCTGTGCGATTCGACCACCCTGGTTGAGCGCCTCGGCGACGGTCCGGCGGCGGAGCTGTTCCGCGCTCACGACCGGCTGGTGCTGGCCCTGCAGCAACGCTGGCGCGGCCGCCTGATCGACCGCTCCGACGGCCTGCTGCTGTTATTCGAGCGCCCGATCGACGGCCTCGGCTTCGCCCTGGACTATGCGCGCGGCCTGCGCGAGCTCGGCGCGGCGCGCAAGCTGGAACTGAAGGCGCGCGCCGGCCTGCATGTCGGCGAAGTGCTGACCTGGCGCAACAGCGACGAGGCGGTGCAGGTCGGGGCCAAGCCGGTCGAAGTCGAAGGCCTGGCCAAGCCGATGGCCGGCCGGCTGATGGCGACCGCGCGTCCGGGCCAGATCCTGCTGTCGGCGGTGGCCGAGCCGCTGGCCCATCGCGCCGCGCGCGAGCTCGGCGAACGCGGCCAGCAACTGCTGTGGAAATCGCACGGGCGCTGGCGCTTCAAGGGCGTGCCCGAGCCGCAGGAAATCTATGAGGTCGGCGAACCCGGCATCGCCCCGCTGCGCGCGCCGCCGAACGGCCCCAAGGCCTGGCGCGACATCCCGCTGTGGCGGCGTCCGGCCGCGCTGGCCGCGGAGGTCGCGGTGCTGGCGGTGATCGGCACCGGCGTGTGGTTCGCGACCCGGCCGCAGCCGGCGATCGCGTTCAACCAGCGCGACTGGGTGGTGGTCGGCGACCTGCGCAACCTGACCGGCCAGAGCGTGCTCGACGATTCGCTCGAACAGGCCTTCCGCATCAGCCTGGAGCAGTCGCGCTACGTCAACGTGCTGTCCGACCTGAAGGCGCGCGACACCCTCGAACGCATGCAGCGCAAGCCCGACACCACGCTCGACCGCGCGATCGCGTCCGAGATCGCGCTGCGCGACGGCGCGCGCGCGGTGATCCTGCCGACCGTGGCCGAGGTCGGCGGACGGGTGCGGATCAGCGCCGAAGTCATCGACCCGCATACCCAGACCACGGTCTATGCCGAATCGGCCGACGGCGCCGGCGCCGACTCGGCGCTGGGTTCGATCGACACGGTCACCGCCGGATTGCGCGAGAAGCTCGGCGAGGCGATGAAGTCGATCGAACGCGATTCCGAGCCGCTGCCCAAGGTCGCGACCAAGAACCTCGACGCGCTGCGCTCCTACGCGCTCGGCCAGAAGGCGTTCGGCGCCGGTCGCTACGACGACGCGGCCAATTTCTACCAGCGCGCGACCGCGCTGGACCCGAACTTCGCCCTGGCCTACCTGGGCAGCGTGCGCACCGGCGTGGCCTCGGTCGACGCGACCCACGCCAAGCCGTTCCTGGCCCGCGCGATCGAACACCGCGACCGCCTGCCGCCGCGCGACGCGCTGTACCTCGATGCCTGGTCGGCCGAGTTCGTCACCGGCCATCAGGCCGCGAGCAAGTGGAAGCTGCTGGCCGACCTGTACCCGGACTACTTCGCCGGCGCGGCCAACTACGCCTTCAACCTGATGCAGGAAAACCGCTACAAGGAAGCGCAGGCCTACGCCGAGCGCACCACCTTGCCGCAGAACCCGCTGCGCGGCCACGGCTACGACCAGCTCGGCCGCAGCGAACTGGGCCAGGAGGATTTCGCCGCCGCGCGCAACGCCTTCGACCAGGCGCTCAAGCTCAATATTTCCGACGCCTCGCGCCGCCGCGCCAACGTCTCGGCCGCGCAGAGCGGCTACGCCGACGCGATGCGCCGGCTGGAGAGCAAGGCCGACGGCGGCAAGCAGGGCTATGCGCGGGTGCAGGACCTGGACAAGACCTCGGTGCTGCTCGACCAGGGCCGCTGGGCCGAGGCCGAACGCTACATCGACGCGGCCGCGCGCCTGCCGGTGGAAGGCAACGAACTGCTGCAGCACGTGCTCGGCGTCGCCGCCGGCAGCGTGACCTCGCTCAACGGCGACCGCGTGCGCGCCCGCGAGCGCCTGGGCGCGTCGGCCAAGCGCGCGCTCGACGCGGCCGCGGCCGACGCCGCCTACGACGAAGTCGATTACGTCTACTTCGCCCTGGCCTCGGCCTATCTGGTCCAGCGCCAGGGCGATCCGAGCCTGGCCCAGTCGGTGCTCGACGCGCTCAAGGACCGCCCGCAGCTGTGGGCGACGCCGAAACTGTCGGAACTGCGCGAAATCGTACTGGCCGGCCAGGAGCGCTTGTCCGGCAAGCCCGAAGCGGCGATCCGCCGCCTGCGCACGCTGTTGACCGGGCACGAGCTGTATCAAAGCCGCGCCGCGCTGATGGAGGCGTATGCCGCCGCCGGCCAGCCCGAGCAGGCGCTGATTCAGGCGCGCTGGTTGGCCAGCCATCGCGGTCTGGCCTATATCGAACCGGTCGGCGCGCAGTCGCTGCAGCCGTTGAACGTCGCCGATTCGCGCCTGGCCCAGCTGCGCGCGGCCGAGTTCCTGAATCAGCTCGGCCGCAGCGACGAGGCACGCAAGGAGGCGCAGGCGTTCTTGGCCGCCTGCCCTCCCAAGTTGCTGCCGGCTTACTTCTTCTCGAGAGTCGAGACGATCCTGCCCGCTTCGAAGCAGTGAGGGTTGTTGTAGGCCGCGGCCGAGGTCAGGAAGTCCTTGATCATGGCGCGGGCCTGGGCGATCTCTTCCTTGGGCGCGATCTGGACCGTGGCCATGCACGCCATCAAGGCGTCCTCGGGGATGTCGTGACCGACTTTGCGTACCGCCGCCTCAGGGTCTTTCGCGAACAGATCGCGGAAGTCGTTATCGGTGCTGAGCAGCTCCAGCAGCTTGTCGGCGACGGCCGGGTCGAACGGCGTGTGCCCGCCGCCGGGTGGTTTTCTGATAGCCATAATTCCCCATTTCCCCCACTAATGATGCCCGTTTAGGGCGTACTGAGCGCCGAATCTAACCCCGTAGTGACAACGCGACAACCCGCGCGAACAGGTCAACCATGCCCGCCCGCACGCGTTGCGTGCGCTCGATAACGGCGATTTCTAAGCCTTGGGTGTGACCGCAGCGTGGCGTGAGCTGTTTCGTTATGCCAATTCAGCTTGCGGCTCAGGCACGGCGGCGATGGCATGGCCGGCGTCGCGCGTGCCTGCGGCGTCGGCGCTGACGGTCCGGATCGCGTGATAACGTCCTGTCCCGGCCGGCACTGGGCGGGTCTGGCCCGCACCTCCGGCTTCGTCTACGACACAGGACCGCTTCATGCGCATACGCCGCTGCGCCGTGCTCTTTCTCGAGCCGCGCGAGGAGATCGGCTTCGATCTGAATTCGCTGCTCGGCGGCGGCGCCGGCCTGCGCCGCGAACTGCGCTGGCTGGCGCTAGCCGCGCATCTGGAGGCGGAAGTCGAGGTCGACGGCGACGAGCGCGAGTTGCTCGGCGCGCTCAGCCCCGGTTTCTGGATCGACAGCGAGAGCCTGGACCCGCGCTTCGCGCCGTCGTTGCCGCGACTGCTCGAACACGGCCTGATCGTGGCCGAGGACGAGCGCCACGCCGGCCATCGCGAACGCGACGAGACCCTGCGCGCGAGCCACTGGTGGCCGGCGGCGGCGATGGCGCACCGGCTCGCGCGCTGGCAAGGGCTCGACAGCGTCAGCGCCATGGAAGCCAACGAAATGACCACCGCCGCCGAACTGCGGCGCAAGCTCGGTCCGCCGCCGGCGCATGCGCCGCAACGCGGCGATGCGCACGGCCGAGTGACGTTGCCGCGCACCGACGGCAACGACTTCGACGCGCTGCTGGCGCGGCGCGCGACCTGCCGCAATTTCGACGGCGAGCGTTCGCTGCCGTTCGACTTGTTCGCGCACATGCTGCAGCGGGTGTTCGCCGCGCAGGCGCAGGTGCGGATTGACGACGACACCGTGTTCCTGAAGAAGCACACGCCGTCCGGCGGCGGCCTGCATCCGACCGAGGCCTATCTGATCGTGCAGCGCGTCGACGGCGTCGCCCCGGGGCTGTACCACTACCACGCCGCCGATCACGCGCTGCAGCCCTTGCCCGCGCCCGACGAAGCGCTGGAAACCTTCGCCCGCCGCGCGCTCGCCGGCCAGCACTGGTTCTCCAACGCGCCGGTGCTGGCGGTGCTGGCGCCGCGCTATGCGCGCTGCTTCTGGAAATACCGCAATCATCCGAAGGCCTATCGCGCGCTGGTGCTCGACAGCGGCCACCTGTCGCAGACCTTGTACCTGAGCGCGACCGAACTCGGCCTGGCCGCGTTCGTGACTTCGGCGATCAACGAGATCGACATCGAACGCGGCTTCGGCCTGGACCCGCTGGTCGAAGGCCCGCTGGCGGTGTGCGGCTTCGGCTGGCGCGCGCAGCGCATGGAAACGACGGAGTTTGATCCAAACGAAGAAGTCTGGACCCCAACGCCCAAAAAACAGTGAGACGAAGCAGACTCCACCGCGCTCTGTTCTTCTCCGCTGTGAAAACACTGAAGCCTTCGAAGAAGTCTGGACCCCAGCGCCCAAAAAACAGTGACAAGACAAACGCCACCGCGCTCGATTTCTCCCTGCTGCAATAGCGCTCCAGACTTTCGAAGAATTCTAGGCTCCGGCGCCCGACCAACAGTGAGACGAGGTCGACCCAACCGCGCTGCGTTTCTCTCCACCGCAACAACCCCCAACCCTTCGCGAAATCCAACCCGCATCCGCAACACAGCATGCCAACCCGGACCAGGACAGCGCCGCCGCGCTAATGCCATGCTCGCGGCATCCACCGAGTGAGGTCGACCCGCATGTGGCCCGATCGCCGTATCCAGGAATTGTTCGGCATCGAATTGCCGATCGTGCAAGCGCCGATGGCGGGGCCGACCTTGGCCGAGATGGTGATCGGCGCGGCCCGCGCCGGCGCCCTGGGATCGCTGCCGTGCGCGCTGCTGAGCCTGGAGCAGGCGCATGAGCAATGTCGGCTGATCCGCGCGGCCACCGACCGGCCGCTCAATCTGAATTTCTTCTGCCACCGTCCGCCCGCGCCCGATCCGGCGCGCGAAGCGGCGTGGCGCGAACGGCTCGCGCCGTATTACCGCGAGTTCGGTCTGGATCCGGCGATGCCGGTGTCGCCGTCTAACCGCGCGCCGTTCGACACGCAATGGTGCGAACTGGTCGAACAGCAACGGCCGCAGGTGGTGAGTTTCCATTTCGGCCTGCCCGACCCCGACTTGCTGCAGCGCGTGTGCGCCACCGGCGCGCGGGTGATTTCGTCGGCAACCACGGTGGCCGAGGCGCGCTGGCTCGAACAGCACGGCTGCGACGCGATCATCGCCCAGGGCGCCGAAGCCGGTGGCCATCGCGGCGTGTTCCTGAGCGACGACGTCTCCACCCAGGTCGGCCTGTTCGCGCTGTTGCCGCAGATCGTCGACGCGGTCGACGTGCCGGTGATCGCCGCCGGCGCGATCGGCGACGCGCGCGGCATCGCCGCGGCGTTCGCGCTCGGCGCGGCGGCGGTGCAGATCGGTACCGCCTACCTGTTCTGCCCGGAAGCGAAGATCTCGCCGCTGCATCGCCGCGCCCTGCATGAAGCGCGCGAAGACGAGACCGCGTTGACCAACGTATTCACCGGCCGGCCGGCGCGCGGCATCGTCAACCGATTGATGCGCGATGCCGGGCCGCTGTCGCCGCTCGCGCCCGCGTTTCCGCTCGCCGGCGGCGCGCTCGCGCCCTTGCGCGCGAAGGCCGAAGCCGCGGGCTCGGCCGATTTCATGCCGCTGTGGTCGGGGCAGGCGCGTTATCCGCGCGAGCTGTCGACGTTCGATCTGACCCGTGCGTTGGCGCAGGAGGCGTTGGCGTTGATCGGTACCCGCGCCGGTTGAACGATCGCACGCGTTCGCCGTGATGCACTGGCGCCGATACGTCGATACGCGATGAGCCAACGCGGTTCACTGCATTCGCACCGAGCTTCAACGCCAATCGGCGTCCTGCGCCGCCCACGCATTCCACAGCCGCCGTGCTTCCTCGGCGATCACGTCCGGCCGCTCCTCCGGCCAGAACAACTTGCTGCTTTCGAGTTTGCGTACGCCACGCGAGCCGCCGAACGTGGCAGCCCAGTAATCGGGGCTTTGCTTGGAGAAGATCGTATCGGCCATGCCCCAGACGATCCGCGTCGGCGTCTGGCTGCGCTTGAGTTCGGCTTCGATGCCGACCAGCACGTTCGGTTCCAGTCCGACCGCATAGGCGTGCGCCATCGCCTTGCGATGCGCACTCGACAGCAGCGGGCCGAAATAGGTGTCGATGGCTTCGTCGGTCGGCTGGGTGGGATCGGCGAAGCACATGCCGCCGATGCCGGCGGCCGAGCGCGCGAGTTGCGGGTCCTGCCACCACGGCGCCAGCCATTCGTCGACGAAGCGGCCTTGCCGCGCCAGGTCGATCACCGGTTGCAACGCGGGCGGCGGGCTGTCGTGTTCGGTATCGCCGTTGGTCAGCAACAACGTCCGCACGCGCTGCGGGTGATTGACCAGCAATAGCTGCGCGACGGTGCAGCCGCTGTCGTTGGCGACCACGTCGACGTCGTGGATGCCCAGGTGATCGAGCAATTCGATCAGCATCGCGACCTGCGCCTTCGGCCCGACGTCCTGATTCGCGGCGACGCGGGTGTAGCCCATGCCCATGAAATCCGCGGCGATGCAGCGCCGGTACGGCGACAACCGGGTCAGCGCGCCGCGCCACTGGAAACTGTTGAGCGGAAAGCCGTGCAGGAATAAGGCGGCCGGACCGCTGCCGCGTTCCACATAGGCGATCTCGCCCGAACGCAGCTTGGCGTAGCGGCGGCTGGCGTGGAAACTCGATGCGTCCAGTTCGCCGCTCACCATCTTTGTCGATCGACGGTCGGCACGGGGCGCCAGGCAGGCGGCCAGGGTGCCGGTCGCCAGGCTGCCGCCGGCGAATTGCAGGAAACGTCTGCGGTTCATGGGCTAATTCTCCAGAAGGCGGTTGCGCCGGCGTGGAATCGGGTCGGTTTGGATCGATCGGGCCGACGCGACGGCAATACGCCGCCATCGCCGCGCGTTGCCGCCGCGTCGAAGATCGAAAGGTTCGTGTTGCGGTGCCGCCGCTATGCGGTCAGGCGTGAATCGTCGCGGGCTGAATCAGCCAACCGCGACGCGCGAGGCTCAGGCGCTCGCCAGCCAGTGCGCGCGCAGCAGTTCGTTGAACTGTGCCCAGCGTTCTTCCGGGAAGAAAATCCGCGCGCCTTCCAGTTCCACCCGTTGCCGCGTGCCCGGAATGGTTTCGGCCAACCAGTGCGACCAGCGCGTGTCGAAAAAGACATCGTCGGTGCCCCAGGCGATCAGGGTCGGCGCCTGCAGGGTTTTGAGCTGCGGTTCGATTGCGAGGGTGTGGCGCGGATCGAATTCGCCGAGAAACCGCTGCAGATCGCGCGTGCGTTGCGGGCTGCGCAGGAACGGCCGCAGATAGACCTCGATGCTGGCGTCGGACAAGCGCTCGGGATGTTCGTAGGCCGGGCCCAGCGCCTGCGGCGAGCGATACACGGCCTTGTCGGCCAACATGCCGCTCAACGCATCGTGCAGGCCGCCGGCCGCGGCCATCGCCAGGAACGGTTTGAACGCTTCCGGCGGCCAGTTGTCGTGGGTGTCGCAGTTAGTCAGGGTCAGGCTGCGCACGCGCTGCGGGTGCAGCGCGGCGAAGATCTGGGCGATGCCGCCGCCGCTGTCGTTGCCGATCAGATCGACTTGATCGATGCCCAGCGCATCGAGGAACTGTGTGAGCATCGCGGCGTTGGCGGTGACCGAGACATCCTGGTCCGGCGCGATCGCGGTATCGCCGTGCGCCAACAGGTCGACGGCGATGCAGCGGCGCAGGTCGGACAACTTGGCCAGCTGATGCCGCCACAGATGCCCGTTCAACAGCACGCCGTGGACGAACAGCGCGACCGGGCCGCGGCCTTGTTCGCGATAAGCGATCGAACCCGACGGCGTGTCGACGTGCTGCAGGGTGAGGGTGGGCGCGTTGCCGTCCATGTCAGTCGTTTCCGGGCGTGATCGCCGAGTCGTAGGCTTCCTTCAATTTGCGCGCGCAGTCGTCGCAGCACACTTCGACGGCCTTGCCGCCGATGCGGACCTGGAATGCGCTGTCGTCCAGCGGGCAATCGCAGGCGGCGCAGGTTTTGTTGGTCATGACGGCTTCTCTGGAGTGCGCCCGACGTCCGGGCGAGCACAGTAGGCCACCGCGGCGCGGGCGGCGCTGTCAGAATCTTTAGCGATCGGCGGCCGGGGTTGCGCGGCGCCCGGCCCGGCGGCGTCTCAGCGCTGCAGCGCGGACTGGCGGAATTCCGACGGCGAGCGGCCGTAGGTCTGCTGGAACGCGGCGCTGAAGTGGCTGTGGCTGGAGAAGCCGAGGTCCTGGCTCAGCGCGCTCAGGTCCTCGTACTGGCCCAGCAGGTCCAGCGCCCGCGCCAGCCGCAGGCGCAGCTGATAGCGGTACAGCGGCAGGCCTTCGACCTGTTGGAACACCTGGGTCAGGTACACCGCCGACACGCCGACTTCGGCGGCGATCTCGGCCAGCTTCCAGCGCCGCGACAGGTCGCTGGTGAGCACCAGCTTGGTCCGTTCGACCAGTCGCTGCCGGCCGAGGCTGGCCCCGGCCGCGTGCGCGGTGCGCGGGCCCAGCGCGCGCTGGACCAGGGTCAGGGTCAGGCTTTCGGCTTCCAGCGCTTCGGCGATGCCTTCGCGCAGGCTGTGGCGGACCATCGCGACCAGCGCCTGCGCGCGCGCGTCGATGCGCAACCGCGGCAAGCGGAACGCGAGCGCGTCCTCGTCGCGCAACAAGGCCTTCGGCGCCAGTTCGCGCAGCATCGCCTCCTCGACCCAGACCGCGAGGCTGGCGTCGCCGCCCTCGATCGGGTGGCTGATCCGGTAGCGTTCGCCGGCATTGAAGAACAGCACCTGGCTGGACTCGGCCACGGTCAGGTCCTCGCCGACATGGCGCACGTAGACCCCGCGATACGGAAACACCAGATGGGTGGCGTCGGCGCATTCCTCCTCGCTCTGCGCCCGGCAGGTGCCGGTGCAATACACGTCGCGAACGGTGACGGTCGGGGTCTGCAGCAGAGCGTGGACGGTGAGTTCGGACATGCCCTTGCGATGGCTGGGTGCGGTGGACGGCGACGGCCGGGCCGGGCGCCGATGTCGCGGCGATGGGTGCGACGGGCTAGCTTAGCGCTTCGCTTCGCGCGGCGCTGGGTTTCGACGGCCGCGACCGTGGTCGCGGCGACGCCTGAGTACGGCGATGAATGCGGCGTGGCGAGGCGGACGGCGAAGGCGGTCGCGAATGAATCCATGACGCGCGGCATCCAGCGTCTGTGTCCGGGTGAACCGTTGGCGAATCCGCGGAATAACCCTCGCTCACCCGCCAATGTCGATCACGTTTTTCCAATCGGCGCGGACCAACTATTTCCCGGACGGCTGCTTGCGCATGCGGCCGTGGTTCCCCGTTATCGGCGGGTCGTCCGGCGCCGGATGTCTGGTGGGTTTTTCATTTATCTGGATCGCATCGGAGCGCGCCGGGCAATGCGTATCCCGCGTTGAGTCGCAAGGTCGCGTCGCCGCATGTCCGCAAACGATGGCTCGAAATGCGGAGCGCGCGGATTCATTCGCATTCCGCCGCAGATGGAGGCGGCGAACGCCGTCGATGCTGCCGCGCCGACGCCAAAGCACAGACATGCGCCTCGATGGTGGCAGTTGCCACGAAGCCACGATCTGGATGCATCCGTAGTAGCGCGAATCCCGGCACCCGCCGCCGAGGTTCGCAACATTGTTCCACCCCTCGGCGAATCGGTCGCGCGGTCGCGGCGCGAAGTTCAGCGGAGTCGCAATGGCACTGACCATCGACGTGCATCGCTTCCTGCAATCCATCGACGACGATGCGTATCGCGCCCTGCAGGCCGCAAGCGCGGCGCCGGTGTTCTACGACCGGCGCTTTCTCGACGCCGCCGAGCATTCGCCGTTGCTGCCGGTGGAGAAGGTCTTCTATCTGTGCGCGAGCGAGGGCGACGAGCTGATCGGTTTGCTGCCGGCGTATCTGCAGCGCATCGCCGCCATTGATCCGCTGGGTCTGCTGGAACGGACCGCCGGCGTGCGCGATGGCGGCAGCGACCTGGGGTTGTTCAGTCACATCATGCATTGCTGGGACAGCACCGTTCCCGCGCTCGCCGAGCGTCCCGACGCGCGTATCGCGCTGCTGCGGGCGTTCAAGCAACTGGCCCGGGACCAGGGCGCGCGGCACGCCGGCCTGTTGAGCGTGGGCGACCCGGCGTTGCTCGAACAAGCGCGCGGGCAGGGCTTCAGCGCGGGCCATCTGGTCGATCGCTACGATGTCGATCTGCGCCGATTCGAAAACTTCGAACAGTTCGTGCGGCAGCTTCCGGGCGATGGCCGCTGCGAGATGAATCGCCAGCTGCGAAAATTCGAAGCGAGCGGCGCGACCGCGAGCGTGATCGCGCCGCCGTTCGACGACGTGCTTGAGCGCCTCACCGAACTGTGTTTTCGCACCACCGCCAAAAACGGCACCCCGCAGTACTTTCCACCCGGCCCGCTGGCGCGATTCGTAAGACGCTGCGGGACCTTGATTCGACTGGTGGTGGTGGAATGCGGGAGCGAACTGGTCGGCGGCATCATCTGCTTCGAGCAGGCCAAGCGTATCCATCTGTGGTCGGCCGGCGTGGTCTACGACCGCTCCAGCTTCAGTCCTTACACCCTGTGCTTCGCCAGCGCTTACCGCTACGCCTTCGCGCGCGGGCTGAAGCGACTGGAGGGCGGGCGCCTCAACGAGCGGATCAAGCGCCGGCTCGGCCTGACGCCCACGCCGCTGTATTCGCTGATCGCCCGCGACCTGCTGCCCGCCGCGCTCGATTCGCGCGCCGGCCGCGACGTTTCGCCGGCCGTCGATCCGGCGCGGCGCGCGTTGCACTGATTTCCTTCACCCGATTCATCGCCCGCGCGACTGGAGCCAGCCCGTGCAATCGCATTACCAAACCCTCAGCGCCGACGACTTCCGCGTCTTTCCGCGCAGCCTCGACGGCAAGGCGCGCTCGCGCCATCACCCCGAATACGCCGGCTGGCATCGTGACCTGAGCTGGAACGGGCGCGGTTTCGAGCGCTACCCGGAGTACATCGTGCGCGCCGAATCGATCGCCGACGTGGTGCACAGCATCGACTTCGCCCGCCGCCACGGCCTGGCGGTCAGCGTGCGCGGCAGCGGCCACAGCTACGCCGGCTGTTTCCTGCGCAACACCGGCGTCCTGCTGGACCTGTCGGCGTTGCGGGACATCGAGATCGATCCCGGCCGACGCTTGGCGCGGATCCAGCCCGGCGTGAGCAGTCGTCAGCTGAGCGCCGCGCTCGCCCGGCACGGCCTGGCCTTTCCGACCGGACACGGCGGCGGGGTCGGCCTGAGCGGATTTCTGCTCGGCGGCGGACTCGGCATCAATTTCCGCGCCTGGGGCGGCATGAGCACGTTCAATCTCCGCGCGATCGATCTGGTGACCGCGGCCGGCGAGGTGCTGCACGCCGACGCGCACGAAAATCCCGAATGGCTGTGGGCCGCGCGCGGCGGCGGGCCCGGCCTGTTCTTCGTGGTGACCCGGTTCCATCTGGATTGCCGGCCGTTGCCGGCTTGCATCACCAGCAACAATTATCTGGCGAAGTTCAGCGACCTGCCGCGGCTGCTGGCGCAGATCGAACAGGCGCAGCCCGATCCTTCGTTGCAGGTGATGCTCGCGATCGTGCCGCAGGCCGACGATCGCGCGGCCGAAGAATGCGGTCGGCAGGTGGTGTTGAACACGATCGCGTTCGCCGACAGCCCGACGCATGCGCGGGCACTGCACGCCTCGCTGGCGCAGCAGGTATCTGCCAGATTGATCCGCGCGGTCGAGGTCGACCAGCCCATCGATTTCGAATCCATCTACCGCCAGGGCGACGCGATGCTGGTGTCCAGGCGCTACCGCAGCGACAACATCCTGACCGATCGCGGCGCGGACGCGGTCGCGATACTCGCCGCGCATCTGCCGTCGCAGCCCTCACCGGCCACATTGCCGCTGTTGATCTGGCGTGGCGCTTCGTCCTGGCCCGACGCGGCCTATTCGGCCGCGGGCCGTTGGTTCTTTTCGACCTATGCGCAGTGGAACGATGCCGCGGACGATCAGGTCAACCGCGATTGGCTCAAGTCCTTGTACGACCAACTGGCGACGGTGGCCTCGGGCTGTTACATCAACGAGTTCGATCTGGAGGAGCGGTCGGCCAGCGCGCACCGGTGCTATTCCGCCGAGAACTGGTCGCGCTTGCGCGAGTTACGCCGGCGGCACGATCCTCACGGCGTGTTTCACGATGTGTCGATGGACGGGTCGATGGGCGATCGTCAGCCGTGAAGCGGCGCTGCGTCCGCTTGCCGATTCGCCGCCGGTGGGCGCGGTCATGCAGCCGCAACGAATGAACGAGCGCTTCGATCTTGCCAAGCGGATCAGCGTTGCGGCTGCACCACCGGACAAGCCGCCAGCCTTCGCCAGCGCGAAGCTCACGCCGCGGCCTGCACCCCGCGATCGGCGCGTCGATAAGCGATCGCCTCGGTCAGATGCGCGGTGGCGATCGCCTCGCTGCCGGCCAGGTCGGCGATGGTGCGGGCCACGCGCAGGATCCGGTGCATCGAGCGCGCCGACAGTTGCAGGCTTTCGACCGCGCGTTCGAGCAGTTCGTGATCGCGTTCGTGCAGGCGGCAGCTCGCGGTGGTCTCGGCCTGACTGAGTTGGGCGTTGACGCGGCCGCTACGCGCGTGCTGCCGTTGCCGCGCCAGCACGACGCGGGCGCGGATGGCTTCGGAGCATTCGCCGCCGGGCTGGTCCGGACGCAGGTGCGAGGGCGGCAGGCGCGGTACTTCGATATGCAGGTCGATGCGATCGAGCAAGGGGCCGGAGATGCGCGCGCGGTAGCGGCGGATCGCATCGCCGGCGCAACGGCAGCGGCCGCTGCTGTCGCCGGCCCAGCCGCAGGGACAGGGGTTCATCGCCGCGACCAACTGGAACCGCGCCGGGAATTCGGCGCTGCGCGCCGCGCGCGACACCGTCACCACGCCCGACTCCAGCGGTTCGCGCAGCACTTCCAGCGCGCGCCGTTCCCATTCGGGCAGTTCGTCGAGAAACAGCACGCCCTGATGGGCGAGGGAAATTTCGCCGGGGCGCGGATCGGCGCCGCCGCCGACCAGGGCGACCGCGCTGGCGGTGTGGTGCGGCGATCGGAACGGCCGCTCGCGCCAGCGCGCCGGATCGAGCCCGCGCCCGTGCGCGCCGCCGCTGACCGAGGCGATCGCCGCGGTTTCCAGGGCCTCGGCTTCGCTGGCCTCGGGCAACAGGCCGGGCAGGCGCGAGGCCAACAGGGTCTTGCCGCAACCGGGCGGGCCGATCAGCAGCAGATGGTGGCCGCCGGCCGCGGCGATTTCGAGCGCGCGTCGCGCCTGCGCCTGACCGCGCACGTCGAGCATGTCCGGGCCGGCGACGCGCACCACCGGCAGGGCAATCGCCTCGGGCAGGGACTTCTGCCCGCTGAGCATCGCGCACACTTCCAGCAAGGTGCGGCCGGTGCGCGCTTCGACCCGGCCGGCGAGCGCGGCTTCAGCGCCGTTGCCGGCCGGCACCACCAGCCGGTGCCCGGCGTCGGCCGCGGCCAGCGCCGCCGGCAGCACGCCGTCGATCGCGCGCAGTTCGCCGGTGAGGCCGAGCTCGCCGAGGAACTCGCAGCCGTTCAAGGCCTCGAGCGGAATCTGCCCGCTCGCGGCGAGAATGCCGAGCGCGATCGCGAGGTCGTAGCGGCCGCCGTCCTTGGGCAGGTCGGCCGGGGCCAGATTGACGGTGATGCGCCGCTGCGGGAATTCGAACTGCGCGCACTGGATAGCCGCGCGCACCCGGTCCTTGGCTTCGCGCACCGCCGCCTCGGGTAGGCCGACGATCGACATGCTCGGCAGGCCGCCGGCCAGATGCACTTCGACCCGCACCGCGGGCGCGCGCACGCCCGATCGCGCACGGCTGTGCACGAGTGCCAGATTCATGGCGGCGGGGGTCAGTGCTGGGGCGTGTCGGCGCGATCGAGCTGCGCTTCGAGCTCGGCGACCGCGCGTTGCAGTTCGTCGAGCTTCTCGCGCGTGCGCAGCAGCACGGCGCGTTGGACTTCGAATTCCTCGCGGGTGACCAGGTCGAGCTTGGATAGCCCGGTCTGCAACACGGACTTGAAGTTCTGTTGCATTTCCTCGCGGCCTTCGCGCAGGCCCGAGGGGACCAGCGAGCTGAGGCGGCGGGCGAGGTCGTCGATGGTGTTCAGGTCGATCATGTAGAGAAGCTCCTCCGGTGTTGGGGTCAGCTTGACCGCCGGACCGGGACCGCGCCGTCGGCTGGGGCCGTGGCGGGCTGTCGGAAAAGTCCGAAGTGGATGACGCGGTCACTACATCACGCCCTCGACCGGCCCCGCAAGCGCTGTGGCCTGCACGCGTTCAGGTCTTCGGACGGCGTTGCATGATCGTCCAACGCCGGACGCGCAGGCGGTGTGAACGCCACCGGACGGACGGTACGGCGACCGCCGCGCTTGAGTCGCCGGCTAGGTCGCGGCGGCGGTGGCGCGCTATCCTGCGCGCGACTCGAATCGGTGGCGCGGAGACAGACGAATGAAGATGGTCATGGCGGTGATCAAGCCGTTCAAGCTCGACGATGTGCGCGAGGCGCTGGCCGAGGCCGGCGTGGCCGGCATCACCGCCACCGAGGTCAAGGGCTTCGGCCGCCAGAAGGGGCATACCGAGCTGTACCGCGGCGCCGAGTACGTGGTCGACTTCCTGCCCAAGATCAAGCTGGAAGTGGCGATCACCGACGATCAGGTCGATACCGTGGTCGAAGCGATCATGAAGGCCGCCGGCACCGGCAAGATCGGCGACGGCAAGATCTTCGTCTGGGACCTGGAGCGCGCCGTGCGTATTCGTACCGGTGAGCTGGATGGGGACGCGCTTTGAGCGAGGAAAGAGTTCAGAGGAGTGAGGAACGAGTGGGGGGCGTCGCGTCCGACCGTTGCGAAAGCTCACCTCTGGACTCGTTCCGCACTCCTCTCCATTCGTTGAGGCGAGAAACGAGTTCAGAGGAGTGAGGAATGAGTGGGGGCGTCGCGCCCGACCGTTACGAAAACTCACCTCTGGACTCGTTCCTCACTCCTCTCCACTCGTTTCTCGCTCTCAATCTTCAGCACGTAAAAACGCCTGCAACGCCGGCGCGCGCGGCCGATTGCGCAGTTCCAGCCGGTACAGCGGCCGGGTCAGGCTGTCGTCGTCGCCCAGCGCGACCGCGCGCACGCGCTGCATGGTGATCAGGTCGGCGACCACGGTCGCCGGCAGCAGGGCGATGCCGGCGCCGGCGACCACGGCGCGCGCGATCGCTTCGTTGCTGCCGATCTCGATCACCCGCGCCGGTTCGATGCCGCGCGCGGCGAACAGCGATTGCGCGACCTGGCGCGTGCCCGAGCCGTGCTCGCGCAGCAGCCAGGTCTGCCGGCTCAGTTCGGCGATCGAGGCGCGACGTCTGGCGCCCACGGCGTTGTCGGTCGCGGCGATCAGCCGCAGCGGTTCGCTGCGCCAGGCGCTCGCCTCGATGCGCGGGTCGTCGACCGGGCCTTCGACGAAACCGATATCGACCGCGCAATCGATCACCGCGTGGTGGATCTGTTCGGTGTTGCCGACCACCAGTTCGGTCGCCAGGGTGGGATGGCGGCGCACGAACGGGCCCAGCTGCTGCGGCAGCCAGTACGCGGCGATGGTGGTGCTGGCGCCGATGCGCAGCCGGCCCTGGCGCAGTTCGACCCGGTCGCGCACGTCTTCGACCGCGATCCGCTCCAGGGCGAAGATCGCGCGCGCATGTTCGAACACGGCGCGGCCGTGGTCGGTCAGCTGGATGCCGCGCACGGCCTTGCCGTCGCTGCCGGTGCGCTCGATCAGCGGCAGGTCCAGCTGCAGCTCGAGTTCGCGCACCGCCTTGGACACCGCCGACTGGCTGACGAACAAGCTTTCGGCCGCGCGCGAGAAGCCTTGTTGCTCGACCACGGTCAGGAACACGCGCAGCAGGTGCAGGTTCATGCTATGAGCTCGCCTCATGGATAGTTGAATTATATGTATTGGACTCCCCGAGGGGGCGGGCCTACCTTGGCGCCGCTTCCTTACCGAGTCCGCCGCCGTGTCCGCCCTGAATCCGACTTCGCCCGTTCCCGCCGCCGCCCCGCAAGGCGCCTATCGGCGGCGCGGGTTCTGGCCGGGGTTGGGCCTGGCGGCCGCGATCGCCGCCGTGGCGATGGGGCTGGCCTCGCTGCCGGCGCTGCAATCCTTCGGGCTGAGCGCGTTGACCCTGGCGATCGTGCTCGGCATCGCGGTCGGCAATACGGTGTTTCCGGCCGTCGCCGCCCAGGCCGGCCCGGGCGTGGATTTCTGCAAGAGCACGTTGCTGCGCGCCGGCATCGTGCTGTACGGCTTTCGCGTCACCTTTCAGGAAATCGCCGGGGTTGGCTGGGCCGGGCTGGCGATCGACGTGGTGGTGGTGGCGACGGTGTTCGGCCTGGCGACCTGGATCGGCACGCGCTGGCTCAAGCTCGACCGCGAAACCTCGATGCTGATCGGCGCCGGCAGCGCGATCTGCGGCGCGGCCGCGGTCATGGCCACCGAGCCGGTGGTGCGCGGACAGGCGCACAAGGTGTCGGTCGCGGTCGCGACCGTGGTGGTGTTCGGGACGCTCGGGATGTTCGTGTACCCGTGGCTGTATCCGTATCTGGGCCTGAGCGAGCATGCCTACGGCGTCTATGCCGGCTCGACCATCCATGAAGTCGCCCAGGTCGTCGTCGCCGGCCGCGCGATCGGGGAGTCGGCCGCGTCGGCGGCGGTGATCGAGAAAATGCTGCGGGTGATGCTGCTGGCGCCGTTCCTGCTGATCCTGTCCTCGCGCATCGGCGCGGGCGGCGAGGGCGCCGCGGGCAAGGCGAAGATCGTGATCCCGTGGTTCGCGCTGCTGTTCGTGGTGGTCAGCGGCTTCAATTCGCTGCATCTGTTGCCGGCGGCGTGGAAGGCGGCGATCGTGCAGATCGACACGGTGATGCTGGCGATGGCGATGGCGGCGTTGGGCCTGCGCACGCACGTCGGCGCGATCAAGCAGGCCGGGGCGAAGCCGATGCTGCTGGCGGCGATTCTGTTCGGCGTGCTGACGGTCGGCGGTTACGCGCTCAATGTCGGCGCGGCGAAATTGTTCGCCGCGCTCGGCTGAGCTGCGCGACGCGCGACTTCGGCACAATTTGTGTGCATGGCGATCCGTTCTTGCTCGTAGCATGCGTCCTGATCGCCGCCGAATTACCAAAAACCCCGCCAATCGCGGGGTTTTTTCTTGCATGCAGGGCGGTGTGGCGATTGCCGGCGAGATGTCGAACGCTGCATGCGGCTGCGCTCCGCCGCCGCCGCTCGCAGCTCGTGTCCGCATCGCGGCGCCGATATGCCGATGTGTGATTCGTATCGCGTTTAAACGGGGAATGCGCCGCTTGCGCGGCCCGTTGCGCTCGTGCGCTTGCGTGCAAGCTCAAGACCGTTCTTCGTTTTGGTCGAATGCTTCCGCGATCGCGTCATCGCGAGCGGCGGCCGGCGAACAGACGATGAACGCCACCGGGCGGCCGCAGTCGCCCGCCATCACTCTTGATGTTGCAGCGCTTACGGGGAAAGTCACATGCAGAAGGCAATCTTGGCACTATCCATCGCCGGTCTGGTCGCCGCCGCGGTCAACATCGCCGACGCGCAATCGGCCGCGGTGCCGGAACTGTTTCAGGCGCAGCCGTCGAAGTCCGCGGCGCCCGCGAGCGTCAGCAACATGGTGCGCGACAAGACCGCGCAATGGGCGGCGTCGGTGTCGATCGACCGCAAGGTGCTGGTCGGCGCGCAGCGCGAGTTGATGCTGAGCATGCCGGAGGGCGCGCGTCTGCATATGCGTCTGGCGAAGTCCTATCGCACCGCCAACGGCGATGTGATCTGGTCGGGGGCCGACCGCCTGCTCCCCGGCGGCCAGCTCAAGCTCGGCGGGCAGCCGCCGTCGACGGCGCTGTTCGTGGTGCGCGGCGAGCGCGTCACCGGGCAGATCGTCGCCGCTAGCGGCGAGGTGTACGAGGTCCTGACTTCGGAGGACGGCGCGCGGCAATACCTGGTCAAGCGCGATCCGGCGAGCCTGGAGGGCGCGGACGATACGCCCGCCCAGGTCGATCTGGCGCCGCAAACCGATCGCGGCCCCGCGCTCGCCGCGCGTCCGGCGGCGGGCGCGTTGCTCGCCGATTCGATCGTCCGCGTCCTGCAGGTCTACACCCCGGAAGCCGTGGCCGAACTGGGCGGGCAGAATTCGGCCAACGATCGCGCCGCGTTCTTCATCGCCCAGTCGAATACCGCGTTCACCAACAACGCCCTGGCGCTGCGGTTCGAAAGCGCCGGGGTCCGCTTCACCACCCAGGCGCAGTCGACCGACAATTCCGATACCTTGCTGTCGCGCATCCGCGGCACCACCGACGGCTGGTACGACGCCTATTCGACCACCGAGCGCAACAGCACCGCCGCCGACCTGGTGACCCTGGTCGTGCGCAACGGCCTGGTGAGCAGCAGCGGCGGACTGCTGTGCGGGCAGGCGTATTCGATCGGCGCGACCGCGGCCAACGGGTTCTTCGTGCAGAACCATTCCTGCAGCACCTTCACCTTCGTGCACGAGGCGGCGCACCTGTTCGGCGCGCGTCACGACAACGACCCGAACACCACGCCGTTCTCGTTCGGTCATGGTTACGTCAACAGCGCCGGCAATTTCCGCACGATCATGGCGGTGAACGCGAATCCGCAGCCGCGCATCGGCTACTTCTCGACCATCGACCAGAGCTTCGTATCCGGCGGCGTGAGCCGTCCGCTGGGCACCAGCACCCGCGACAACGAGCGGGTCATGCGCGAGCGCGCGGCGGCGATGGCGGCGTTCCGCTGACGGCGGCGCGGTTAAGGCGGCGGCCGAGGGGTATTGCCCCGAGGCCGCTTGCCGCCGGCTAGCGAAGTAGTTCGGATATTCCCCTGTAGGAGCTGCGTAAGCTGCGACCGCGAAACCACGCTTGCGTCGGAGCTGCGGTGCCGCGGTCGCAGCTTGCGCAGCTCCTACAGTCGGACTACGTAAAAGCCCCGCGAGTGCGGGGTTTTTGTGCGGCGAGGATCTTGGATGATCTATTCGTCCAGCGCCTGCGCCACGAACGCCGGGATCGACAGCGCGCGATGATGAATGCCGGCGTTGTAGCACTTGCGGTCGAAGGTCTTGGCGTTGCCGCCAGCTCGCGAAGTAGTTCGGATATCCCCCTGTAGGAGCTGCGCAAGCTGCGACCGCGAAACCACGCTTGCGTCGAGTGTGCGATGCCGAGGTCGCAGCTCACGCAGCTCCTACAGTCGGATTACGAAAAAGCCCCGCGAGTGCGGGGCTTTTTTGTCTTGCCAGGATGCTGGACGATTTATTCGCCCAGCGCCTGCGCCACGAACGCCGGGGTCGACAACGCACCGTGGTGGATGCCGGCGTTGTAGTACTTGCTGTCGAAGGTCTTGGCCTTGGCCTCGGCTTCGCGGAATTCGAAACCGCCAGCGCTCTTGCGCGCCAGGGTGCAGCTCCACCAGCCGGTCGGGTAGCACGGTTGCGGGAACGGCAGGGTCTTGAACGACTGGAAGCCGGCCTTGCCCATCTCGGTGCGCATTTCCTGGATCAGCTTGAGCAGCATCAGCGGCGACTCGGACTGCTGGACCAGGATGCCGTCCTCGCGCAAGGCGCGGAAGCAGCTTTCGTAGAAGGCCTTGTTGAACAGGCCCTCGGCCGGGCCGACCGGATCGGTCGAGTCGACGATGATGATGTCGACGCTGCCGGCCGCGCGGTTGGCCATGTAGGCGATGCCGTCGTCGAACAGCAGCTGCGCGCGCGCATCGTTATTGCGATCGCACAGCTCCGGGAACCACTTCTCGGCCATGCGCGTGACCTGCTCGTCGATGTCGCACTGCACCGCCTCGGCCACGCCGTCGTGCTTGAGCACTTCGCGCAGGGTGCCGCAGTCGCCGCCGCCGATGATGACCACGTTCTTGGGCGCGGCGTGGGTGAACAGCGCCGGGTGCGACATCATCTCGTGATAGAGGAAGTTGTCGCGGGTGGTCAGCATGACCGCGCCGTCGATCAGCATCAGGTTGCCCCAATCGGTCGTCTCGTAGATCTCGATCTTCTGGAACGGCGACTGCACTTCATCGAGCTTGCGGGTGATCCGATAGCCGATGGACGAGCCGGTCGGCTCGAAGTTTTCGTAATGCCACGTCGGTTCGGTCGTCATGCGCTTGCTTCCTGGGCTGGGGCGGGAATTGCGAAGGTCCCGGCGGGTCGCGGCGGTGGCCGTCGGACCGGTCGCCGGGCCGGCGCCCGGCGCGAGCCGGGCTTGGGGCGCGGATTGTAGCGAACCCGCATGAACGTACGTCGCGAGCCATCCGCCCGGGCGCGGATTTTGCCGACTTGGCCGCCTGCGCCCGGGCCCGGATCGCGCCGGAGGCCCCCGCGCCGGACGCGGCCTGTAGAATGCGTGTTCCCCATGGTTTTCTGGAAAGCCCGCCGATGTCCGACTGGTCGCTCGATCAGGCCCGCAAGACCTATTCGATCCCGCATTGGTCCGAAGGTTACTTCGACATCGACGGCGCCGGCCGCATCGTGGTCAAGCCGCGCGGCGAGCGCGGCCCGACCGTGGCCCTGCCCGAAGTGGTCGACGCCGCGCGCGCGCAGGGCGCCAAGCTGCCGATGCTGGTGCGCTTCCCCGACATCCTCGGCGATCGCCTTGGCGCGCTGCAGGGCGCGTTCGACCAGGCCATGCGCGACTGGGATTACGCCGGCGGCTACACCGCGGTGTACCCGATCAAGGTCAACCAGCACCACGGCGTGGCCGGCACCCTGGCCTCGCACGCCGGCGAAGGCTTCGGCCTGGAAGCGGGCAGCAAGCCCGAGCTGATGGCGGTGCTGGCGCTGAGCCGGCCGGGCGGGCTGATCGTCTGCAACGGCTACAAGGACCGCGAGTACATCCGCCTGGCCCTGATCGGCCGCAAGCTGGGCATGGAAACCTACATCGTCGTCGAGAAGCCGTCGGAACTGCAGCTGGTGTTCGAGGAAGCCAAGGCGCTCGGGGTCAAGCCCGGCCTCGGCGTGCGCATGCGGCTGGCCTCGCTCGGCGCCGGCAAGTGGCAGAACAGCGGCGGCGACAAGGCCAAGTTCGGCCTGAGCCCGCGCCAGGTGCTGGACCTGTGGAAGCAGTTGCGCGACAGCGGCCTGCAGGATTGCCTGGGCCTGCTGCATTTCCACATGGGCTCGCAGATTTCCAACGTGCGCGACATCGCCAACGGCATGCGCGAGGCCACCCGCTATTTCATCGAACTGTCCAAGCTCGGCGCCAACGTGCGCTACATGGACGTCGGCGGCGGCCTGGGCATCGATTACGAAGGCACCCGTTCGCGCAGCTATTGCTCGATCAACTACGGCGTCAACCAATACGCGTCGAACATCGTTCAGCCGCTGGCGGAGGCCTGCCAGGAATACGGCCTGACCCCGCCGCGCGTCGTCACCGAATGCGGCCGCGCGATGACCGCGCACCATGCGGTGCTGGTCGCCAACGTCTCGGAAATCGAGGAAGCGCCCGAAGGCCGGGTGCCGCCGTCGCACGACGACGAGCCGGCGGTGATCCGCCATCTGCGCGAGATCCACGACGAGCTCGACCTGCGTCCGGCGGTGGAGCTGTTCCACGAGGCTCAGCACCATCACGGCGAAGGCCTGTCGCTGTACGCGCTCGGCCAGATCGACCTGACCCACCGCGCGCGCATTGACGATCTGTTCTACGCCATCGCGCATGCGGTTCGCGCGCGCCTGGACGTGGGCGAGAAGAGCCATCGCGACCTGCTCGACGAACTCAACGAGCGTCTGGTCGACAAGTACTTCGTCAATTTCAGCGTGTTCGAATCGATGCCGGACGTGTGGGCGATCGATCAGGTGTTCCCGATCGCGCCGATCGAGCGCTTGAACGAACGGCCGGACCGGCGCGGCGTGATCGCCGACCTGACCTGCGATTCGGACGGCAAGGTCGACACCTACGTCGAGAACGAAGGCCTGGACAGCTCGCTGCCGCTGCATGCGCTCAAGCCGGGCGAAAGCTATCGGCTGGGCTTCTTCCTGGTCGGCGCGTATCAGGAAATCCTCGGCGACATCCACAACCTGTTCGGCGACACCGACGCGGTCGAAGTGCGGGTCGACGGCGATGGCTATCGTTTGGCGCAGCAGCGCCGCGGCGACACCACCGACGTCATGCTCGATTACGTCGGCTACAAGCTGGCCGACCTGCGCGAGGCGTATCGCGGCAAGGTCGCGGCGGCGAATCTGCCGGCCGACGAAGCCGCGCGGTTGGACGAGGCGCTGGAAACCGGCTTGACCGGTTACACCTACCTCAGCGACGCGCCCCTGGCTTGAACGGGTACGGGACGATGAATCGTTACTTGATCATGGCCATGCGCCTGCCGCAGTTCGACAGCGAGCAGATCGGCCCGCATCGCGACTTCCTCGACGGCCTGCGCGAGCAGGGCCGGCTGGAGCTGGCCGGCGGCTTTTCCGACAAGAGCGGCGGCGCTTATGTGCTGCGCGCGGCCGACCTGGACGAGGCCCGCGTGCTGGCGTTCGGCGACCCGCTGCACGTCACGGGTTCGTCGCGGATCGACGTGTACGAATGGCTGACCTGAACGGCCGTCGCGCCGGCTTCACCGCGCCGACGTTCGCGCGTTCAGGCGGATAGGGGTCGCGGTTTCGTATACGTGGAGGTGTTCGCGTGTACCCATATGAGATCGGTCGCAGCAACCAGGCGCTGCCGCATGGCACGATGGTCGGGCTAAGCGCTCGCTCGTGCCGGATCACGGTTTTTGCAACATCAAGCGCCCGAACGGGCAGAAGGTTGAAATGAAAGTAGGGGTGATCGGTCTGGGAGCCATGGGCGCGCCGATGGCGCGTTACGTGCATGGCAAGGGCGTGTTGACCGCGGTGGGCAACCGCACGCAATCCAAGGCCGACGCGCTGGCGTCGGAACTGGACGTGCGCGCGGCGCGTTCGCCGGCGAATTTCGCCGATTGCGACCTGGTGATCCTGTGCGTGTCGCTGGACGCGGACGTGCTCGAAAACGTCGCCGCCCTGGCCGAGGTGCTCAAGCCCGGCGCGATCGTGGTCGACCATTCCACCGTCTCGCTGGAAACCGCGCGCCGTTCGGCGGCGATGCTGGCCACGCACAACATCGGTTTCCTCGACGCGCCGGTGTCCGGCGGCGCCGAGGGCGCGCGCAACGGCAAGCTGTCGATCATGGTCGGCGGCGACGAAGCGCAGCTCGAGCGCGTGCGCGAGGTCCTCGAAAGTTACGCCGCGCGCATCACCCACATGGGCGGTACCGGCGCCGGCCAAGCGACCAAGGCGATCAACCAGATTCTGGTCGCCGGCATCAACGAGGCGGTGTGCGAGGGTCTGGCGCTGGGCGAAAAGCTCGGCCTGGAACCCGAGCGCCTGCTGCCGACGCTGATGGCCGGCGCGGCCAGCAATTGGTTCCTGGACAAGCGCGGCGCGACCATGCTGCGCGACGATTTCGCGCCGGGCTTCAAGTGTCAGCACATGCTCAAGGACTTGCGCATCGTCCAGGGCATCGCGCGCGACAGCGGCATCCGCACCAACACCATCGATCAGGCCGCGGCGGACTACGCCGAACTGATCGAGCGTGGGCATGGCGAATCGGACACCTCGGCGCTGATCGCGCTCAAGCGCGCGCGCGCGGCGGTGGAGTCCGACGCCGAACAGGCGTGAGGTTCGGCGCGCGTTGCGCGCGCCGATTTTTTCGCGAGGTCGGGTTGCAACGACCCGGCTCTGGATCCCCGCCTTCGCGGGGATGACGGTCTCCAGGATTCGTCGCTCGCTTGCCGTCGACGCAGCGCTTGCATCGCGACAGCCAACCGCGCGCATCATTGCCGCTTGCCGCTTGCCGCTTGCCGCTTGCCGCTTGCCGCTTGCCGCTTGCCGCTTGCCGCTTGCCGCTTGCCGCTTGCCGTTCGGATTTTTGATGAGTTTTGGATTTAGCTTTGGATCTGGCTTGAGCTTGAAGCCTTAGTCTTCCGAAAGCGCTGCGAGGCCTGTAACTCGCGTTAGCAAACGGACACCCGAAGGGCGGCGCACATGGATGTGCGCCGCGCGCCACCGGGACAGGATGTCCCGTGTGGCGCGTGCCTGCGTCTGCTCCGCACTTGCGGGCTTGTGATCCACAACAAAGCATTTTTCTTTGGTTACCTTTCTTTTGTTGCTTATGACAAAAGAAAGTAACCCGCCGCTTCAGCGGCGGAAGCTTTTGATCCTGCTTGCAGCCTTTAAGGCTTCAAAGCTTTAAAAGCTGTAGAGCCTTTGAGCAAAGGCAACAGCTTTCGTCCGCAAGCGGCCGAGTTACTTTCTTTTGTCAAAAGCGACAAAAGAAAGGTAACCAAAGAAAAACGCTTTTTGTGAATCAAGGGCCCGCAAGTGCGGTGCATACGCGGGCGTGCGCCACACGGGACATCCATGTCCCGGTGGCGCACGGCGTGCATCCTGCACGCCGCCCTTCGGGTGTGCTGTTGCTAACGCGAGTGCTTGACTTCGCAGCGCTGGATGAACTGCGCGGCTTCAGGCTCGAGCAAAAGCTGCGTTGCCTCCCTGTAGGAGCGGCGTGAGCCGCGACCGCGGGAATGCAACTACGGCGCAGGCATCGTCATCGACGTAATGGCGCGGTCGCGGCTTGCGCCGCTCCTACAGGGGCTGCGGCGGATCACGCGCCAGGCGTGAATCATCATTCGCGGTAAAGAATCTAAGGATGCGGCGTACACGCGGGTATGCGCCCTGGGTCGTCCATCTTCCGATGGCGCATGGAGCGCGCCCCGCACGCCGCAGGCTTGGGTGTTTTTCTAACGCGAGCTACAAGCGCCACGGCGCTGGATGAACTGCACGGTTTGCGGCCCGCGCAAAAGCCACATGGCCTACCTGTAGGAGCGGCGCAAGCCGCGACCGCGAAATACGGCTGCGGCGCGGGTTCCGAAATTGTCGCGATGGCGCGGTCGCGGCTTGCGCCGCTCCTACAGGGGCTGCGGGCGGAACGCGCGGTCGCGTGATCGGTAGTGAGAATCTATGGGGCGACGTAGGGATGATTGGTTGATGCGGTGGCTAACCGAGCCCAGTCTTATGGTCCAGGCGAAATAGCCGCTTGGCGATTACCGAGCCACAAGCGCCGATCCGCACCACAAGCGCCGATCCGCCGCGCTTCAAAGAATTTCCACTCCTTACAAACCGCCGCAGAAACCGGCCGATCAGCGAGTAGCGAACCCCTTACTCCGACGCATGATCCGCTCCCCCAGCAACGCCCCGCCGAACGCCGCCGACAGGCTCAACACGATCGCCAGCGCGTTGTAGCGCAACGCGCCCGCCATCGTGCGCATCGGCACCGGGCTGTCGGGCATCGCCATCGACACGATCGTGAACAAAGTCAGGCTCCACATCGCCACCATCAGCAGCAACGCGACCCAGCGGAAATGCGCGTGACGCGCGATCGCGCCGCCAATGCCCATCGCGATCAGGGCGGCGAATACGTCGATCAGGGGGATCGCGCCCAGGCCGGTCTGGATCGCCTGGCGCGAATCCAGGCCGAGGTATTTGGTGAAGATGCCGAACAGCAACAACATGCCCGCCGCGCTCAGGCAGCCCAGAAGAATGCGCTTGTCCATCCGTTCCCCAACGACTTCATTAGCCGCCGCAGTCTACTTCGGCGCGCGCGCGACGCAGGGTGACCGGCGTCGCGCTGTCGTCGCCGACCCGACCGGAAGGCAGCCCTGAGCCGACGCACGGTTGCGCGCAATCGGGCGTATGGGTTGCGTTCCGCGCGGCCGTCGTGAGTCCCGAATCGCCGATGTTCGAGGCGGCCCGCCGCCGGGCACGCCTGCGGTGGATGAACGCGGAAGCGCGGTATTTATGCGCATGCCGAACGGGCACGCTGCCGGACGTCGGCACGGCGAAGCATCAATGCATGGCGATGGCGATGGCGATCGCCGCCGTCGCATCCTGATCGCGATTGCAGACCTTCGCGCGCCGTCGCGTCGGACACCATCGCGCCGTCGCGATCCCCACGAATCGCCAGGCAACGAAAAGCCGGGCGCACGCAGCCTGATCGCGATTGCAGATCTTCGCGCGCCGTCGCGCCGGACGCCGTCGTGCCGTCGCGATCGCCATGGATCGCCAGGCAACAAAAAGCCGGGCGCATGGCCCGGCGTTTTGATGACATCCAGACGCCGCGCGCGGCGGCTTACTGAACCTTGATCGCCATGCCCGGCAAGCCGCTGTCGGCGAGCTTGCGCTTGGCGTCGGCGAGGTCGCCGGCGGTGCCGTACGGCCCCATGCGCACGCGGTACACCGTCTTGCCGCTGATCTGCGCCGATTCGACCCGCGCGCCCAGGCCGAGCATCGCGATCTTGGCCTTCATTTCCTCGGCCTGGCCCGAGGCCTGGAACGCGCCGGCCTGAAGCAGGTAACGGGTGTTGTCGTTCGCCGCGGCCGCGGCCGGACCCTGGGTCGCGGCCACGGTCGGCGGCTTCGGGGTCACGCTGGGCGGCGGGGTCGCGCTGGCGACCTGGGTCGGCGCCGTGGTCGGCTGCGACGGCGGCGGGGCGATGGTGTCGACCGGCCTGGGCAGGCTGGCGGTGGCCGGCGCGGTCGCGGCCGGGGTCGCCGCGGCCGGGTTGGCGGCGGGCGTGGCGGCCACGGTCGCCGGCTGCGGATTCTTGCGCTGCTGCGCGGCGCGGCGCTGCGCCTCGGCGGCCTCGGTGGCGGCGAGTTCGGCGTCGCTCATCTCGACTTCCTTGCCCGGGAGTAGGGTGTAGAAGTCGTAGCCGGGACCTTCCTTGTCGCCCTTGTCGGGCTTGCCGTTCTTGCCGTCGGTCTTGGCCGCGGGCCTGGCGGCAGTGTTGCCTTCGGGCGCGACCGATTCTTCGTCGGCGGTGACCGCGGCGGGCTGCGCGTCGGGATTGGGCTGCGGACGGAAGAAACCGTCGCCGCCGTCGGCCTTGAGGAATTTCGGGGCGACCAGGATCACCACCACGCCCAGCAACAGGCCGAGCACGCCCCAGGCCCAACCGGGCAGGCTGTCGTTGTTCTGGTGGTTGCGCTTGGCCTGCGATTTGCCGCGTCGTGCTGCCACTTACATCACCTCCGGGGCGTTGATCCCCAATAGCGCCAGACCGTTCGCGAGCACCTGGCGGGTCGCCATCGCCAGCACCAGGCGCGCGTGGCGCTGGTTGGCGTCGTCGACCAGGAACTGGTGATCGTTGTAATACGTCTGGAAGGTCTGCGCCAACTCGAGCAGGAAACCGGCGATCTGGTGCGGCTCCAGGTCGCGTCCGGCCACCGCCACCACGTCCGGGTAGCGCAGCAGGGTCACGATCAACTCGTGCGCGGCGGCGTCGTTCAGGTCCAGCGGCTGGGCCAGGCCGTGGGCCGGGTCGTAGGACAGGCCGCGCTCGGCCAGCTGGCGCATCAGGCCGCACATGCGCGCATGCGAGACCTGCACGTAATAGACCGGATTGTCGAGCGACTGCGAACGCGCCAGGTCGATGTCGAAGGTCAGCTGCGAATCGGGCTTGCGCGCGACCAGGAACCAGCGCACCGCGTCGCGGCCGGCTTCGTCGATCAGGTCGCGCAGGGTCAGGTAGCTGCCGGCGCGCTTGGACAGCTTCACCTCCTCGCCGCCGCGCATCACCGTGACCATCTGGTGCAGCACGTACTCGGGCCAGCCTTGCGGGATGCCGACGTCCAGGGCCTGCAGGCCGGCGCGCACGCGCGCGAGCGAACCGTGGTGGTCCGAACCCAGCTCGGTGATCGCGCGTTCGTAGCCGCGCTGCCACTTGCTCAGGTGATAGGCGACGTCGGGCACGAAGTAGGTGTAGGTGCCGTCGGACTTGCGCATCACCCGGTCTTTGTCGTCGCCGAAGTCGGTGCTGCGCAGCCACAGCGCGCCGCCTTCCTCGTAGGTGTGGCCGTGGGCGACCAGTTCGCGCACGGTCTCCTCGACCTTGTCCTGTTCGTACAGCGAGCTTTCCAGGAAGTAGACGTCGAAGCCGACGCCGTACGCGGCCAGATCGGCGTTCTGTTCGCGGCGCAGGTAGGCCACGGCGAACTGGCGGATCGCGTCGAGGTCGTCGATGTCGCCCTTGCCGGTGACGCTATGGTTTTCGAATTCGACCGTGGCGCCATCGAGGTAGGCGCGGGCGACGTCGCCGATGTAGTCGCCGTTGTAAGCGTTGTCCGGCCAGCCCTCGTCGCCCGGCGCGAGGCCGCGCGCGCGCAACTGGGTCGAGATGGCGAGATTGTTGATCTGCACGCCGGCGTCGTTGTAGTAGAACTCGCGGGTGACGTCCCAGCCGTTGGCGTCGAGCACGCGCGCGATGCAGTCGCCGATCACCGCCGCGCGGCCGTGGCCGACGTGCAGCGGGCCGGTCGGATTGGCCGACACGTATTCGACCCCGGCGCGATGGCCGGCGCCGCCGGTGTTGCGGCCGTAGTTGGCGCCGCGCGCGAACACCTCGCCGATCTGGCGGCGCCAGGCCGCTTCGTCGACGTGGAAGTTGATGAAGCCCGGGCCGGCGATCTCGACCTGGGCGATGTCGCGGTTGGCCGGCAACGCGTCGAGCAGCTTCTGCGCCATCTCGCGCGGATTGCTGCGCGCCGGCTTGGCCAGCAGCATCGCGGCGTTGGTGGAGAAATCGCCCTGGGCGCGGCTCTTGGGACGCTCGATCACGAAATCGGGCGTGGACAGGTCGGCCGGCAGGGTGCCGGCGGCGCGCAGGGCGTCGATGGCCTGCGCGACGAGCGCATGGAGAGTGGCTTTCACAGGGGAATTCGCGATTCGCAGGGTGCTACGGGACCCGGGATTTTAGAGCAGAAGTGAGTGCAGAGGAGTGAGGAACGAGTAAAAGCGGCCAGCGCCGGGCATTCACTCGTTTCTCACTCCTCCGAACTCGTTTCTGGCCCTTACACCCATCCGCGCGCCGCCATCGACACCGGCGGCCCGTCGCCGACCACGAAATGATCCAGCAGGCGAATATCGATCAGGGCCAGCGCCTGCTTGAGCCGGATCGTCACGTTGCGGTCTTCCTGGCTGGGTTCGGCGTTGCCGCTGGGGTGGTTGTGGCCGACGATCACCGCCGCGGCATTGCGCTGCAGGGCGCGGCGCGCGACCTCGCGCGGGTGCACTTCGGCGCCATTGATGGTGCCGTGGAACAGCTCCTCGAAGCCGATCACGTTGTGCCGGCTGTTGAGGTACAGCACCGCGAACACTTCCTGCGGGCGGCCGCGCAGGTGCTGGGCGAAGTAGCGCCCGGCCGAATCGGGGTCGGTCAGGGCGCTGCCGCGCTCCAGGTCGGCGCGCAGGCAGCGCGCGGCCAGTTCCAGCGCCGATTTGAGCGTGCAGGCGCGGGCCGAACCAATCCCGCGCATGCGCATCAGCTTGGCCGGCGGCTGCTCCAGCAGGTCGCGCAGCGGGCCGTGCTCGGTCAGCAACTGGCGCGCGGTGCCGACCGCGTCGAAGCCGCGCAGGCCCGAGCCGAGGATCAGCGCCAGCAGTTCGGCGTCCGACAGCGAGCCGGCGCCGTGGGCGAGGAGTTTTTCGCGCGGCCGTTCCGCGCTGGGCCATTCGTGGATTCTCATGGCCGCATCGTGCAAGCCCGGTCGCGGCGGCCGGCATCGGGGCGGACAGGGCCATCGGGTAAGCTAGAGCCCCGAGCGGGTGTAGGGATTTGCCGGCCGCCGTCGCGAGCGCATCACGCGCCGCCTCGGAACGTGCCGACGGAGCGCGCACATCCTGCAACGACCGCGACGAGACGTACCAGGCACGCACCCGAGCAAGCACCCGAGAAGTACCGGCCGACCATGGCGCCCGATCCCATCCAGTCCGACCCCATCCCGCCGCTGCGCGACCAGCGCATCCTGCTGTGCGTCTGCGGCGGCATCGCCGCGTACAAGGCCGCCGATCTGGTCCGCCGGCTGCAGGACGCCGGCGCGCAGGTGCGCGTGGCGATGACCGAAAACGCGACCCGCTTCGTCGGCACCGCGACCTTCCAGGCCCTGTCCGGCCATCCGGTGCGGACCTCGCTGTGGGACGACGCGGCCGAACTGGCGATGGGCCATATCGAACTGGCGCGCTGGGCGCAGCGGATCGTGATCGCGCCGGCCACCGCCGACATGATCGCCAAGCTCGCCCACGGTTTCGCCGACGACCTGATCAGCACCCTGTGCCTGGCCTCGGAGGCGCCGGTCACCGTGGCCCCGGCGATGAACCACCGCATGTGGGGCCATCCGGCCACCCAGGCCAATGTCGCCACCCTGCGCAGCCGCGGCGTGAACTTTCTCGGCCCGGCCGAAGGGCGCATGGCCGAACCCGAATCCGGTCCGGGACGGCTGCTGGAACCGCACGAGATCGTGACCGCGCTCGCCGGAGCGCCGGCATGAGCGCGGCCAGCCTGTCCGGCCGCCGGATCGTGGTCAGCGCCGGCCCGACCTTCGAAGACATCGACCCGGTGCGTTTCATCGGCAACCGCAGCAGCGGCAAGATGGGTTTCGCGATCGCCGAGGCCGCGGCGCGGCGCGGCGCCCAGGTGGTGCTGGTCGCCGGCCCGGTGTCGCTGCCGACGCCGGCCGGTGTGGAACGCATCGACGTGCGTTCGGCGCGGCAGATGCGCGAGGCGGTGATCGCCGCGTTGCCGGCCGACGCCTACATCGGCGCGGCCGCGGTCGCCGACTACGCGCCGGCGCAGGTCGCGCCGGGCAAGATCAAGAAGAAGGACGAGCAGCTCACCCTGGAACTGGTGCGCACGCCCGACATCCTGGCCGAGGTCGCCGTGCATGCGCAGCGTCCGACCCTGGTGGTCGGTTTCGCCGCAGAGACCCACGACGTCGAGTTCTACGCGCGCGGCAAGCTGGAAAAGAAGCGGGTCGACATGATCGCCGCCAACCGCGTCGGCGTCGCCGGCAGCGGTTTCGAGAGCGACGACAACGCGCTGACCGTGTACTGGGCCGACGGCGCGCTCGCGCTCGGTCCGGCGCCCAAGACCCAGCTCGCCGATCAACTGCTCGATCTGATCCTCACCCGTTGGCCGGCCTGAGCGACGTGTACACACCTAAACGCAGGCGGCCATGACGATTTTCAGCACCACCGACAACGTGCTCGACGCGGTCCATGCGGTCCTGCGCGACGGCTACGCCGCGGTGCACGGGCTCAAGGGCCCGGCCAAGACTTATTGCCACCGGCTGGTGCGCGCGCTCGACCGGCACGACCAGGTGCTGCCGGCGATCGGCTTCGAGAGCGTGCCGAACCGCGGCTCGGTCTATCTGGTGTACGACATGAACCGGTTTTCCGCCGGCGAAGCCGAACTCAGGCAATTGGTGGTCGCGCAGGATCTCGCCTCGCCGCGCTGAACCGGCTCGGCGATCGGCCGGTGACGGTCGCGCGCGGGACGCTCGCGCCGATCCGCTCGCGACCGGCCCGCTTTTCTTTCTTTCGTCCGGACGCTTCGATCTGATGAACCACAGCCTGCAACTCAAACTCCTCGACAGCCGCTACGGCGGCGAATGGCCGCTGCCGGCCTACGCCACCGAAGCCAGCGCCGGGCTGGACCTGCGCGCGGCGCTGGACCAGTCGCTGGCGCTGCATCCGGGCGACGCGGCGTTGGTGCCGTCGGGGCTCGCGATCCATCTCGGCGACCCGACCCTGTGCGCGGTGATCCTGCCGCGCTCGGGCCTGGGCCACAAACACGGCATCGTGCTCGGCAACGGCACCGGTCTGATCGATGCGGACTACCAGGGGCCGTTGTTGATCAGCCTGTGGAATCGCGGCCGCGAGACGTTCACGATCCAGCCCGGCGACCGCATCGCCCAATTGGTGGTGCTGCCGATCGTGCGCGCGAGCCTGCAGGTGGTCGATGAATTCGAAGCCAGCCATCGCGGCGACGGCGGTTTCGGACACACCGGCCTGCGTTGAGGGCGTAATCGAGGTGACCCTGGCACGCATCGTGCTAGGTAATCACCGGGAATCGTCGGCGCGAATCATCAGCGGACTCCGCGCGCGGCCGCGAAGTCGCCGCGCACAATCCGCGCGGCGAGGCGCAGTCGACGAAACTGCGGACGTCTTACAGTGCAGACTGGGCGCCGCGGATTTCGTCGAACCGGATCGGGTCGGCTTGATGGCAAGCGTCGGCGACGCACGTATCGAATTGGGGAAGGGGCTCTGGCAATGGTGGATATCAAGTTAGAAAAGCCGCAGGTATCGGCGGCGCAACTCAAGCCGGTGCTGTTGCCCCTGGCGGTGCTGTGCGCGCTGCTGGCGCTGTGGCTGGGCTGGGCCGGCGTGCAGCAGCATCTGGATTCCTCGCGCCGCAGCGACCTGAGCCGCGTCCGCGACAACGCCGTCGCCGCCGCGCACGATGCGCTCGGGGTCGAGCACAAGCGCCTGCGCGACCGTCTCGACGCGGCCGAAACCCAGGCCGCGCTGCAGGCCGGCGACTACCCGGCCGCGGCCGCCGCGCTGACCAAGAACTGGCCCGGCGCCAAGGCCGTGGTGGTGCTGCCGATCGATCTGGCCAGCGATTACGCGCAACTGCCCAAGGGCGGCTACGGCCGGCTCGGGGCGATGGAAGCGGCGATCGTCGCCGACAAGCCGATGGCGGCGATCGTGCGCGAAGCCGGCAAGCCGGTGCTGGCGCTGGCCGCGCCGGCGCGCGTGGGCGAGCAACTGGTCGCGGTGGCCTATGTGCAACTGCCGCTGCAGCGCATCAGCGACGGCATCGAGAAGGCCGACGTCGACGGCAGCAGTTACCTGGCCCTGCGCCAGGGCGGCTTCAGCGTAATCGAGCGCGGCGACACCGCGCTGGGCAACGGCGCCGAAGCGATGGCGGCGAAGATTCCCGGCAGCGACCTGCGCGTGGCCGCGGCGGTGCCGGACATCGCCGGCGGCCCGCTCGGCCTGGGCGCGTTGCCGTGCTTCATCGCCGCGGTGGTGCTGGCCCTGCTCGCGTTCGTGCTGATCCGGGTGCGTCAGCGCCTGGGCCGCGCGGCCGCGCCGGTCGAGGATGAAGGCCCGGTTCAGACGCTGGCTGAAACCCTGAGCGCCTCACCGCTGGATCTGTTGGCAGGAAACGTGACTGAAAACCCCACCGCTGCGCCCCGCGCAGTCTCCATCGACGGCGGCATCTTCCGCGCCTACGACATTCGCGGCGTGGTCGGGCAGAGCCTCGACCCGGGCATCGCCGAACTCATCGGCCACTCGATCGGCTCGGTCATGCACGACCAGGGCCTGACCGAGATAGTGGTGGGCCGCGACGGACGCCTGTCCGGTCCGGCCATGATCGAGGGCCTGATCGCCGGCCTGCGCAAGGCCGGCCGCAACGTGATCGACATCGGCATGGCGCCGACCCCGGTGATCTACTTCGGCGCGTACCACCTGCGCGCGGGTTCGTGCGTGTCGGTGACCGGCAGCCACAATCCGCCCGATTACAACGGCTTCAAGGTCGTGGTCGGCGGCGAGACCCTGTCGGGCGCGGCCATCACCGACCTGTTCCAGCGCATCGTCGGTGGCCGCCTGCACACCGCCGCCGAGCCGGGCACGCTGACCCAGCGCGACATCTCCGAGGACTACGTCCAGCGCATCGCCTCCGACATCCAGATCGATCGCCCGCTCAAGGTGGTGGTCGACGCCGGCAACGGCGTGGCCGGCGACATCGGCCCGCGCGTGCTGGCCGCGATCGGCGCCGAAGTCACTCCGCTGTATTGCGAAATCGACGGCGAATTCCCCAACCATCACCCCGATCCGAGCGAGCCGCACAATCTGGTCGACCTGATCAAGATGGTCGCGCGCCTGGACGCCGACCTCGGCGTGGCCTTCGACGGCGACGGCGATCGCCTGGGCGTGATCACCCGCGACGGCCAGAACATCTTCCCCGACCGCCTGCTGATGCTGTTCGCCGCCGACGTGCTCGAACGCAATCCGGGCGCGATGATCATCTACGACGTGAAGTGCACCGGTCGCCTGCCGGGGCACATCCTGCGCCACGGCGGCAGCCCGCTGATGTGGAAGACCGGGCATTCGCTGATCAAGGCCAAGATGCGCGAAACCGATGCCGAGCTGGCCGGCGAGATGAGCGGCCACTTCTTCTTCAAGGAGCGCTGGTACGGCTTCGACGACGGCATCTACTCGGCCGCGCGCCTGCTCGAGATCCTCGCCGCGCAGCCGCAGAGCGCGACCGAAACGCTCAACGCGCTGCCCAACGGCATCTCGACCCCGGAGATCAAGGTCGACGCGCCCGACGGCGACCCGCACAGCTTCGTCGAGCGCTTCCGCAACGAGGCTTCGTTCGAAGGCGCGCGCCTGTCGACCATCGATGGCTTGCGCGTGGATTACCCGGACGGCTGGGGCCTGGTGCGCGCCTCCAACACCACCCCGATCCTGGTCATGCGCTTCGACGCCGACAGCCACGAGGCGATGGCGCGCATCCAGGACGCGTTCCGCGCCCAGCTGCACGCGATCAAGCCGGATCTGAAGCTGCCGTTCTGAGTCTGACCGGGTCCGTGGTCAGGTACGGATCGAGCGAAAACGAAACGCCGCGGCTTGGAGCCGCGGCGTTTTGCGTTGCGAGGTTGGAAAGCCGTCGATTCGTCGGCGATCGACTCCTGTTGCGCTGCTGATGGCTCACGTCGTTCTTGCACGAGCGCCGCCAGTGAGTTCCCGACTGTAGGAGCTGCGTAAGCTGCGACCGCGACCCATCGATACCCGCGCAGCGATCGGCCGCTTGCGCGGTCGCGGCTCACGCCGCTCCTACAGGGGCTTGTTCGCGGCATGCGTCGTCGCGTTCCGCGCGTGGCTCGCGAGCGACCAGGCTTTCAATAGTGCGCTTGATGGTGATTACGCGTCGTTACACGAGCACCGCCAGTGAGTTCCCGACTGTAGGAGCTGCGCAAGCTGCGACCGCGACACCTCGACGCCCGCGCCGCGATCGGCCGCTTGCGCGGTCGCGGCTCGCGCCGCTCTTACAGGGGCTTGTCCGTGGCATGCGTCGCTGTAGAAGCCGCGGCCCGACTGCGACATATCGAAACCCACGTTGCCAACGATGCCTGATGCGATCGCGGCTCGCGGAGCTCCCGCGGCGAGGCGTGGAACGCAATGGATCCGGAAACAACGCCGCCGCGGTAATCCGCGGCGTTGTGCATGCTGCGCCGGTGGTCCAGGCCGGCCGCGGCCTGTCCGGGGCGGCGATCAACCGCCGCCCGGCGCCCGCGATTTCAGCGCGTGATAGCGCTCCAGCGCCGCGGTCAGGTCCTGGTCGGCCAGGCTGCGTTCGAGCACTTGCTGCTTGAGCACTTCCTGCTGGTGCAGCAGTTCGTCGTGCTGGCCGCGGATGTTTTCGGCCAGGGTCTTGCCGACCGGTTTGCCGCTGAGCTCGGCTTCGCCGGCCTTGCGCAGCAGGCTCAGCAGGGCCTGGCGGCGGCCGACGATGCCGAATTGCGAGGCCTTGACGGTCTCGTCCAGCAGCACGATGCGCTCCTGGAACGAATTGCGCAGGTCCTGCTCGGTGGCATAGGACTCGGCCATGGCGCGGTCGCGGCGCTTGGCCGCCTCGACCGCGAGGGCCGCGCTGCGGGCTTCGCGCGCGGCCTGTTCGGCCGCGGCGCGTTCTTCGCCGGTCAGGACCCGGTCGACCTGGCCGGTGGCCAGGCCGCTCTTGGCGCTGATCTCGGTGCGCGCGCTGTCGACCGCGTGCGCGGGCAGGGCGTCGCCGCAGACCTTGCGGCCGTCTTCGTTCCAGCAGTACAGCTTCTTGCTGGCCGTTTTCGGGTCGGCAGCCGCGCTCGCGGTGGCGAGCGCGAGCAGCAGCGCGCCGGCGATCAGGGAGTGGGTTGCGTTCATGTCGCGGTTCCGCCTTCGAATGCTGCGATCTGTCGACCAAGCATCAAGCAAGAGTCGGGCCATGATCTGCTTTTCGAACGTGACCCTCGTCACGATTCGTCGCGCCCGGCGCGCTGGCCGGCCCGTCGGCCCGGTTCGGGCGGTGATCAGTCGCCGCGACCGTACGCCGCGCGGTAGGCGAGCAGGCGCTCGCGCTGGCCGGAGAACTGCGCGCTGTCGCCGGTGAATCCGAGCAGGTCGTCGAGGCTGGCGATCGCGATCACCGGCAGCGCGTGTTCGATTGCGACAGTTTCTGCCGCCGAGCGTCGGGATTGTGCAGGGTCCACGGCTTCCTGCCGGTCCAGCGCGATGACGATGCCGGCGACCGTGCCGCCGGCCTCGCCGATCAGCCCCAGCGCTTCGCGGATCGCGGTGCCGGCGGTGATCACGTCGTCGACGATCAGCACCCGCCGCCCGGCCAGCGGCGCGCCGATCAGCATGCCGCCCTCGCCGTGGCTCTTGGCTTCCTTGCGGTTGAACGCCAGCGGCAGGTCGCGGCCGCGGCGCGCGTACTCGCAGCCCAGCGCGGTCGCCAGCGGAATGCCCTTGTAGGCCGGGCCGAACAGCAGGTCGAAGTCGAGGCCGTAGGCGTCGATCGCGTCGGCATAGCAACTGGCGAGGCCGGCCAGCGCCGCGCCCGAATCGAAGCGCCCGGCGTTGAAGAAGTACGGGCTGACCCGTCCGGACTTGAGGGTGAATTCGCCGAAGCGCAGGGCGTCGGCCTGCAGGGCGAGCTGGAGAAAGCGGGTGCGGTGGTCGGTCATGGGATCGGGGCGGTGGGGGAAGAAGGGACGGCGGGCGCCAGCCGCAGCAGCATCAGGTGCTGCGGGCCGGCCGATCCGCCGTGGTACAGCTCGCCGGTGTCGGCGAACCCGGCCTTGAGGTAGACGCCATAGGCCGCGCGGTTGCGTACGTTCACCGTCAGCGCCAGCAGGCGGCGCTCGGGATAGCGGCGGCGCAGGTCGTCGGCGCAGGCCAGCATGGCCGCGGTGCCGTAGCCGCGGCCTTGCTCGCGCCGATCGATGACGTAGGCGCGCAGGCCCACGCTGGGTTCGCCGAGCGGGCGGCCGGCGATCGCGGCGACGCTGAAATCCAGCCGGTAGAAGCCGACCACGCGCTCGCCGGCCAGCACCGCCATGGCTTCGCTGTGGCGGTCCAGGCGGGTCTGTTCGAGGTTGTAGGCGGTGTCGCCGACGTATTGCAGCTGTTCGGGCGCGACCTGCAGCGCGCGCACCGCCGGCGCCAGCATCGGCGCGACCACGCACACGCTCACGCGCGCCAGGGCTGGGCTGGAAACGTCGGTCGCCATGGTCATGCCGGGCATGATACCCGCGCCCGGCCGTTGCTATGATCGTGCGCACTTCGTGCCCCGGAGCGCGCATGCGCATCATCAGTTTCAACGCCAACGGCCTGCGTTCCGCAGCGACCAAGGGCTTCTTCGACTGGTTCAAGACCCAGAACGCCGACGTGCTGTGCATCCAGGAGACCAAGGCCCAGGAGCACCAGCTCACCGGCCCGGCCTTCCTGCCCGACGGCTACCGCGCGTACTTCCGCGACGCGATCACCAAGAAGGGCTACAGCGGCGTGGCGATCTACGCCAAGCGCGAGCCCGACGAGGTCCGCACCGCGCTGGGCTGGGCGCCGTTCGACGACGAAGGGCGCTACATCGAGGCGCGCTTCGGCAACCTCAGCGTGGTCTCGTTCTACATCCCGTCCGGGTCGTCGGGCGAGCTGCGCCAGGGCTTCAAGTTCGAGGTCATGGACTGGCTCAAACCCATCCTCGACCAGTGGCTGGCCAGCGGCCGCGAGTACGTGCTGTGCGGCGACTGGAACATCGTGCGCAGCCGCCTGGACATCAAGAACTGGACCAGCAACCAGAAGAACTCCGGCTGCCTGCCGCCCGAGCGCGACTGGCTCAACGGCATGTGCGCCGAGGACAGCGGCTGGGTCGACACCTACCGCGCGCTGCATCCCGACCGCCAGGACTACACCTGGTGGAGCAACCGCGGCGCCGCGCGTGCCAACGACGTGGGTTGGCGCATCGACTACCAGCTCGCCACCCCGGGCCTGCGCGACAAGCTGCGCGCCTGCTCAATCCTGAAAGATCCGCGCTTCTCCGATCACGCCCCGTTCTCCGTCGACTATGACGTCTGAGTCCGGCCGGGCCGCGGTGTCGGCGGAGTCGTCGGCGCCGCCCCGTTCGGCGGGCTGGCGGCGGGTGTTGAGCAATCTGCGCCAGCCCAAGGTGCTGGTGATGCTGCTGCTCGGCTTCAGCTCGGGCATCCCGATCTACCTGGTCGGCAACACGCTCGGCTACTGGATGCGCGAGAACGGCATCGAGCTGTCGACGATCGGCTTTTTGTCCTGGGTCGGGCTGGCGTATTCGCTGAAATTCCTGTGGGCGCCGCTGATCGACAAGCTCGACGCGCCGGTGCTCGGCCGCTGGCTCGGACGGCGGCGCGGCTGGATGCTGTTGTCGCAGGCGGTGGCCGCGGCGGCGCTGATCGGCATGGCGCTGATCGAGCCGCGCCAGGGCCAGCTGCTGCTGGGCGGATGGGTGATCGATCAACTGGTGGTGTTCGGCGCGCTGGCGCTGGTGGTGGCGTTCGCGTCGTCGACCCAGGACATCGTCATCGACGCCTGGCGCATCGAGAGCGCGGACAGCCCGGAGCAGCAAGGGCTGCTGACCTCGACCGCGACCCTGGGCTATCGCGGCGCGCTGTTGGTCACCGACTCGCTGATCCTGATCCTCGCCGCGCACGCCGGCTGGGCGCTGTCGTACGACGTGATGGCCGCGCTGATGGGCGTGGGCGTGCTGGCGACCCTGATGGCGCGCGAACCGGCCGCCAGCGTGCTCGCCGCGGCCACGCCGCATCCGGCGCTGTTCACTCCGCGCGGCCTGTTCGATGCATTGGTCGGCCCGTTCCTGGCGTTCTTCCGCGAGCACGGCCGCTGGGCCCTGCTGATGCTGCTGACCATCAGCCTGTACCGGCTGCCGGATTTCCTGATGGGCCCGATGGCCAATCCGTTCTACGCCGACCTGGCCATGGACAAGGAACTGGTCGGCCAGGTGCGCGGCTCGTTCGGACTCATCGCCACCATCGCCGGCGTCGCCGCGGCCGGCCTGAGCGCGGTCCGGTTCGGCTTCATCCCGACGTTGATCGCCGGCGCGGTGCTCGGCCCGGGTTCCAACCTCGCCTTCGCCTACCTGGCCCTGCACGGCAACGACACCGGCGTGTTCACCGCGGCGATGGTGATCGACAACTTCTGCAACGGCTACACCGGCGTGGCCCTGGTCGGCTATATGTCCAGCCTGACCAACATCGGCTACACCGCCACCCAGTACGCGCTGCTCAGCTCGTTCTACGCCTTGCTGGGCAAGGTGCTCAAAGGCCTGTCGGGCGTGGCGGTCGAACACCTCGCGCTCGACCGGAGCTTGCTGGAGGCGTATTCGCTGTTCTTCGTCGGCACCGCCGTGCTCGGCATTCCTGCACTTTTGTTGTGCATCGTACTGGCGATACGGCGCCCGCCCACGATCGAGCCCAGCGTCGCGCCGGCGGCGTGAATCGCGCGCGGGCACCCCGCCGGTGCCCGCGCGTTTAGGCAAAGTCGTGTTCCTGAACGCGATTCGGCCAACTTCGTGTTGCTAACGACACGCGAACGGTGGCAACTTGCCCGACAGTGACCGATATCATCCTGCACAACCTCGATGCCATCCTGGCCGACCGCCTGCGTCGGGTCGCGGAGGCGCGCGGCTGGAGTCTGCAGCGCACCGCGCTGCATCTGATCGAAAGCGGGCTGTTCGTGGTCGAGGCCGAGATGGTCGGGCGCTTCAACGACCACGACGCCGACGCGCTGCAGGAAGCGATCGCGGCGCTGCAGGAAATCCCCAGCGATCCGGGTTTCTCGCTGATCGGCCGTGCCGAGCCGCAGGAGGCGCCGAAACCGCGCAGCGCCGGCCCGGACCTGAGCAGCCTGGAACTGCTGGAAGAATTCCGCCCGCGCACCCCCGACTCAGCCTGACCTAGCCTCCTGTAGGAGCGGCGTCCTACTGGATTTCCTTCGGTCACAAGCCGCGACCGCGCAACCGCGCATACGTCGAAAATGCGGTCGCCGGCATCGACGCAAACACCGCGACCTTCCGCCGACTCCCGGCGCGCGCCTCAACCCGCCGGATGCACCGTCCCCAACACCCGCAACCCCCGCGCCCCGGTCACGCTGGGCAGATTCCCCGGCAACCCGGCCAAGGTCTGCCGCGCCAGCCAGGCGAAGCCCATGGCCTCGACGAAGTCCGGATCCAGCCCGTAGGCCTCGGTCGACGCCACCGTAACCCCCGGCAGATGCGCCGCCAGCCGCCGCAGCAGCGCGCTGTTGCGCACCCCGCCGCCGCAGGCCAGCACCCGCGTGGTCGCCGGCTGATGCGCGCGCAGCGCGTCGGCGATGCTGATCGCGCTGAGTTCGAGCAAGGTCGCCTGCACGTCCTGGGGACGCTCGCCGCCGCTCAGGCGGGCATCGACCCAGTCCAGATGGAACTGCTCGCGGCCGGTGCTCTTGGGTGGCGGCAGGGCGAACCAGGGCTCGTCGAGCAATCGCGCCAGCAAGGCCGGATCGATCGTGCCCCGCGCCGCGAACGCGCCGTCGGCGTCGTAGGCCTGGCCCAGATGGCGCAGCGCCCACGCGTCCATCAGGCAATTGGCCGGGCCGGTGTCGAACCCGCGCACCTCGCCGCGCGCCGGCAGCAGGGTGAAATTGGCGATGCCGCCGAGGTTCAGCGCGGCGCGATCCTCGTCCGGCGAATGCAGCAGCGCGGCATGGAAGGCCGGCATCAGCGGCGCGCCGTGACCGCCGGCGGCGACATCGCGGCGGCGGAAATCGGCGGCCGTGGCGATGCCGGTGCGTTCGGCGATCACCGCGCCGTCGCCGATCTGCCAGGTAAACGGATGCTCGCCGTCGAAGCGCGCGCCCGCCGGGCGATGGCGCACGGTCTGCCCATGCGAACCGATCGCGGCGACCGCGCGCGGGTCGACCCCGGCTTCGTCGATCAGCGCCAGCGCGGCCTGGGCGAACGCCTGCGCGACCTGGATATCGAGCGTGCCCAGTTCCTCCAGCGAGCGCGCATCGCCGCCCTGGCCGAGCGCGACCAGGCGTTCGCGCAGATCGTCCCGCCACGGATAGGTGCGGCCGAGCACGAGCGCGCAGCGGGTCGGCGCCGCGCCGTGTTCGAACCGCACCAGCGCGGCGTCGATGCCGTCGGCGCTGGTGCCGGAGATCAGGCCAAGATAAAGGCCTGAAGCAGGTTCCCCCGCGCCAGTGCCCGCCGGGATCGAAGAGTTATCAGCCACGACGCAGTGTCCCAAGGCATGCCAACGAATCGCTGGATACTACCTGTAGGAGCGGCGCAAGCCGCGACCGCGACATCGCGCATTCGACGCAAGCGCGATGTCGCGGTCGCGGCTCACGCCGCTCCTACAGAGGACAACCCACTCAATCGCAATCGCGAAAAAGCAAAAAGGCCTCCGAAGAGGCCTTTCGCATACCACAGCCAACTCGCTTCGGACTTACGCCCTGCGCGACTTGGCCACCTTCTTCGCCACCTGCTTGATCGACGGCGTCGCCTGCTGCGCCGGCGCGGGCGCCGGGGCCGGGCCGGCGTCGGCATAGATCACGTTCTCGACCTGGCGGATGCGCGCCAGCGCCACGCTGGTCTGGCTGCGGAACTGCGCCAGCGCCACGCCGCTGAGCGGCTCCGGCGGCGGCATCGTCACCGACAGCGGATTGCGGTGCACGCCGTTGACGCGGAATTCGTAATGCAGGTGCGGCCCGGTCGCCAGGCCGGAGCTGCCGACATAGCCGATCACCGTGCCCTGGGCGATGCGCTGGCCCGGCTTGACCTTGCTGAAGTTCGACATGTGGCCGTACAGCGTGGTGTAGCCGCGGCCGTGATCGAGGATCACCGCGCGGCCATAGCCGCCCTTCCAGCCGATGAACTGCACGCGCGCGTCGCCCGCGGCCATGATCGGCGTGCCGGTGCCGGCGGCGTAGTCCACGCCCTTGTGCATGCGGATGTTGCCGAGCACCGGATGCCGGCGCGAGCCGAAGCCCGAGGTCAGCCGCGCGTACGCGATCGGCATGCGGATGAAGCTCTTCTTCAGCGGCCGGCCGTCGCCGGTGAAGTACTCGGGCTTGCCGCCGCGATCGAAACGGAAACCGGTGTGCAGCTTGCCTTCGCTGGTGAAGGTCGCGGCCAGGATCGGACCGGTGCTGAGCAGCTCGCCCTCGCGCCAGGTCTGTTCGACCACCACGCTGAAACGGTCGTCGGTGCCGACGTCTTCGTTGAAGTCGATGTCGTACTTGAAGATGTCGTCGGTCAGGGTGTTGATGTTGGCCGAGGTCAGGCCGACCTTGCGCGCCGAACGGAACAGCGACTTGCCGACCTTGCCGCTGAGCACCACGGTGCGGGTTTCGGTCGGACGCGCGATCACCTTCTGGGTGATCTTGTCGCCGGTGAGGCTCAGCTCGATCCGGTGGCTGTCGTCCTTGTCGTAACGGAAGGTGCGCAGCGCGCCGTTGACCGGCATGTCGAAGCCCAGCTCGGTGCCGGGCTTCATCCGCATCAGCGCTTCCTTCGCGCCGGGCTGCTCGAGAATCTGGCGCATGGTCGAGGACGGAATGTCCATGTCCTTGAACACCGAACCCAGGGTCTGGCCGCGGTTGACCCGGACCAGCTGCCAGCTGTCGCCGGTTTCGCCCTTCAGGCGCGCGAGGGTCAGCGGCGGCAACGCCAGCGCCAGCGACTGGCGCGGCTCGTGCGCGCGCACCGACGCGGTGGACTGGCTGAAACCGGGAACGATCGCGGCGACCATCATGCCGAGGGTGGCGAACAGGCCGGCCTGCACCCACTGCCGGCCCGACCAGCGACCGTTGAATCCATCGGAGATATGCCGCGCCAACACCGGGCGTTTCAACGCGGCTTCACGCAAGGCTTTCAGTCGTTCGCGTCGTTCGGCGACCACACTGGAAGCCTGCTCGGGTACTGTCATGGATGGATCCCTCGTGTCGAGGTGTGAAGGCCGCGTAGCGGCGTTACCATAGACACGCGAGCAGTACGCGTCAAACCCTTGAGCTGAATAGGGTTTTTCACTACCGCCGGGTACCAATTCGTTTAACCCACACTTAACCTGAATTCGTGACGGCGTTAACAAAATCCGTTCGCGACCGTCCTTGAGTCCAGCCCCTTTGAACAGCGTGCCCCCGACCACCCAAGAAGCCCTCGACCTGATCGCCCGCGGCGCCGACGAAATCCTCAAGCGCGAGGAGCTCGAAGCCCGGCTCAAGCTCGGCCGCCCGCTGCGGATCAAGGCCGGGTTCGACCCGACCGCGCCGGACCTGCACATCGGCCACACCGTCTTGTTGAACAAGATGCGGCAGTTCCAGGACCTGGGCCATCAGGTGATCTTCCTGATCGGCGACTTCACCGGAATGATCGGCGACCCCACCGGCAAGAACGTCACCCGCAAGCCGCTGACCCGCGAGGACGTGCTCGCCAACGCCGAGACCTACGCCGACCAGGTGTTCAAGGTGCTGGACAAGGAGCGCACCGAGGTCCGCTTCAACTCCGAGTGGTTCGGCAAGATGTCGGCCGCCGACATGATCCGCCTGGCCGGACAGCACACGGTGGCGCGCATGCTCGAACGCGACGACTTCGCCAAGCGCTACGCCGCCCAGCAGTCGATCGCGATCCACGAATTCCTGTATCCGCTGGTGCAGGGCTACGACTCGGTGGCGCTCAAGTGCGACGTCGAACTCGGCGGCACCGACCAGAAATTCAACCTGCTGATGGGCCGCGGCCTGCAGGAACATCACGGCCAGCCGCCGCAGATCGTGCTGACCATGCCGCTGCTGGAAGGCCTGGACGGCGTCAACAAGATGTCCAAGTCGCTGGGCAACTACATCGGCATCAACGAGCCGCCGATCGACATCGTCACCAAGACCATGAAGATCGACGACGTATTGATGTGGCGCTGGATCGATCTGCTCAGCTTCGAGATCGGCATCGCCGAGGCGGCGAGCCTCAAGAGCCAGATCGAGGCCGGCCAGCTCAACCCGCGCGACCTCAAGCTGCGCCTGGCGCGCGAACTGGCCGCGCGCTTCCACGGCGAGCAGGCGGCCGAAACCGCGGTCGCCGGCTGGAACGCGGCGGTGCGCGGCGAGGGCGACATCTCGTCATTGCCGCTGACCGACGTGACCGTGCCGGCCGAAGGGCTGCGGATCGCCGCCCTGTTGGTGGCCGCGGGCCTGACCCCCAGCAACGCCGAAGGCAACCGCAAGCTCAAGGAGCGCGCGGTCAAGGTCGACGGCAACGTCGTGGAAGACCCGCAGCAGGCGTTCGGCCCCGGTTTCGAGGGCGTACTGGCGGTGGGCAAGCGCAATTTCGCCCGGGTGCGTCTGATCGCCGCCTGAGTCCTGGCCCCGATTCCCCGCGGAACCAGGGTGCGCCTCGTCGAGGAACATCTCGCCGAGGAGCACCCGAAACCGCATCGGCACCTATAGACCCTATCGCCACCCTATAGAGAGAGCAGGGCTTGTCTCCCTCTCCCGCCCGCGGGAGAGGGCCGGGGTGAGGGCCAACCAGATCGCGAACCCACCATGAGCCCCGTCCCGCATAGGTTTTGATGCGGCGCAAAAAATTCCCTGTTCATTTTTCGCGAAACCCCTTCCCAAGCCCCATTCAGATCTGCATAATGCGCGGCCCCGCTGACCGGTTGATTGGTTGACGGGGACGCGCAAAAGCAGCGGTTTCGACGGGTGTTGACGGTCTGAAACATTGCTGTAAGATGCGCGGCCCGCTGACCGGTTTGTAGGTTGGCGGGACGCGCGGAAAGCGGCGGTTTCGACAAGTGTTGACGAGTCGAAAACATGCTGTAAGATGCGCGGCCCGGTGAGGTGGAATGCTTCGGAAACGAAGGATTTCGGCGAGTCGGGAAGCAGCAAGAA